>Ga0181587_10000763_pt1 | contig 26557 bp, 19 predicted proteins | sample 071ome_27_FD_132463 | JGI IMG/M metagenome (GOLD analysis project Ga0181587, IMG submission 132463) | Coastal salt marsh microbial communities from the Groves Creek Marsh, Skidaway Island, Georgia - 071409AT metaG (megahit assembly) | ecosystem: Environmental > Aquatic > Marine > Intertidal... | reverse complement strand
GCTGGCTGAGCGGAATGGATTCACACCCTGTGTTCTTGTGCTGCAACCGGATTTTCCCGGAACGAAAATCCAGAGCGGCAAAGAATATCTCCGATCACGGTCCGGATTGCCTGAGGGGCACTAAACCCGCTTAGCTTATTTTTGGAAACGCGGGCTGAAAGGACAAACAAAACAAGGGGAACAAACCATGAAGTTGAGAAATCAACCTGCATTACCACGCGTTTTAAAGACACCACACCTTGCATCCACCACCCTGAAACTGACAGCTTTCGCCCTGGCCACCTCACTGGCCACCCAGGCGCTGGCGCAGGATGAAATCGAGGAGATCCAGATCACGGGTACACGCATCCAGCGTGAAGGTATGGAATCACCGACACCGGTGACCGACCTGGGCCTCGAGGAACTGGCAAGCATAGATCCAGGCCAACTTGGTGAATCACTGAGCAAGTTGCCCCAGTTTTTCAATAACCAGCGCCCGAGCCAGGTAGGCTGGAACTCGGCGGGCGCCAACCTCAACCTGCGCGGCGCCGGTTCACAACGCTCCCTGGTGCTGCTTGACGGCCGCCGTGTTCCGGCCGGCAACCGCTGGGGTATTCCCAATGTAAGCGCCCTCCCTGAAGCAGCGATTCGCAGCGTACAGGCGGTCACCGGCGGCGCCTCGGCCGCCTACGGCACCGATGCCGTAGCCGGCGTTATCAACTTCATCCTGGATACCGACTACAACGGCACCAAGGTCAAGGCCCAGGTAGGCACCTCTTCGCGTGCCGACGGCGACAATACAGAACTGGGTGTCACCCATGGCATGGATATCGGTGACGACGGCCACCTCCTGTTGTCCATCGATTCGTTCAGGCAGGAAGAGATTCGCTCCCTGGAGGCCCTGGAAGACAGGTCCTGGTACCGGCAGCAGGCCCGCATCACCAATCCGGACCCGAGTGGGCCGACACTCATTACCCGCGATTATGTGGTATCCACGGCGGTTTCGACCGGTGGCGTCATCAATGCACCCACTTCGGCCTTGCACCGCTGGGCCTTCAGCCGCGATACAAGCGGAAACGTCGTTGCCGGACCCCAGTCCTTTTCCGGCGTCGGCCAGTTCATCGGCGGCTGCAACTGCCAGGCGCTTAGCGAATCCACGCGTGACTGGCAGAACGATGCCGACAACCAGATCGCGGCACGTAACGACAGGGATAATGTCTTCGTCTATTACGACCATGACGTCTCTGACAACCTGAACGTCTATGCCCAGGGCATTTACGGATTTACCGAAGTGGAAAGCCCCTGGTTCTCCACACCGTTCCTGCAGGGTCCCTGGACCGTCAACATCTTCTCGGGCAACCCATTCCTGCCGGCCAATGTCCAGCAGATCATGAATGATGAAGGACTCGCCTCCTTCAACATGGCCCTGATCGGCGACAACCAGGCAGACAACCCGCTCGGCCAGTACACGATCACCCAGAACGATCGCTCCAAGTCCGGCACCGTCGGCTTCAACCTGCGCCTGCAGGATGCCGGCTTCTTCACCGACTGGAACGTCAAGGGCTATGCCCAGTACGGTCGTGTCGACCAGCGCCAGCAGTTCTTCAACGGCCCGGACCTGGCCTACCTGTTCCCGGCCATGGATGCCGTGGTCGGCCCGGACGGCCAGCCCGCCTGTTACGCCGCACTGGCCAACCCCGCTGAATGGGGTGATTGCCGCCCCATCAACCTGCTGGGCGGCGTGCAGTCCGCAGCAACCACGCCGGACGGCATCAACTATGTCATGGATGATGAGAAATTCATCGAGAGCCTCTACGAGCAGACCTTCGCCGAAATCACCATCGACGGCGAGCTGCACGAAGGCTGGGGCGCCGGGCCCATCCTGGCCTTCTTCGGTGCGTCTCACCGCAAGGACGAAGTCCTGCAACAGGCTCCCGAACTGGATGACGAGTTCGTCTTCCTGAACGGCCAGAACACCGGCTTCCGCGGCCTGGTTCCCGAGAACTTCCCGGGCGGCATGCCGGGCATCCGGGCAGGCAGTGTGCCCCCGGGCTTCCAGGGCGCCGGCAACCTGTCCCGCATCCTGTTCACCGGCTCCATCCAGACCCCCACGACGATCCTTGACGGCAGCTTTACTGTTGACGAAGTCTTTGGCGAGATCAACCTGCCGCTGATCGCTGATGCAGCGCTGATCCAGCAGCTGGACGCCAGCCTGGCGTACCGCTATGCCGATTATTCGGGATCCGGCGGCGTCGAGTCCTGGAAGGTGGGCCTGAGCTGGCAGATCAATGATGAATTCAGGGTCAGGGCCACCAGCTCCCGTGACGTGAGGGCAGCCACCCTGCGGGAACGTTTCGACGAAACCGCCGGTGGTGCTGCCGTGGTCGACCCCTTCCTCGGCAACAGCTTCATCTTCACTGCCAGCCGCAACGCCGGCAACCCCAACGTGGATCCGGAAGAGGCCGATACGCTGACCTTCGGCGCCGTGTACCAGCCCGACTGGCTACCCGGATTCTCCATTTCCGGCGACTGGTATGACATCAAGATCGACGGTGCCATGGCCCAGCCCCCGTTCCAGGATATCGTCGATAACTGCTTCGCTGGCGCACAGCAATTGTGTGACCTGATCGAACGCAGCCCGGAAACAGGACAGATCACCAGGATCACCACGATCTACTTCAACCTGGATGAACTGCGCCTGAAAGGCTTCGACCTGGAAATGCGCTACACCACCGACATCAGCCTGTTCGGCGGTGATGAAAGCTTGAGCTGGCGCCTTATCGGCAGCCACATCGATGAAAGATCCCAGCTGGTACCTGGTGCTCCCAGGGACTTCCTGGATCGTTCCGACCCCACCAACCGCTTCCTCACCAACCTGACCTACACCAGGGGTGATTTCAGGGCCTTCCTGAATGGCCAGTACATCGACAGCTGGACACAGGACAGGTTCAGCCCGCCGGGAGAAAAGGATGACAACACGATCGAGTCCGTGTTCATCACCGATCTCACGCTGGGCTATGACTTCTCCGGTGAAGGCGGCAGGACTTACAACATGTTCGTGACCATCAACAACCTGTTCGACGAAGCACCCCCGCTCACACCGGGTGACGGCGTCGGCTTCCTTGGCGGCACCAGCGGCATCAACGGACTTTACGATGCCATCGGTCGTCGTTATGTGTTCGGTGTCAACATGAACTTCTGACGGACGTTCCGTCTGGACAAAAACCCGGTTGCCGCCAGTGACCGGGTTTTTGTTTTTTCAGGCCCTTATATTTTCCACCCTGCCGCGTGTTCATCTACAATCGGGAAAAACGGAGCCTGTCCATGCAATACCAGAAATTTGTTGCCGTGCTTTTCCTGCTCAGCCTGTCACCGCTGGCACTTGCCTTGACTTGCAATGCTGACAACCAATTCAGGCCGGCTGAACAGGACACCTGGCACGGCTGGGGTGGCTCTCCTGCCAACACGCGTTCAAATAATGATCCCGCCAACCCTGTCGACAGCAGCAGCCTGCCCCGACTGTCCCTGAAGTGGGCTTTTGGTTTTGAAGGCGTGCGCTCCGTCATCGGCAACCCGGCGCTGCAGGGCAACCGGATTTTCATGGGCGACGAGAACGGCAAGGTATATGCACTCGATCGCGAGACGGGCTGCGAAGACTGGATCTTCCAGGCTGACAACGGCGTCAGGACCATGCCTCTCATCGAGCAGATTGCTGATCGCTGGCTGGTGGTGTTCGGTGACCGCAGCGCCAACGTCTATGCCGTGGATGCCATGACCGGCAGCCCGGTCTGGAAGACCAGGGTGGAAGATCATCGCGCCGCCATCATTACCGGGGCGCCGCAGTTCGTTCACCTGGAAGGCATGGCCAGTGCCGACCGGGTCATTATCGGGGTATCGTCCAGCGAGGAAGGACTGGGTGCAGTGCCGACCTACCCCTGCTGTTCATTTCGCGGCAGTGTCGTGGCACTGGATGCCTTGAGCGGCGCAACCGTCTGGAAAACATACACCATCCAGTCCCCCGTGCAGGAAACCGGCGAGGGCAAATTCGGCCCTTCGGGTGGCGCCATCTGGAGCGCACCGACTCTCGATAAAGACCTGGGACAACTCTATGTCACTACCGGTGACGCCTACAGCGCCCCGGCAGATATCGCAACCGATGCGGTCATGGCGCTGGGCCTGGCTGACGGGGAGATCCGCTGGAGTCACCAGGGCACGCCCGACGATATCTGGACGGTGATCTGCATGACGCCCAACGCCTTTGACGAGTGCGGCCCGGACCAGGATTATGGCTCACCGGCGATGCTGGTGACGAACACATCCGGTGCCATTCTTGTAGCAGGCCAGAAAAGCGGCATTGTGCGTGCCTATGACCGTGCCGCCGGCAATGTGCTCTGGCAAACCGCGCTCGTGGAAAATACCACCGCGTTCGGCGGCAAGATCGTCTGGGGCGGCGCTGCCGATGCGAACAACAGCTACTGGGGAATGGGCAATAATGACATAGCCGCGGTACGCCACGCCGATGGTGCCGTGGTGTGGCAACGGACCATTCCACCCGTGACCGGCATGGAAAACCATCCCGGCCTGGAAGGACCGGTAACCCTCAGCCACGACATTCTCTTCTCACCAAGCTGGGACGGCATGCTGCGTGCCTTATCTGCCGCGACCGGAGCAACCCTGTGGGAATACAACACCGCGCGTGCATTCGAGACCATCAACGACGTGCCTGCCGAAGGCGGCTCCCTGGGCGCCGTCGGCCAGGTGGTCGAGGACGGCCTGCTGCTGGTGACTTCCGGTTACCTGGGCGTGAAGAATGGCGATACCGGCAACGTCCTGCTGGTGTTCGAGTTGACACCCCGATAGTCCAGGGTTCGATTATTGTCTGCAACTGTGGTTACAATAGCCGCCCCGGGGAGCCCGGCATAAAATAAATAGAGGAAACCATCCATGAAGACTCTGACCCGAATTTTTGCAGCGTTGATGCTGTTGTCCAGTTTTTCCCTGTTCGCGCAGGAACCCGTTGTGGGTGTCGATGATCCCGAATCGCTCTTTACCGACAGCGACCCGGCTTTGCACCGCAACAAGCAGGCCGCCCTGCACATCATGCGTGAACTGCTGCAATGCAACCAGTGGGACCGCGCAGGCGAATGGCTGACCGACGCCTACATCCAGCACAACCCCAATGCCGCCTCCGGCCTGGCAGGCGTCATCTACTTTTTTACCGAAGTCATGAAACGTCCGCGCGTGGACAACTGTGGCGAACTGACCACTGAAGTGGTTTCTGTGACCGCCGAAGACGACCTGGTCACTGTCATGATGCCCCGCCGTTATCCTCATCCCGCCAAGGAAGGTGAATTCTATTACACCACCTGGTTCGACACCTGGCGTTTCGTCGACGGCAAGGCCGATGAACACTGGGATCCGGCCATGATCAACCCGTAACACCTGACCTCGAATATGAAGCCGGCCTCGTGCCGGCTTTTTCTTGCCTGTGCGGAATTTATCGATGGCCAGCCACATTATTGACATAAATATTGGGGGTGCTTTAATCGATCCAGCGCCGGCACAACCAGAAAAATACCGGTAGCGATCAAGGGGATTTCATGACGCGCACTTTTTACAACTTACGCCATCACTCGCGGCATCTGTTGTACCTGTTTTTACTGATTACACCGCCTTCTGTCCTGTCCCAGCAGGGAGCCCTTGACGGCGCCACCGGTGCCGACTGGCCCAGCTACGGCGGCAGTCAGGCCGCCTGGCGTTACAGCGGGCTCGACCAGATCAACCGCAGCAACGTGCACCAGTTGCGCCCTGCCTGGGTTTTCAACACCGATGATTACGGTGACGGGCTCACCTCGACCCCCATCGTCATCGACGGTGTCATGTATATCTCCACCAAGAGCAACTGGATCTATGCCCTCGATGCAGCCAGCGGTGAAGTGCTATGGAAATATGAACACACTTTCCGTCCTGACTTTGTGAAACCCGGCAGTGCCGGCGCCTTTGTCCAGAGTCGTGGCGTCGCCGTTTCCGAAAATCACGTCATCATGGGTACACTGGATCACGCCCTTGTCGCTGTTGACAGGCAGACCGGACGCGAAGCCTGGAAAGTCTATGTCGATGATTCCCGCCAGTGCGGCTGCAATATTCTTTCCGCACCATTAATCGTCAAGGACATGGTCATAGTCGGGCAGAATGGCGGTGACGGGGCATTCCGCGGCTACCTGACGGCGTTTGATGCGGAAACGGGCCGCTTCAGGTGGCGATTCCACGTAATTCCCGGACCCGGGGAGCCCGGCCATGACAGCTGGAAGGGCGACAGCTGGAAGTACGGCGGCGGCGCCCCCTGGATGACCGGTTCCTATGATCCCGAACTCAACCTGGTTTACTGGGGCACCGGCAACGCGGCTGGTGATTTCTATTCCGGGGATCGCACCCCGGATGGCCGCGCCGATGAAGACGGCATCAACCTCTACACGGCCAGCGTCATCGCCCTGCATGCCGACACCGGCGAACTGGCCTGGCACTACCAGGAAGTCCCCCGTGATGTCTGGGATTTTGACTCTGCCTACGAAGTCATTCTCATGGATCGCGAAATTAATGGTCGTGACCGGAAAATCCTCGCCCATATGAACAAGAGCGGCGTGCTCTTTGTCCTGGACCGAAGCAACGGCGAATACCTGGGCGCTTTCTCCACCACGGAAGTATCAACATGGATAACCGGCATTGGAGAAAACGGCGAACTGTTGGGCCGCAAGGAACCGAAACTGGGCGAAACCGTTAATGTGTGTCCAACGCCACTGGGTGGCAGGGGCTGGAACCAGATGGCCTACTCACCACGGACCGGATTGCTTTACTCACCGACCATTGAGTTTTGCACGGACATTACAGCCAATGACCAGGAAGCACGGGAAGGAAATTTCTACTCCAGCGGCGGCTTTATCAATGGCTTGCCGGAAGGCAGGGAAAGTTACGGGCACCTGGATGCCTGGGATCCAGTCACCGGTGAGCGGGTCTGGTCCGTCCCCTCGCAATTTGCCCTGATGGCCTCCATCCTGACCACTGCCGGCGACCTGGTGTTTACCGGCGATCCCGAAGGCTGGTTCCTGGCTTTTGACGCCCTGAGCGGCGAGCTGCTATGGCAGTTCCAGACCGGCGCCGGTCACAGGGGCTCCTCCGTCGCCTATGCTATTGATGGCAAGCAGTTCTTTGCGACTCCCGTTGGCTGGCAAAGCAGCCTGAATGCCGGCATGGTGAGCGCCCTCTTTCCTGGCAAAACCTTCAGGTCGGGCTCCGCGATGATGGTATTCACCCTGCCGGAGATGCCATGATGAAAAACAGCATGAAACGCACGCTAAAGGGCGCCCTGTTGGTTTTCATGGGCCTGGCTGTCAACGCCACACTGTGCACCACTTTCGCAGCCAGCCTTGATGACCCCGTCAGTCAGCGGGGTGAAGAGATATACCGGACAACCTGCTCCAACAGCTTCTGCCATGGCCCAGGCGGTATTGCCGCCAGCGCACCGCGCCTTGCTGCGAGGGGTTTCGATGCCCTTTATATAGCTTCAGTGACAGCCAACGGAGTGCCTGATACACAGATGGTCGGGTTTGCCAACGCCCTTTCCAGCGAAGACCTCAACGCTGTACTTACCTACGTGGCCGGCCTCAACGGTATTACCAATCCACAGTTCACACCCGACAATCCCCTGGCCGGACTGGGCATAGAAGTAGCCAATCCAAAACGCATACCACTGGCCGGTGTCGAGCAGGAGGGGCGCGAGCTGTTTTTCGATGCTTATGGCAAGGGCCTGGCCCGCTGCTCTATCTGCCACGAAGTGGAAGGCATCGGCATTCCTGTAGCCGCACCGATCCTCAACGTACCCGCCACTGTCAGGGCGCTGCGCAACCTGGAAACACCCGTTGTGCAAACCGTCCACCTGGGCGATGAGGACATGCCGGCAGTCATACTGGCGCAGGGAATTTCCGGCACCCTGTTCTACGACCTGACGGCTGTCCCGCCGGTAATGCGCACCATCCCAGCAGAGGTATCCCTGTCCATTTCCGAAGGATCCGCCTGGGAACATGTTGACTGGATTGGTGCCTACTCAACGGCAGAGCTGGAAAAAGTGCTCGCCTTTTTGCGCGCTATCCGCCGGTAACGATATTCACATACGGGAAACCAAACGATGAACAACAAACGCCTCTGGCTTACTACCCTGGCAATGACGCTGGCCTGCCACCTGGTCCCGGCCAGTGCTGCCACCCTGTCCGGCCATGTACTGGACACCAACGGCAATCCCCTGCCCGGCATGCAGGTCATTTATACCCGTGATGCCGATGCCCGCGGCGCCAGTGTCGTCACGGTCTTCAGTGGCACCGATGGCAGTTTCGCCTTTCCAGAGGATTTTTCCGAACGCATCACCAGTGCTTCTGATATTGGCGCCCGCGGACTCGGTTATGAACAGGTCGACCGCATCCAGGCCGGTGACCGTCGTGCTGTCGACCTGACTTTCGTGATGCAGATGAAGGCCAACCAGGTGGATACGGCACCCGCATCCGCCTGGTTGACCCGGCGCCTGCCGGATCGGAGGGAACAGGCCGCCTTCATCATGAACTGTATCGACTGCCACCAGGTGCCAGGCCCGGAAGTGCGTCACTACGCCGCCGCCATCGCCGACCTGCATGCCGCCGATCCCGAACAGGCCCTGCGCCAGAGCTGGGACAGCATCGTCAAGTACATGAACTTCCTGTCTGCCTGGGAGTTCAGCCGCGGCGCCCGCGGCGAGGGTGTCGAGCTCGACACGGAAGCGGTGTATGCCGTTGAAAACAGTGCGGACGTCGTCAACGTCATGACCGCCATATTCAACGATCGCATGGATCACATCAGCGACTACGAATGGGGTGCACCAGTCATCACCACACCGGACACTGCAGTCTGGGAGTATGCGGTGCCCGAACCGAACAATATCCGCGAAGCCGTCATGCTCGGCGACCCCGCCCGCCTGCTGGCTGCCGATGTGGGCGCCAACCGCATCGTCGGCATCGAGGTGCGTACCGGCCGCCAGCGCGACTACGAGGTGCCGACCGACTACACCATCGGTCCGCATTCCCTGCACCGCGGCCAGGACGGCACACTCTGGGTGACCCCCCTGTTCAATAACACGGTGGCCCGCCTCAATCCCGATTCCGGTGAATGGGAAACCTGGCAGCTGACCACACCTGAAGGTGGCGGTGTCGGCATCCATGACCTCAGCTTCAGTGCCGACCATGAACTGCTTACTGACACCCGCGGCCGCGTCTGGTTTTCCGACATCGGCAACCGTGCCGTCGGTTATTTCGATCCGGCGGACGGCGAAACCCGCATCTGGAAAACCCCGGTGGCGGAAAGCCGCGCCAACGATGTGGCGCTGTACGGCAGCGCTGCCGTCTACGGCCTGGTCATGACCAGCGACCAGAAAGAAGTGTGGTACAGCCAGCTCGGCAACGGGGTGTTCGGCGGCTTCAATGTCGAGACCGAGGAGTTCATTGGCCCCTTCGTCCTGCCCGATGCCAATGCCGGCCCGCGCCGCATTTCCATCAGCGACGATGACATCATGTACCTTGCCCTCTACGGCACCGGACAGATCGCCGAGTTCGATATCAAGACGCGGCAGATGATCGCGATTCACGACCTGCCCGACACCGCCTCTGCCCCCTACGCGGTGACCTGGGACCCGGTCCGCAAAGTGGTCTGGGCGGCGGTATCCAACAACGATGTCATCTACCGTTTCGATCCGGCAACGCGCGAGTTCGGCGTACTGCCCCTGCCGCGTCCCCAGACCTTCATACGCATGATCGATATCGATCCGGCCACCGGCGTGCTGGTGGCATCGACGGCCAATATTGTCGAGGTGGTCAATGGCCCGCGCATGGCCATGATCATCGACCCCGGTGACGGCGCCTATCCCGAGCGCTTCCTTACCGCCACCGCGACCGCGCCGCATCCGGCCGACTGACAGGAGAGACACCGATGAAACGTACTGCCTATGTATTACTCCTGCTCAGCATGCTGCCGGTACCCGTGCTGGCCCAGGATGCCGGGGAAAGCCTGGTGACCAGCAAGATGTGCTACGCCTGCCATCAACTTGATTCGGTTTCGCTGGGGCCTCCCTGGCGTGCCATAGCCGCCCGCCACGGTGAGCGCCGCGAGGTCATGGTCGAGGTTCTGGCCGGCAAGATCATTCGCGGCGGCGGTGGCAACTGGGGCCTGGTGCCCATGGTGCCGAACCAGCGCGTCAGCGAAGCGGAAGCCAGGACCATGGCCCAGTGGATCCTGTCACTCGCCGGCAATACCGGCAACAGTCGTTAAATCATCCCGGAGCCCAGCATGGACAATACCCAGTACACCCGCCGGCAGATTCTCAAGCCAGGACTGGCCGCCGCGGCCGCCATGCTGTTGCCGCCGGGACTTGCCCGGGCAGCATCAAGCGACAGCCTGCCGCTGTTCAACGGCGTCATGCAGTTCGCCTACATCGTGCCCGACATCCATCAGGCCATGGCCGACTGGACGGCGCGCCTGGGGATCGGTCCCTGGTTCCTGAACGAGCCCTTCGACCCGCCGCAGACGCTGTACCGGGGCCAGCCCTCGCGCCCCCCCATCAACCTGGCCATGACCTACTCCGGCGCCATGAACATCGAGCTGATCCAACCACTGGATGCGACGCCATCCGTGTACCGGGAAACCCTGGAAAAGCAGGGCTACGGCTTCCACCACTGGGGCCTGGCCGTGGATAACCTGGCCTCAGCCCTGCAGGAATACCTGGACCAGGGCTACGAGGAAGCCCACCGTGTCACCCTCGATGGCGGCAACCAGGTGGTCTATGTCGACACCACCCGGGACATGCCCGGCATGATCGAACTGATCGAGATCACCGATGCTGTACGCACGGCGTTTGGCAACATGCACCAGATTGCCGAGAACTGGGATGGCAAGGCGCTGATTTTCAGCGGCTGAGGTGTCAGGGTGCCAGGCATCAGGGATCCTGCCTGCACGCTAAATCACTTTAAGTAAGCCTCATATCCTGTTGTTTTATAAAAATATATCTTGTTTTATATTGCATTTCTCGCCCTGGCCCCGCCACCAGAAACGAATAATTTTTCGCTAGCCGAAAATTGCTGGCGTTCACCCTTACATGCTAGAATCCGCGCTCCAAAATTGACCGAATTCCGAAGAGTAAAGACTTGAAAAGACTGGCAATTCCAATCCCCTGCCAGCGGTCTCGTTTCGGGGTATCAGCAGAGCAGGAACCATAGCCCAATGCAGCAGTTAGCAGGACCACTCACCTACCAGGACTGGGACCTCGACAAGGCCCGCGAAGCAGTCCTGGAGTATGCCGGCCGCACCGGCGGCGTCATGATCGCCCTTCACAGGATCCAGGCAATTTTCGGTTATATCGATGACAGCGCCATGCCCATGCTGGGCAAGGTCTTCAACCTGTCACGCGCCGAAGTGCATGGCATCGCCAGCTTCTACCACGATTTCAAGCGCGAAAAGCCCGGCCGCTATACCGTGAAGGTATGCCAGGCCGAGGCCTGCCAGGCCATGGGTTCGGAAAAACTCACCGAGGAAATCAAGGCTTTCCTGGGGGCCGACTTCCATGAAACTTCTCCCGACGGCAATTTCACCCTGGAACCGGTCTATTGCCTGGGCAATTGCGCCTGCTCCCCTAACATCATGATCGACACCCAGACCTACGGCCGGGTCAGCATTGACGGCTTCAAGTCCCTGGCTAATACGCTAGCCAAGGAGGCGAAGTAATGGTTAAGGTCTATATCCCCCGCGAAACCACCGCGGACTCCCTTGGCGCCGAACTCCTGGTCAAGGCCATCGCCACCGAGGCGAAATACCGCAAGCTCGACATTGAAATCATCCGCAACGGCTCCCGCGGCGCCTGTTGGCTGGAACCCCTGGTCGAAGTGGAGACGGACAAGGGGCGCGTCGGTTACGGACCGGTCACCCTGGATGACGTTCCCGACCTGTTTGACGCCGACTTTCTTAACGACGCACTTAACGACGTTCAGTCAGGCGGCAAGCACGCCAAGTTCCTCGGCGATGTGGAAAAACTGCCCTGGTTTGCCAACCAGGAACGGCTGACCTTCGCCCGCTGCGGCGTCATCGAGGCCACCAGCGTCGCCGCCTATGCAAGCCTGGGCGGGTTTGTCGGCCTGAAGAATGCCCTGGCAACCACCTCTGACGGCATCATCGAACAAGTCAAGGATTCCGGGCTGCGCGGACGCGGCGGCGCCGCCTTCCCCACCGCCATCAAGTGGCGCACCGTGGCCGACTGCAAGGCCGACCAGAAATACATTGTCTGCAACGCCGACGAAGGCGACTCCGGGACATTCTCCGACCGCATGATCATGGAAGGTGATCCGCTGTCCCTGGTGGAAGGCATGACCATCGCCGGCCTCGCCGTGGGTGCCGACAAGGGCTATATCTACCTGCGCTCGGAATACCCGCTGACGCAAAAGATCCTCAACGAGGCCATCGCCAATGCCGAGGCAGCCGGTTACCTGGGCGAGAACATCCAGGGCTCCGGCAAGAATTTCACCCTGGAAGTCTTCATGGGTGCAGGTGCCTATATCTGCGGCGAGGAAACTTCCTTGCTCGAAAGCCTGGAAGGCAAGCGCGGCCAGATCCGCTTCAAACCGCCCCTGCCCGCCATCGAGGGTCTGCATGGCAAGCCGACGGTGGTCAACAATGTCATCTCACTGGCTTCCGTACCCGTCATACTGGAAAAAGGCGGCAAGCATTACGCCGGCTATGGCCAGGGCCGTTCGCTCGGCACCATGCCCTTCCAGCTGGGAGGAAATATCAAAAATGGCGGTCTGGTGGAAAAGGGCTTCGGTTTGACGCTGCGCCAGCTCATCGAGGATTTCGGTGCCGGCACCGCGACCGGCAAGCCCGTGCGGGCGATCCAGGTAGGCGGCCCGCTGGGCGCCTACTTCCCGGCATCATTGCTGGACACGCCGCTCGATTACGAAGAGTTCGCCAAAGCCGGCGGTATGCTCGGTCATGGCGGAGTGGTAGTATTTGACGACACCGTAAACATGGCCAAACAGGCCCGTTTCTCCATGGAGTTCTGTGCCGTGGAATCCTGCGGCAAATGCACACCCTGCCGTATTGGCTCCGTCCGCGGCATGGAAGTGATCGACCGGATCGTTGGCGCGAAAAACGCCGAGGAACGCAACGCCGAGCACATCGTCCTCAAGGACCTGTGTGAAACCATGGAATCCGCATCCCTGTGCGCCATGGGCGGCCTCACTCCCGTACCCGTGATGAGCGCCGTCAAACATTTTGCGAAAGACTTTGAAAAAGAACTTTAAGACAGGTGAACCCAGATGAGCTTGCACAAAGAGATTGATTACGGAACACCGGCAGTCACCGAGACTGAAGAAGTCACACTGACCATAGACGGCCAGGAAGTGTCGGCGCCCAAGGGCACCAGCATCATGCGCGCCGCGCAAATGATCGGCACGACCATTCCCAAGCTGTGCGCCACCGATTCACTCGAGCCTTTCGGTTCCTGCCGTTTGTGCCTCGTGGAGATCGAAGGCCGTCGCGGCACACCGGCGTCCTGTACCACCCCGGTCGAGGCCGGCATGGTGGTGCACACCGAAAATGCCAAACTGAACAAGCTGCGCAAGGGTGTGATGGAACTCTATATCTCCGACCATCCGCTTGACTGCCTCACCTGTTCTGCCAACGGCGACTGCGAATTGCAGGACATGGCCGGTGCCGTGGGCCTGCGCGAAGTCCGCTACGGTTACGACGGCGCCAATCACCTCGATGCCCCCACCGATACCAGCAATCCCTACTTCCAGTTCGAGTCCAGCAAGTGCATCGTCTGCTCACGCTGCGTGCGCGCGTGCGAGGAAGTCCAGGGCACTTTTGCACTGACCATCGAGGGCAACGGTTTCCGCTCCAAGGTCAGCGCAGGCGTTTCCGAGGATTTCATGAATTCCGAGTGCGTCTCCTGCGGTGCCTGTGTCCAGGCCTGTCCCACTGCGACCCTGATGGAAAAATCCGTGGTCCAGCTCGGCACGCCGGAGCACAGCGTGGAAACCACCTGCGCCTACTGCGGCGTCGGCTGTACCTTCCGTGCCGAAATGAAAGGCGACCAGGTCGTGCGCATGGTGCCGTCCAAGAACGGCAAGGCCAACGACGGCCACTCCTGCGTGAAGGGCCGTTTCGCCTTTGGTTACGCCACCCACAAGGATCGCATCACCAAACCGATGATCCGCGAAAACACCTCCGACCCCTGGCGTGAAGTCAGTTTCGAGGAAGCGGTCGAGTACACGGCAGGCAAGTTCAAGCAGATCCAGGAGAAATACGGTCGCAAATCCATCGGCGGCATCACCTCTTCCCGCTGCACCAATGAGGAAGTCTGGGTCGTGCAGAAAATGATCCGCGCCGCATTCAGGAACAACAATACCGACACCTGCGCCCGCGTCTGCCACTCACCCACCGGCTACGGCCTGAAGCAAACATTCGGCACCTCCGCCGGTACCCAGGATTTCCGCTCAGTGGACCATACCGACCTGGTCCTGCTTATTGGCGCCAATCCCACCGACGCCCACCCGGTGTTCGCTTCCCGCATGAAGCAGCGCCTGCGTGACAACGGTGCCGACCTTATCGTTTGCGACCCGCGCAAGATCGATCTCGTGGAAACCCCGCATATCCGCGCCAATATCCACATTCCCCTGACCCCTGGCGGCAACGTGGCCCTGATCAATGCCCTTGCCCACACCATCGTCACCGAAGACCTGGCGGACTGGGATTACGTCAAGGAACGTTGCGACGAGAAAGCCTTCGACGAATGGCTGGCATTCATCAAGGACAAGAAGAACTCCCCGGAAGCCGTGGCCGACTGGCTTGGCGGCGATGCCGAAAAGGTTCGCGAAGCGGCGCGCATGTATGCAAAGGCACCTCGCGCTTCGATCTATTACGGTCTGGGTGTGACTGAACATTCCCAGGGATCCACCATGGTCATGGGCATGGCCAACCTCGCCATGCTCACCGGCAACGTCGGCAAGGACGGCGCCGGTGTCAATCCGCTGCGCGGCCAGAACAACGTGCAGGGTTCCTGCGACATGGGTTCCTTCCCGCATGAATTCCCCGGCTACCGCCACGTCAGTGATGACGAAACCCGCAATATCTTCTCCCAGGCCTGGGGCGTGGAACAGGATCCGGAACCCGGCTTCCGCATTCCGAACATGTTCGACGCCGCCATCCGCGGCGAGTACAAGGGCATGTTCGTCCAGGGCGAGGACATCGCGCAGTCCGACCCGAACACCCACCATGTCGAAGCAGCCCTGGAGAACCTGGACTGCCTGGTCGTGCAGGACCTGTTCCTGAACGAAACCGCCAAGTTCGCCCACGTGTTCTTCCCCGGCACCTCCTTCCTGGAAAAGGACGGCACATTCACCAACGCCGAACGCCGCCTGGGCCGCGTGCGCCCCGTGATGGCGCCGAAGCCTGGCTTCCATGAGTGGGAAGTGGCCATGGCGATCTCCAATGCCATGGGTTACCCGATGAAGTACACCGAATCCTACGAGATCATGGACGAGATCGCGGCACTGACTCCGACCTTCTCCGGCGTCAGTTTCGAGCGCCTGGACAAGGAAGGCAGCATGCAATGGCCTGTGACAGACGAGGCGCCCCTGGGCACTCCGATCATGCACATCGGCGGCTTCGTGCGCGGCAAGGGCAATTTCGAGGTGACCGAGTTCATTCCCACCGAGGAGAAAGTGACGAAGAAATTCCCGCTCATCCTCACCACCGGACGCATCCTCAGCCAGTACAACGTCGGAGCACAAACCCGTCGGACCGAGAACAACCGCTGGTTCCCCGAAGATATCCTGGAAATCCACCCGGAAGATGCCGCCGAGCGCAATATCAAGGATGGCCAGTTGATCAAGATCGCCAGCCGCAAGGGTGAAACCACCATGCATGCAAAAATTTCCGAACGCATGCAGCCCGGCGTGGTCTATACCACTTTCCACAACCCGATCAGCGGTGCCAATGTGGTGACAACCGAGTTCAGCGACTGGGCCACCAACTGTCCGGAATACAAGGTCACTGCCGTTCAGGTGGAGCTGACCGATCATATGTCCGAATGGCAGAAGCAGTATCTGGCCTATAACGATGAACGCCGGAAGCTAGCGGAAGCCGATGAAGAAGTTACGCATTAGCGCATAGACATAATAAAAAACCGGTCTTCTGACCGGTTTTTTATGTCGACGTACTGAAGAACAATCGCGCCTTGACGCAATCAGGGATTACTGAACGCCCGCGACGTAAGCCTGCCAGTCCTGGGGATTGTTCAGGTTGAGGAAGGTCGATGACGGCACGGACGCGGCCTCAAGCGTGACTGCATTGCCGAACTCCAGCAATGCCTTCATGGAGCGGTTGCCGCCGAGCTCGGTACTGTCGGCCAGGAGGTCATCGAGATGCTCCAGCAGCATGCTGCTGGCCTTGAAGACGCAGGGGAACACTTCCTTTTCGTAGCGGCAGCTGTCCCCGCTGCCAATACCGTGCACCAGCCGCGCCAGGGTATCCACCTGCAGGAGCGGCATATCCACGGGAATCACCAGCAACAGCGCCTCATCCAGAGCGCCCTGCTCCTGGATGAAATGCAGGGCGGCATGCAGACCGCCGAGGGGGCCGCAGCCGGGAACCATGTCCTGAATGCACTCGTGCCCCTGGACGTCGCCGCTGATGATAATCTCGTCCGCATCGGACATTTCCAGCAACCTCAGCGCCTTCTCCAGCAGGGTCTTGCCCTCATGCTTCAGCTGACGTTTGTCTTTACCCATGCGGGATGAGTTGCCGCCAGCCAGTAACAGGGAATAAAGCATCGGGCGTTTCCTTGGGTGTCAGGCCTGGGGCTGGTCGATGATGTGCACGTCGCGCTGCGGGAACGGTATCTCGATATTGTTCTCGGCGAGCGCCTTCACCACTGCCATGTTGACCTTGTACCGCGTCTGGAACATGGCTGTCGTCGGCACCCAGTAGCGCATGCCGATATTGATGCTGCTGTCGGCGAATTCGTCGATGCCCACCTGCGGCGCCCTGTCCTTGCTGACTTCAGCGATCGATTCGATGGCGGTTTTGACTACGGCCACGGGCAGCTCGGGATTTGATGAGTAGGAAATGCCGACGACACTTTCGACGATGCTGTTCACGCTGGAATTATGGATGATCTCGCCGACGATATGCTTGTTGGGTATGGTGATGCGGACTTCGTCCTCGTTGCTAAGAATGGTATAGGCCAGCTTCACTTCCTTCACCACGCCGGTAACACCCTGCACCGAAATGGTATCGCCGACCACGAAAGGCCTGGCCACGATAATACTGACGCCCGCGCCGTAGTTCGAGAGCAGCCCTTGCAGCGCCAGTCCGGCACCCAGGGAGAGAGCGCCGATGGCGGCGACGAAGGGGGTGACACTGATACCGAGCTTGCCCAGGGCAATGATCGCCGCAAAGGTGATAACGATGATCTTGAGAAAACTGGCGGTGAAATGGCTGAGCGTGACATCCAGCCCCTTCTTCACCATGAAATTTTCCATAACCGTGGACACCTTCTTTGCCACGATGCTGCCAAGAATCATGATGATGATGGCCGCCAGAATCTGGAAGCTGTACGTCACCAGGTAGTTCACGATCAGGTCATAGACTTCCTGGGCCTGCTGTAATTCCTGTTCCATATTCTCTTACCTCTTACCTCTTACCTCTTACCTCTTACCCCTTACCCCTTACCCCTTACCCCTTACCTCTTACTTCTTACTTCTTACTTCTTACCTCAGAGCTTACGCTGGTTCTTCTTCCCTGCCATCGGCATAACGGGCAAACCTGCCACGCGTTCCGTGCACCTGGTCATGCCTTTCCCAGGGCCAGCCGCCGAACTGGTCGCGCTGGTAGTCATTGAAAGCCTGCTGCAGTTCCGCGCGCGTGTTCATGACGAACGGCCCGTAATGGGCAACAGGTTCGGCGATGGGCCTGCCCTGCAACAGTAGCAACCGCGCCGGCTGGCTGCCAGTCTTTAGTGGCACGGCCGCCTCGGACTGCAACTGGACGCCCTGGCTGACGGTGATTTCCTGCCCGGCCATATTCACGCTGTCGCCGGCGTAGAAATACAGCACGCGGCTGAGCCCCGGCACCGCGGCCGGTAATTCCCACTGCGCCCCGGCCGCCAGTTCAATCAGCCAGACCGCCACGTGATTGGCGGGATTCGATGCCCAGGAATCCGGCGGCGGCGACGGCGCCCTGGCACCGGCATACTCGCCAGCCACCACTTCCACGCTGATGGCTTTGCCATTGGCGTCTGTTTCGTGCCTTACCGGAATGTCCTTGTCCCAGAACATGGTGAAATGCGGCTCCACCATCTTGCTGGCGGCCGGCAGGTTGAGCCAGATCTGGAACAGCAGCAAGGGATTGGCTGCGTCCTCTTTCACCAGGGGAAACATCTCGCTGTGCTGGACACCCTTGCCCGCCGTCATCCACTGGACGTCGCCGTGCCCGTAACGGCCGGCCGCACCAAGGGAATCGGCATGATCGACCAGGCCGTTCTGCACGATTGTGATGGTTTCGAACCCGCGATGGGGATGCCCGGGGAACCCCGGCACCTTGTCACCGTGGTACATGCGAAACCCGTCGCGTTTTTCGAAATCCTGGCCGATGTTGCGCCCGGCCAGCGAAGCCGCCGGCCCCATTTCACCGTTGCCCTTCGGAAAATCGTCCTGGTGGAAGGCGCAGAACAGGAACGGGTCGGCGGTTTGCCAGTGGAAATCGAGGGGCTGGATTGCAAGGATGGGACTGCTCATAAATTTCTCGGTATTCAAGTGACTGGTTGCTGGCAACCAGCTACTGGTCACTCGGAACTAAATCAATGAAATAAAAGGAATCAGTGAAATATACAATAACGCACCTATCATAACGACATAGGCGATATAGCGAACGGGATTTTCCCGCGCGATATCGAGAAAAGTGCGGGCCTTGCCTGCCGCTTTCAAGGCCTGGTATTCGCCGCGCATGCGCTGGAAGCGCTCCTCGGCATAGGCATCGAGCAAGGCCTTGGCCTGCGACAATTGCTCGTCGTGGCGCAGCCATAGGGCAGGCATGGAAATACCCCAGCTCCCCGCACTGGTTTCATAGACCTCGATGTTATGCTCGGCCATGAGTGCATGAATCTCTTCCAGCTCATCCGCCGGCATGTGCCTGAGCTTAACCAGTTGGGTCGCCATCAGTGCACCAATATTTCACTTTTCATGGATGCCTATGTTACCCCAGAAGTCGATTGGATTTCGCCGCTTGCGCACATTCCCGGTGCTTTCATTGGAGCGGTCGCCGCGGTATCTTGGCGCCATGAAACGTTGTTCCGGCTTGCTCGCGTATTGCTTTCTGGTGAGTTCTGCAGTCCACGGCCAGGATGAAGAACCCTGGTCGTTCAATTTCTTCCTGGAAAACGACCTGTTCGCGAATACTGATCTTAACTACACCAACGGCGTGCGCTTCTCGTCCATATCCCCGGACCTGGACAGTTTCGAGGACCCCAACGGCCAGAAATATCCCTGGGTGGAAAAACTCAACGGCATCCTGGCTTTCGTACATCCGGACCCCACCAGCCCCGACACCGATCCGGTCAACCAGAACATGGTTATCAGTTTTGGCCAGCTCATGTTCACACCCACCGACAAGTTCCGCACCACGCTGGATCCGGATGACCGCCCCTATGCCGGCTATCTCTACCTCGGGCTGGGTTACCACGCGCGCACCGGGGCTACCCTGCATTCCACCGAATTCAATTTCGGCGTGGTTGGTCGGGGTGCACTGGCCAGGCAGGCGCAAAACCTGGTTCATGACATTGGCGGCTGGGAGCGCTTCGCGGGCTGGGACAACCAGCTGAAGAACGAGCCTGCCTTCCAGCTGGTCTTCGAACGCAAGCACAAGAACGGCAAGATCAACCTGGGCGTACTCGACGATATCGAAGCGGAGCTCATCACGCACTGGGGCGGCAGTATCGGCACGGTGGCCAGCTATGTAAACCTTGGCACGGAGTTCAGACTGGGCTGGGACCTCCCCGATGATTTCGGCACCTCGACCCTGCGCCCGGGCGGCGACAACAACACCCCCGGGCTGACCCGGTCGGATGACAGCAGGATACGGCTCCACGGCTTCATCGCGGTGGACGGCAGGCTCATGGCAAACAACATCTTCCTGGACGGCAACTATTTTCGCAGCAGCCACAGCGTGCAGCGGCGCGAGACAGTGGCGGATATTGCCGCCGGTATTGCCGGCAGCTGGGAAAAACTGCGCTTTTCCTATGCCCACATCTACCGGACCAAGGAGTTCTACGGGCAGCAGGAAGGTCAGTTCTACGGCGCCTTTTCCCTTTCCTACCTCTATCAGTTTTAACGCCGGAGCCCTTTCTTGGCGGGCCTGGAACGATATGCTTTAATCAGCGGTCTTATCTCTTCGTAACCACATGAATAGCCCCCAATAAGGAGTTAAGGATGCATTCTGCGCGCACACACTTCGAGACCTCTTTCAAAACACTCATCGCAGGCCTGGCGCTTTTCATCCTGGCCGCCTGCAGCGAATCCCCGGCTCCCGAAGCGACCGATGCGGGCATGGGCGCCGCCGCGCCGGATATCGGCTATACCCTCATCGAGCGCGTGGAAGCCGACAGCAGCGAAATCGTCATTCCCTACAGTAAGTACGAACTGGACAACGGCCTGACCGTCATCATTCATGAAGACATGTCAGACCCGCTGGTACATGTGGATGTGACCTACCATGTCGGCTCTGCCCGCGAGGAAGTCCGTCGCTCTGGCTTTGCCCACTTCTTCGAGCACATGATGTTCCAGGGCTCCGAGCACGTGGCCGACGAACAGCATATCGGCATCGTCACCGAATCCGGCGGCACCATGAATGGCACCACCTCCTTCGACCGCACCAACTATTTCGAAACCGTGCCCAGCAACCAGCTCGAAACCATGCTGTGGCTGGAGTCCGACCGCATGGGTTATTTCCTCGACGCGGTAACTGAAGAGAAATTCGAAGTGCAGCGCGACACGGTGAAAAACGAACGCGGCCAGAGCTACGAGAACCAGCCCTACGGACTGTGGTCGGAAAAGATCTTCACCGCCATGTTCCCGGTGGAACACCCCTACGCACACATGCCCATCGGCTTCATCGAAGACCTCGATGCCGCCGACCTGGATGACCTGAAGCATTTCTTCCTGCGCTGGTATGGCCCGAACAATGCCACCCTGACCATCGGCGGTTATGTCGATGAAGAGGAAGTCATGGACCTGGTCGTGAAATACTTCGGCGAGATTCCCCGCGGTCCCGACGTAGAAAACGATGTGAAACAGCCCGCCGTGCTGGATGCGGACCGCTACATCTCCTATGTCGACCGCAATATCCGCTTCCCGGCCCTGTTTATTGCCTTCCCGACCGTGAATTCCGACCATCCGGACAATGTCGCCCTGGAGGCACTCAATGAAATCATCACCGTGGGTCGTAAATCCTTTTTCTACAAGGAGTTCGTGCTGACACAGAAGGCCATCCAGGCCAGCGGCTTCAACTTCCCGCAGGAACTGGCCGGCCTGATCACCTTCCTGGTGCTGCCCTTCCCCGGCACGCCGCTGGCGGATTTCGAGGCGGACATGCGCAACATCCTCACCAACTTCAGCGAGGACGACATCACCGACGAAATCCTGCAGATTTACAAGTCCACCAACGAGGCTGCCCTGATCAACTCCCTGGCCAGCGTTAGCGGCAAGGTCGGACAACTGGCCATCAACGAGACACTGCTGGGCGACCCCAACCAGATCCAGAAGGATCTCGACAAGATTCGCTCGCTCACCAGGGAAGACGTGCTGCGTGTGTACAACACCTACATCAAGGACAAGCCCGCCATCTACCTGAGTGTGGTGCCCGAGGGTGGCGAGGACATCGTCGCCATGCCGGACAACTTCACCATCCCGACGCCACCGCCGCGCATGGGCAGCACCACCGACGAACTGGAAATGCGTGATGCGCCGGAGTCCTTCGATCGCAACGTGCGCCCGACACCGCCGCAGAACCCGCTGGTGACCATGCCCGATTTCTGGCGCCAGGATCTGGACAACGGCATCCAGGTCATCGGTACTGCTAACGCAGAGGTCCCGCTGGTCACCATTCAGCTGGATTTCGATGGCGGCCACCTGCTTGAATCGCCGGACAAGTACGGCGTCGCCAGCCTGACCGCGCAGATGATGAACGAAGGCACCGAGAACTACAGCGCCGAGGAGTTCGAGAACGAACTGGACAAGCTGGGCAGCCGCATCAGTGTCGGCTCCGGCAATGACAGCTTCACGATCACCATGCAATCCCTGCTGCGCAACGTGGACGCCACGATGGTCCTGCTCGAGGAACGCCTCTTCCGACCCGACTTCACCCAGGCCGATCTCGACCGCCTGCGCCAGCAGCAGGTCGAAAGCCTGGAAGCCGCGAAGGAAGAACCGTCAGGCATCGCCGGCATCGTCTACCCGAAACTGATCTACGGCGATGATCATGCCTATTCCGTTTCCGCGGCCGGCACGATCCCCACCCTGCAAGGCATCACTCTGGAAGACATCAGGGCCTTTGCCCGCCAGAATCTTGTCAGCCAGGCGATGCAGGTATCCGTTGTAGGCGACCTGACCCAGGAAGAAGTGCTTGAAAAGATCGCCTTCCTGCAGGCGCTGCCGAATGAGGATGTGCAGTTGCGTCCGCAGCCCGGCGTCTCCAACATCGACGAGACCACCATTTACCTGGTGGACAAGCCGGGTGCCGCGCAATCGGAGATCCGCATCGGCTACCTCAGCGACCTCACCTATGACGCCTACGGTGAATACTGGGAGCGCTTCCTGATGAACTACACGCTGGGCGGCGCCTTCAACAGCCGCATCAACCTGAACCTGCGTGAGGACAAGGGTTACACCTATGGCGCCCGCAGCGGCTTCAGTGCCGGCAAACTGCCCGGTCCCTTCACGGCATCCGCCAGTGTGCGCACCGATACCACCGCCGATTCCGTCGTGCAGTTCATGAACGAGATCACCGGCTACCTGGAAAACGGCATCACACCGGAAGAGCTCGCCTTCACCAAGGACGCCATCGGCCAGAGTGAAGCCCGCGACTATGAAACCCCGGGGCAGAAGGCGCGCCTGCTCGACCAGATCATCACCTACGACCTGCCCGCCGACTTCGTGCGCCGGCAGCAGGCGGTGATCACCGGTATGACCCAGGAGCGCATCCAGGAGCTGGCCCGGGAACACCTGCCGGTTGACCGGATGAAGATCGTGGTCGTCGGCGACAAGGCCGTGGTCGGTGACTCACTGGCCGCGTTGGGCTACCCGCTGGTCGAACTCGACGAGGAAGGCAATCCCGTTAACTAGACATGTAGGCCAACGCCAACGTCGATGACCGGCCGGTGCCAACGAAAGCTGGGGCGTTGACATGCCGCCCACGGAAGCAGGCGAGCAACCCCGGGCACGGCCCCAAAGCACTGCTACAATGGATTGAGGCACCCGGCGTTTCCGACCGGTGCCGGGAGGCAGCTATCAATACCTTTTACATCCTGACGGGACCGGAATCCTGCGGCAAGACCACGCTGGCCACCGGTCTGAGCAACGCGCTTGGCCTGCCCCTGGTGAACGAGGCGAGCCGGGACTATCTGGACCAGAAGCTGTCCGCCGACGGCAACTTCCGCTACGACGAAAGCCACCTCCTGGAAATCGCCAGCCAGCAGGACAGTACCGAGCAGTTGACACTGGCCGGCAGTCCCGACCGGGTGATCTGCGACACCGACCTGCTGGTGGTGATAGTCTGGAGCGAGGTGCGCTTCGGCCAGTGCCATCCGTGGATACTGGAGACCTTCGCCAGGCGTATCGATCAACGTGACCGTCATTACCTGTTGTGCGGCTGCGACATACCCTGGCAGCCGGACCCCCTGCGTGAAAATGCCGACAGTCGTCCAGAATTGTTCGAACTGTATCGGCAGAAACTGGATTATTTTGAGCTGCCTTACACCATCATGCGTGGCGATGAATCCACTCGCCTGAAACATGCCCTGGAAATCCTCGACAAGTCACGACCACACTGACCCCTTGCCCCTTGTTCCTTGTTCCTTGTTCCCGCCTCTGTTAAAGTGGCGGCCTTCCTAAGGGGTGGCTTCGGCCTGAGATCAAACCCTTTGAACCTGATCCGGTTAGTACTGGCGGAGGAATAGGAACAGGAAACGCTTTCGTGTTTCCCTCTCTTTGCAACCTTTCCACTCCGGATCCTAACAACGCCACAACCGGAGTGTTACATGACCTTACGCCGACTCCTCGCCCTGTTGCCCCTGCAACTTGCCGCCCTGCCCGCTATCGCCCAGCCGATACTCGAGGAAATTATCGTCACCGCGGATTACCGGCAGTCTGCCCAGGATGACATCGCGGCCAGCATCAGCGTCATCGATGTGGACACCATGGCGCGCAAGAATGCACAGCACCTGGAGGACGTCCTGCTCAACGCCCCTAACGTGAACTTTGCTTCCGGGGCCTCACGCGCACGATTCATTCAAGTGCGCGGTATCGGTGAGCGCGGCCAGTTTTCCGAGCCCCTGAACCCCTCAGTCGGCCTGATGATCGACGGCGTGGATTTCTCCGGCATCGGCACTGCCGCCATGCTCTACGACATGGAGCAGGTGGAGATCCTGCTTGGTCCCCAGGGCACGCGTTACGGCTCCAATGCCCTGGCCGGCCTCATCAACATGCAAAGCAAGGCGCCGGCCACAGAACAGTCGTGGGGCATGCAGGTGCAAGCCGCCAACGCCGGAGAACGCGGCATCGCCGGCTTTATCTCTGGCCCCGCCACGGATGACCTGTTCTACCGGCTGTCCGTGCAGGAATTGAAAAGCGACGGCTTCGGCACCAACACATTCCTCGACAGGCCCACCAACCAGCGTGAGGAAACCACCGTCCGCGCCAAATTGCGCTGGCTGGTCTCCGACACCGAGCAGATCGATTTCACCACGGCGATGATCGACCTCGACAACGGTTACGACGCCTTTTCCCTGGATAACGTGCGCGACACGCAGTCCGATGAACCGGGCTTCGATCGCCAGGATTCGACACTGGCGAGCCTGCAGTTCACCACTCACCGCTTCGATGCCTTCGACCTGGAAATCATCGGCGGCTATGCCAGCGCGGACATCGCCTACGGTTACGACGAGGACTGGGTATATCCCGGCTTCCATCCGTGGGAATACGCCTCCACCGATCATTACTTTCGCGACCGCGAAACCGTGAGCGGGGAAGTGCGCCTGGTCTCCGGCGATGCCGGTGCCCTCTTCGATGGCCGCACGTCCTGGGTGGCGGGCATCTACAACCTGCACCAGGACGTGGACCTGGCGCGCAACTACACCTTCCTGCCCGACGTGTTCACCAGCCGTTACATCATCGACCGTTTCGCCGGGTATGCCGACACCACCACCAGCCTGACCGACCGCTGGTCGCTGGATGCCGGTTTGCGCAGCGAACGTTTCAGCGCCGGTTACAAGGACGGCAACGGGCTCGTCTTCGCACCGGACGACGACCTGTTCGGCGGCAAGCTCGGCATCAATTACCGTACCGGCACTGACAACCTGTTGTATGCCAGCGTCTCCCGCGGCTACAAGAGCGCGGGCTTCAATACCGACGGCAGCCTGGATGCCGACCTGCGCGAATTCGACGCGGAAACACTATGGAATCTCGAGGCGGGCTTCAAGGGGGACATCCTCGACAACCTGCAGCTACGGGTCGCCATCTTCCGGATGGAACGGGACGCTGTGCAGATCTCCAGCTCACTCGTGCGCGTGCGCGATGACGGCAGCGCGGAGTTCATCGACTACACAGGAAATGCGGCGGCGGGGATAAACCAGGGCATGGAAGTGAGCGGTCAGTGGCTGGCTTCAGACAACTTGCGCGTGTATGGCTCGCTGGGTTTGCTCGATGCCCAATACGCTGACTTCATCAATGCCGCCGGCGACAATCTTGACGGCCGCCAGCAGGCGCATGCACCGGATTACCAGTTCACGCTGGGGATGGGACTGGCGCTGTCAGTGAACCTGGCACTGGATATCAACGTACAGGGCCGCGACGCCTTCTACTTCTCGGACAGCCACGCAGTCAGGTCGGACAGCTATGCCCTGCTCAACGGCAGCCTGCGCTACACCCTGGGAACCCTCGACCTGACCCTGTGGGGCCGCAACCTGACGGATGAGGATTATTTCGTGCGCGGCTTCTACTTCGGCAACGACCCACGGGATGGGTACACGCCGAAGGGTTATACGCAGCTCGGGGAGCCGGTCAGGTATGGCCTGACGTTGAATCTGGATTTCTGATTGTTCTTGGTGGCTTCGATGATTAAACGGGCTGCCGTTTTGCCCGCGTCGGTCAGAGGAAGGGACATTCCCTCCGCGGGCAAAACCGCCCCCCTTCACCCTTCGACAGATTCAACGCTCGATTCCTGAATACAACACTGGACCTGGCTG
>Ga0181587_10000762_pt1 | contig 26599 bp, 28 predicted proteins | sample 071ome_27_FD_132463 | JGI IMG/M metagenome (GOLD analysis project Ga0181587, IMG submission 132463) | Coastal salt marsh microbial communities from the Groves Creek Marsh, Skidaway Island, Georgia - 071409AT metaG (megahit assembly) | ecosystem: Environmental > Aquatic > Marine > Intertidal... | reverse complement strand
TCTCCGCCGAGTGCCTAAGTGCCATTCGGTACTGGGCCGTTAACCATGGGTTACGGTACCCTGCTTTTTCGGTGCGTACTCGCGTTCCCACCGCGCTTCAATATCGGCGCGCCAATTCTGCGCATCGGTCTGTAGTTGAACAGTTAGTTCGGGCTGTTCATCCTTCGCGTTATGCTGCTCGCCCATATCTGTCTCGAGGTTGGCTAAGTGCACAGCATCTTCCGCTGGTGCTCCTTCTACCAACTGACCGTCTAGGACGAGCTTCCAGTCACCTCTGCGCACGGCGGTCTGTTTACCCATCTCCCAAAACAGCGTGCGCTCTTGCGGCACCGCGCCATCGGCTACGTAGGGCATAATATCGATTCCGTCGATCTCGTACCGTGATGAATCACCGCCGGCTATCTGCAAAAACGTCGGGAAAATATCCATAGAGGCGCAGGGCGCGTCCAGTACCTGTCCCGCGGGAATGCGACCGGGCCAGTGCATAATTCCGGGCAGGCGAATGCCGCCTTCGTAGAGGCTAAATTTGTGTCCCTTGAGCTTGCCCGAACTGCTGCCGTAATAGGGGTCTAGCGTCCCGTCGAGCCAGTTGCGCGTTTCGCGAGAAGGACCATTGTCTGAGGTAAAAAAAGAGCAGGTGTCCTCGGCCATACCGAGGCGCTCAACTTCGTCGAGAATGGCGCCGACGCTATCGTCGACGGCCGCTAGCATAGCGGCCATGACCTGGCGGTCCCAGTCTAGGTGGGCGAAGCGATCCATGTATTCTTGCGGAGCGTGCATGGGATAGTGCGGCGCATTATAGGGGACGTAAAGAAAAAACGGTTGGCCTGCAGCGTTGGCGCGGCGCAGGTATTCGATTGCTTTGCGGGTGATCATCTCCGTGAAGTACTGACCGTTGTCCCATATCTCCCTATCGTCCTCCCATAGGTCATGAGTGGGATTCTGACCGGGACCGCCTTGGTTTGCTCCCCAGTAAAAAATATGCGAGTAGTAGTCGATGCATCCGGCCATAAAGCCGTACCAGTGGTTAAAGCCGTGTGCAGAAGGGCGCGAGTCTGGCTGCAGACCCAGATGCCACTTACCCGACATGTATGAATTGTAGCCGAGTTCGCCGAGCGCCGTGGCCAGCGTGGGCGTGCTCGGAGGTAGTCCGCTAGCCGTTCGATGGCCCGCCAGTATAGAGCGAACGCCGGCGTTGCCCGGGTAGCGACCCGTTAGCAGCGATGCGCGTGAGGGGCTGCACACGGGGCTGTTTGAATACCACGAGGTAAATCGCGCCCCGTCGCTGGCCATGCGGTCTAGGTGCGGCGTGCGAAAATCCTCGCATCCCATGCAGGAGAGGTCTCCGTAGCCTTGGTCATCCGTTAGAAATACGATAAAGTTGGTCATGTGGAATGCTTTCAGTTTGCGTAGAAAGAATGCGGCGTCTGCCCGGCGCGTCGCATCATCTGGTCAGTGTGTATTACAGAAGCTGTACCTGTGCCGTAGCATAAAAAGAACTCGTACCGTTTTCAAATAGATGCTTGATGGGGTGCCATGGGGAACGCATTTTATGAGCGCGGATGTCGACGTGGGGAATCTGGCCAATTGAGTGTGGCTGTGTGACTGCAAGCGACGCTACGGTTCCGTTGCAGGTCCGCACAATCACAGAGTCTAAGAGCGCTTCCAATGCGATTGGTTTAAAGGCTGCGTGAGCGAGTGCTGCGTCGGAGTGGGTTCCGCCCGTTCGGGGAAACCCGAGTTGAAGTATATCCAAAGCGTGGCACCGAGGACGGCTAGCACGAAGAACATCATGAGGCCCAGCCGAATCATACATCCCATGGTTGTATTTCACAGTGTTATTGTAGTGTGAGGCAGTGCGCCCGATGAATGGGCACGCAACAGGTGAAAGGGTACGAATGGAAGAGCATATGCGTCAACTGAGTGAAGGAACGCCCCGAGAAGTGGGCGTGTGTCCGGAGGGTCTCGCGGCGGCAGGATCACAGCTGCAGCGCGCGGTAGATGGGGGCGTGATCGGTGCGGCTTCGCTAACCGTTGCGCGACGGGGTACGCTCATATTCAGCGAAGGCTACGGGCAGATGCGGCCGGAGGAGGGCGCGCCTGATACGCAGCCCGACTCCGTCTTTCTGCTCGCATCAATCACTAAACCGGTAACGGCCTGGGCTCTGATGATGCTAGTGGATTCGGGAGAAGTTTCGCTAGACGACCCGGTCGATTGCTACCTGCCGGAGTTTCGCGGAGGCGCTCGAGACCGGGTAAAGGTGCGCCACCTGCTCTCGCATACTTCGGGGATGCCCGATATGCTGCCCAACAACACCGAGCTTCGTCGCGCACATGAACCGCTGGAAGAATTTGTGCGCTGTGCCCTACAAACTCCGCTCCTCTTCCAACCCAATAGCGACTTTCGCTACCAGAGTAAGGGGACGCTGCTGGCGGCTGAAATTGTTCAGCGGGTGAGCGGTCAGGCGCTGCGCGCATTTGAGAAAGAGCGAATTTTTGACCCATTAGGCATGCGCGACTCATCGTTGGGATTAGGGGGGCGATCGATCGATGAACTGGTCTGGTGCGGTCTAGATTCGTTTGCGGAGGAAGACGAGGATATGCGCAGCTGGGGGTGGAATACGCCCTACTGGCGCGACCTAGGTGCCCCTTGGGGAGGCATGCATAGCAGTGGGCGCGACTTGGCGATTCTTCTTCAAACGGCGCTCAATGGAGGCGTATACGGGCAGGAGCGCGTGCTGAGTTCTGCGGCATCAGCGGCGATGGTGCGAGACCACAATACGCACCTCAGTGCACCTTGGGGACTGGGGTGGGCACTGGCCGATTCGATTGTATGGAATCGCTGCGGCGAGTTAGCGTCAACCTCGACGTTTGGCCATACGGGGGCAACGGGCACGGTGGCATGGGCCGATCCTCAGCGAGAGTTGATTTGTGTCGTGCTGACCAATAAGATGGACGACTCGCTGCTGCGGCGCGTTTCCAATGCGGTGGTGGCAGCCGTCGAATAGATTGACCGCTGCCCGAAGCGCTCATTGGGAATTCAGCGCTTGATCCATCGCCTCTTGGGCTTCTTTTAATACGTTAGTTAGCGCAAAGTCACCGCTGCCGATCAGGAGCTGTGCACCCATGGCGCGCCAGCGCTTCCAGTCCTCTCCGTTTCCGCCGGCCATACCCCAAGCTTTGCCGTGGCGAGCGGCTGCTTCGGCCACCCGATGAGTGGCTTCTTCTAAGGTGGTTTCGCCACCTTCTAATGCCATGCGCAGACTCAAATCACTCGGTCCGATAAAGAGCGCGTCGACGCCTTCTACCGCGGCAATGGCTTCGACATTTTGTAGCGCCTGGCAGGTTTCTATCTGTATAACGACAAAGGTCTCGCGATTCGCAGCTTCTACGAACCCCGACGCGCCAAGCCCGAAATCCGCATCGAGCCCGGCTCCATCTAAGCCGCGGTTTCCGATGGGGGGGAACTTGACTGAACGAGCGATGTGGCGCGCAGTGGCTGCATCGTCTACGAGCGGCATGAGCAGGCCGGCAGCGCCATCCTCGAAGTAGCGGTAGAGCTTTGTGCGCTCTAGCGTTGAAGCGCGGACCATACAGTCGATATCATACTGGTGGCACAGGGCCAAAATGCTCTGAACCTCGCGCTGGTCCATGGCTCTGTGCTCGAGGTCGAGCCAGATGGCATCAAATCCACAGTGGGCTCCGTGGCGGATAAAAAAGGGAAGGTAGTGACCAAGCGCGGCGAACCGCGCACATTCTCCAGAGCGAATTTTCTGTAACACGTTACTGGTGCGCATGGCGATCAACCTGAGAAATGAGTGCGTTTATTAGAGATATTGCCTGAGGCGCCGTATCGGACTACTACACTGCGTGGATCAAGGCGGTCTGTTCCGATCAACGATCAGAGGAGTCAGCCCGATAGACTATGACTCAGGCAAATAGAGTTGCCCTATTTTTAACGAAATAGAGTGGGCTAAGCAATGGTCCATACTTATTGTTTACTCTTTGATCCATGCGTCTCGAACGCCTATACTATGCGCCGTGTCGATGTCCGAGCCTTCCCACCGTGTGGGGCAAACAGCATTCAAGTAGCGCAGGTGGTTCATGGTTGTACATGCCAACGATATCAATTTGATTTTAGGTCCGTGCCCCTTTAGGTCTATTCCTTCAAGCGTAGACGAGCTTGAGAGGCTGAAGCGGCGCGCTGGGCTCAAGCGCGCCGTGGCCAGCGGGTTTCGTTCCCTGCTTTATTACGATGCGCTCTCCGGACTAGACGAGGATATGGTGCATTATGGGTCCCTTCGTACGTGGCTGTCTTTTTATGCGACAATCAATCCGCGTTTCCCGCAGATGGAAAAGGGCGTGCGTCGAGCCGCCGCCGATGAGCGCATCGCCGCCGTGCGCCTGCTGCCATCGCTGCATCACTATGCCCTTGATGCTCCTGAAGTAGACGACGCGATGGCCGCCGCCCGTGCGGAGGGCGTGCCGGTGAATCTGATGGCGCGCATATTTGACGACCGCGTTGCGCCGCAGTACGTGCAGCAGAGGGTGCCAGATCCCGAACAAGTAGCGGCGTTTCTAATGCGCCATTCGGACGTAAAAATTGCTCTATCTATGTTTTACTTTAGCGAAATCAGGACCCTCAATCTCGACTGGCATGCGCTGCCTCACGTCTACGTAGACTTCGGCTGTAGTAAACCCAATGTAGCTTCACTGGACGTGTTGGAAAGGGCGTTCCCCATAGGGCGCGCGCTCTTTGGCACGGGCGCTCCGTTCTACTACTGGGCAGGGAGCCGTTTGGGGTTAGAGGGGGCTGAGTTAAGCGCTGAGTCGAAGCGCGCAATAATGGTCGATAATGCTCGGGACTTTTTTTCATGGGACTGATAGACGAACTTGCGCGTTTTCGCGTTATCGACGCTCATGCGCACAACTGGAGTCACTTTGCCGATACGGACTACCTGCGCGCTTGCTTAGATCGCTTTTCGCTTCGCGGTATCGTCATATTGAGCAATCTCACTGGAGGATTTGATCCCTCGCCGGAAGAGGTTTCAAAGAGCAACGAGGATACGGCGCGTCTGCGCGATGCCGTGGGCGAACGCATCCTGCCTTTCTGCTACGTCAATGCTGCGCATACAGAGCACGCCCTGGCCGAGGTGGAGCGCTGGGGCGATGCCGGTTTTTGCGCACTCAAGTTTTGGGTTTCTCAGCGCGGGACCGACGAGCGCACATGCGAGGTGACCGAAGCGGCCCTAGCGCGCGGTTGGCCCGTGCTGTATCACGCCTATTATCGCACCCATGGAGAAGCACCGCCCAACGAAGCGCCCCCGCTGGATATTGCCCAACTCGCAGAGCGCTATCCGTCAGGCCAGTTTATAATGGCCCATTTCGGCGCTCAGTTTGAGCACGGTCTACGCGCTATCGAGCACTGTCCCAACGTCGCCGTTGACTATGCGGGAAGTATCAATGAAAAAGGGGCCTACGAGATGGCGCTCGACCTGCTTGGCAGTGAACGGGTACTGTTCGGCACGGATTTGCCCGGAGCCGATTACTTTGTCAATGCTGGGCGCGTATTGGAGCTGGAAGTAGACGATGCGGTGAAGCAGCAAGTGTTCTCGGGTAATATCGAGCGTATTCTGGGTCTTGAGGTAGATGGTTAGTGTTGCGATTCATTTTCGATGGTTCCTGTGGGCAACGCTCTAGCCTCAGTCTTCGTGATTGGCGTAGATGCCGTTTCACAATAGGGCCTACCAGTAGATCTCAGATGAATCGGATTACACAACTTGCTCAAATGTAGTTTTTTGTGCATTTATATAGGCCCTTGAAGCGTAAGAGGCCACAGCGAAGGGCCGCTTACGTCTCTCAACGGAGATGTGAACGCTCGAGAGAAACAGTCCCGTTAGGGGGGACAACACGATCTGTTAAGATCGTTTGGCCGCGTAGTTAAGAGAGACTGACAAGTCTTTACATAACCTGTAAAAAGGAAGGGAGAAATGCCTGCCCCAATTGCCATTCAATTATACACTGTGCGCGATCTGCTGGAAAAGAATTTCAAAGCGGTAGTTACGCAGATCGCCGAGATGGGCTACGTCGGAGTTGAAACCGCTGGCTTTCCCAATATCAGCGTGTTGGAAGCTTCCGATTTGTTCGCCGATCTGGGTCTGCAAGTGTGTAGTGCGCATACTCAACTGCCCTACGGTAAGCAAAAAAATCAGGTAATCGAACTGGCCGATGCGCTCGAGGTAAACCGCGTGGTCTCTAGCACGCCGCGCGATAGCTTCGAGAGCGTTGACAAAATAAAGCAGCTCTGCGAGCGCTGGAACGAAGCGGCTGAAGTGGCGGAAGAATTCGACCTAGAGCTGGGCCTGCACAACCACTGGTGGGAATTCTCTGAGGTGGAGGGCCGTTCGGCATTCGATATCATACTCGAAGAGATGAATGAAAATATCTTCTTCCAAATTGACACGTACTGGGTCAATACGGGTGGAGGCGATGCGGAAAGCGTCGTCGAATCGCTCGGTGAACGAGCGCCGCTTCTGCACATAAAAGACGGTCCATGCACTCCTGACGGGGACATGGTGGCCGTAGGTGAAGGGAAAATGGAGTTTGCGCCGATCGTAGAAGCCAGTCACGGAGCTTCCGATTGGCTGATTGTCGAACTCGATCGATGCGCAACGGACATGATGGAAGCGGTTGAGAAGAGCTACCAATATTTGGCCTCCCAAGGGTTGGGCCGCGGGGCCAATACGACAGACTAGTGTTGCGAAAGGTAAAAAGGGTAAAGCATGGCTAAAAAGGCTCTGATGGTTTGGGGCGGCTGGTCGGGTCACGAGCCCAAACAGTGCGTCGATATATTCGCTCCTCTGCTGGAGGATGCCGGTTTTGAGGTCACCGTTTCAGATACGCTCGATAGCTATAAAGACGCCGATATGATGGGCGAACTGAGCCTGGTCGTTCCGGTATGGACTATGGGACAAATCGAGCGCGAACAGGAGCAGGGACTGCTCAATGCAGTTAAGAGCGGCGTTGGCATCGCCGGTTGGCACGGCGGTATGGCGGACTCTTTTCGCAACAATACCGAGTATCAGTTTATGGTAGGAGGGCAGTGGGTTGCCCATCCTGATGGCATTATTGACTACGAAGTCCACGTGGTTTCCGACGATCCAATTGTCGAGGGAATAGACGCGTTTAAGATGCACTCCGAGCAGTACTATTTACACGTCGATCCGGGTAATGAAGTGCTTGCCGCAACTACGTTCCGCGGCCGCGAAAGTGCGCCGTGGATTAACGGCACGACCATCCCCGTTGTTTGGAAGCGCATGTGGGGAGAAGGGCGCGTGTTCTATTCTTCCCTGGGCCACGTGGCTAGCGACTTTGACGTGCCGGAAGCGCGCGAAATTCAGCGTCGCGGTCTCATCTGGGCAGCGCGCTAAGACCGCTATGGGAATCGCACTCCGCAAGACCCCCGTCAGCGGCGCTAGCATGGCTTACCTGTGGCCGCAGAGATTGGTCCACCGCCGTCGCCGTGCCCGCATGCTGCGCCGGCTGCTTTTCGCGGTGGGTATGGTCGTTGGCATCGTCGTGGTTGCTGGTTTGGTCTGGGGGGTTATACAGACGTTGAACGAGGAATAGCGTACTATGCAGAAGGTGCTCATCACCGGCGCGGCGGGCCGCATTGGCCGCACGCTGCGCGCAGGCCTTAAAGATCGCTGTGATCTCCGCCTCATGGATCGCAAGCCGATCGATGACGCGGAGGTCGACGACGTGCACGTGGGCGACGTGGCGGACGTGGAGTGGATGGCTGCGGTCTGTCAGGGTGTGGATGCCGTTGTGCATCTTGCGGGCGATCCCAGTACGGGGGCTCCATGGGAATCCGTTTTAGAAGTCAATATCAAGGGAACCTATGGCGCCTATGAAGGAGCGCGGCGCGCCGGTGCACAGCGTCTGGTTTTTGCCAGCAGCAACCACGCTACGGGTTTTTACGAGCAAGAGGGCGTATACACGACCCCAGAAATGCCCGTGCGTCCCGACAGCCTTTACGGAGTGAGCAAGTCGTTCGGAGAAGATCTAGCCCGTTTTTATGTCGATCAACACGGCATGAAGGCGTACTGCCTGCGGATCGGGTCTTTCCAACCAGACAGTGCGGTTGAGAACCGCCAGAGCGATCGCATCCTGTCTACGTGGCTGAGCTATCGCGACACGGTGCAGCTGGTTTGGCGCTGTCTGCAGGTCGAAAGCGTTGACTTCGGCATATACTACGGTATATCTGGTAACGAGCGCGCCTACTGGGATACCGAAAATGCGCGTCGAGATCTGGGATATGCTCCGGAAGACGATGCTGAGCGCTTTGCATAGTCTTCTTATCTAGTACAATACAGTCTACCGATGACACAAAATAAAGCCGAAGACACGCGCGGTTTTGCGCTGATCGTGCAGCAGGAGGGAAGTGCCCAGCAGACGCTGTCGCGCTTCCTCAATCTCATGCTGAACTACCAGTGCGGTTTGTCGCTGCGCATCGTCAATGAAGTTGAAGAAGCCATTGAGGTCGCACAGCGCGATCGGAGCGGCGTGCGCTGCATTTTCGTCGTTCAGAACTTTGAGCTGACGCGTCTGGACGTTATCCGCGATCTGGGCGATAGCGGTTCCCTGCCCATCTTTCTCGTCTTACCCCAACTGCGCGTCGACGCACAGCGCGATATTGTTAAGGACTGCGTCAACGTGCACCTGTGCTCTTGGGAAGGCGCCTTCCTCGATGCCGATCACTCTCTGCAAAGAATCGCCTGTGCCGCCTTAGAGCAGTGTGGCGTCGATACGATATTTTCAGATTCAGAGGACGTGCCCTATCCCGTTTTGCAGCAGCGCGTGGAACACCGTTTGCGCGACCTGAACACGCTGCCAACGCTGCCTGAAATCGTTATGCGCATCATGCGATTGATTAACGATCCCGATACGACGACGGCTGAGTTAGAGCGCCTCTTGAGCAGTGATCCGGCCATCGTGATGAAGCTGTTGAAGGTCGTTCGCTCACCTATTTTTGCCGGTATTGGACGTTCGACGGACGAATGGTCTCTGACTGACGCAATCGTGCGGCTGGGATACAAGAAGGTAGGCGGAATCGCTCAGCAGATTAAGATCATCAACAGCTTTGTGAGTCCGCGCGAGAACGAATTTGATCTGCGGAGATTTTGGGAACACTCCGTTGGCAGCGCGCTCATTGCCGACCGTCTATACACAAAGCGCATGATTGATATAGACGAGAAAATCGACTTTAGCGAGTACTGGATTGGAGCGCTGCTGCACGACATCGGCAAATTAGTCCTCGGCTTTTTCTTTTGGGACTGGTTTTTACGCGTGGTGCGCGAATGCGAGCGGCGCCAGTCTTCGTTTCGCGAAATTGAATCGAAAATGGGTGATGTAGCCAGCCATGAACGCGTTGGTCAACTACTCATTATGAATGCCAAGTTGGGTGAGCCACTTGCGTTTGCCGTTGGCAATCATCACCGGCCGGGAGAGCAGCCCTCGGGCCTGTCTTGCATTATTCACATGGCCAACAATCTGTGTAAGGATTTGGGCATGGGCTACCTCAAGGGCGATAAGGCAGTATACGACACGGGGGTGCTGACCCATCTGGGCCTGAGCAGTGCCGACGTCGCTAAACTGCGCGCTGAGTTGGCCGAAGACATCTGCGATGAGGTGAAGGGTCTGGTCAGTCTCTGCCTCTGAGCGCGTGCTGACCCCGCTGCTGCTCTTCGCTCTGCCCGCGGTAAATTTCCACTGATCTCCCTCTGAATACGCTACACTTCGTATGCAGTCCAAGTGCCCGTGCAGCCGTGCCCTCGTCGCACGTGTAGTCTGCCGCGGGCCGGTTCGGCTATATAGCCGCAGATTGAGTGCGTGCCGCCTGCTCCGTGCCTACATATAGCGCCAGGGTCTCCCTCGTGATCTGACAGAATATCTTTGACCGATTCTACGTCTAGCTGACCCCAATGCTCCGATACTAGCTGGCGTATACGCCGTATGCGGGGCGCAGAATCGGCCGTGCTGTGCGTCTCAAAGGGGGCAAAACGCTCCGTCATATAGTGATTGGTGTGCAGGCGTTTATCGGCGTGGTCATCTTCAAAGAGCTCTACGCCCTCCGGCCGAATTTCGACGTCGGCAATATTGTCTTCGCCATCGCAAAAGACCATGTTGGCGGCTGAACACATGGGCTGTCTCTCGACGATTTGCAAACACGCAGCTACGTCGCGCTGTTCAAAGAGCGTGCGCTTGAGCGGATAGTGAGGGAGGCCCAGCCGCCATTCGTAGTCGGCTAGGCCATTGGCAAAGTGCGACACGCCGTGTTCGTTGGTGCCCATATAGCCCAGTTGGCCGGCAAAGGTAAAAGTGAGTGCACGCGGTCTTCCGTCCGTTGGTTCGATATGTAGAACAATCCCTATATCTGAGAATTCAGGCGGTAAGTCTTGGTTTTGGCCCGCTAGCGCACGACCGTCCACCGTGGCGGAGCGGGTGAGCGCAAATGCCGTACAGCCCTCGCTGAGCGGCGCGCGGGTCGCTTCGCCGCGCACCTGACAGAGCAGCGCGTGTTCAAAGGGGATGGATGCCCCTTCGGCTAAGCCTCTTACTTCATCGAGTAAAAGGGGGTTGAGTGCGTCTATAAACGGGAGGAAGGCGCGCGCGCGTTGACCGAGCGTATCTCGATCAACGGCCGTTGACTTCTCTATCCAGCGCAGATAGCGTTCGATGAGCGGCGCGGCCTGTTCGCCGTGTTGGACACCCATTTGGCGTGCCGTCCCGCGCACGCGGATTAGTGGAAAGGTCTGCATGGGATTTTGTTCCCTCCGTTTATATTCCACCCCGCGGCCGAGACTCGGGCGCTGCGATAGGGGCTATTGCAGCCGTATAGTAGGCGGGGTAGAGCCTCTCGGCAAGTCTTTTGACAGGTCTGTGCAGGTGGGGTACTTTGCCGTTAGACAGTCCATAGAAGGTTAAAAAAGGAGAACGTATGGCAGCGCCGAGATTGAGTGAGGCCGCGTTGGAGCGCCTGTGTGCATTTGATACGCCAACCGTCTGTAATGCGATTGAAGTTTTCAAGGTGCGCCCGCGCAGTGCGGGGTATATGGATGCGCGCATTCGCGCCTGCTTTCCCGAGATGCCGCCCATTGCCGGATATGCGGCAACGGCTACTTACAGAGCGGCTGCGCCGGCGCGGGGAGGCGACGTTTACTCGACCATTGATGCGCAGGTGGAATCCTTTTCACAGGTGCCCGGTCCACCCATCGTCGTATTCCAGGATCTAGACGATCCGGCTGTGGCTGCCTCATTTGGCGAGGTGATGTGCACTACCTACAAAGCCTTCGGGGCCGTCGGTCTGATAACTAGCGGCGCCGCGCGCGATCTAGATCAGGTGCGCTCTCTGGGTTTTGCGGCCTTTAGCAACGGAGCGATCTGCTCGCATGGCTACGGTCATATCGTGGATGTGCTGGGTCCGGTGCACGTCGGTGGGATAACGGTCTACGGGGGAGACTTACTGCACGCAGACGCCAACGGAGTGACGACCGTTCCGGCGGATATAGCCGATCAGCTCGCCGACGTGTGCAGCGAATATGTTGCCGCAGAAGATGTGGTTCTGGACTATGTGAGAGCGGGTGACCCCACCGTAGCGGGCTTGGCTCAAGCACGTGCAGAATGTGCCCGACGCATCGAACAGCTAGAGGAGCGCGTCGCGCTCGGTTAAGGGGACGTTTGTTCGACCGTCTTATATCCGATGCACTGACGGATAGGCAGGCGCGGATACTTGCTAAAGCGTTCGTCTACCGAGCCCAGACGGCACAGGTAAAAAGTGGAGCCGCGGGCTGACTCTACGCGCCGGACGTGCTGACAGGTGAAACAGAGCCCCACGTCCTCCTGCTCGCTCAAAGGGCCAGGCTTCCGCTGAATTGGACTTGCTTACTGCCTTCGACAATAGTGCCTATCGGATAGGCGTGGCAGTCGTGCTGCTTCAAGTGGTTGATTACCGAATCTCGGTGCTCGTCGGCCACGACGAGCGCTAGGCCGACGCCCATATTGAACGTGCGCACCATGTCGGCCGGGTCGAGCTGGCCGCGTTTGTAAAGCGTCTTGAACACGGGCAGTACGTCGATGGCGCCCAAGTCGACCTGCGCATCGAGATGGTCGGGCAATACGCGACTCAGGTTGTCTCGCACGCCGCCGCCGGTAATATGGGCCATGCCGCCCAGCGCATCGCTCGCGTAGAGGTCGCGCACGGCGCGGTAGTAGCATTTGTGCGGGCGTAAAATTGCGTCCAAGAAGGACTCGCCGTCCACGTCTGCGTCGGCCAGATCAGACTGAGCGTCAAGTAGGGCCCGCACCAGCGTGTATCCGTTGGTGTGCAGTCCGTTGGATGCCACGGCGATGACCGAATCTCCCGCGGCGATCGTCGTACCATCGACTATCTGATCTTTCTCTGCGACGCCGACAACGCTAGCTGTGAGTATGTACGTGCCTTCGGGTACTACGCCGGGCTGCTCCGAGGTCTCGCCTCCCGTCAGCGTGCACTCCTGCTCGCGGCAGGCGGATGCCATGCCGTCCACCACGCGCGTGATCACGTCTTTTTCGAGTTTTCCGCAAACAATTACGTCCTGCATGGAAAGCGGATGGGCTCCCATGACGATGATGTCGTTAATCAGATGGTTGACCAGGTCGTAGCAGACCGATTCGTAGCGGCCGTGTGCGAAGGCCAGCTTCTGTTTGGAGCCGGGCTCTTCGCTTTTGAGGACGAGGACGGGATGCTGGTATTGGGGGAAATGACCGTCAAAAAGCGTGGCGAAAGCGCCTATCGAGTTGAGAACGCGTGCATCGCTCGTCTGTAGGCTGCGCGCCATCTCCCGTTTGGTAGCATCGGCGTTGTCAATATCGACGCCAGCGCTGGCGTAGGTGAATTCGGCCACGATAATCCTTTCTGCAATAGAGTGTAAAGTGCGGCTCAGAAAATATCCTCTGATTCCGCGAGAGGCAATACGGTGATCGTTCGGAGCTATGTCATGTACTCAACGCGTTGCCCCGATCTGAGTTAGGGCCAGTAGATATCAAACGGCGTATGCCTGCATGCGCTCTTCATCGAGCTGCACGCCGAGACCCGGGCCGCGTGGCGGCTGTATATACCCGCGATTATAGCAGAGAGTGGGCGCGACTACATCGCCTTTTAGCAGGCCTGGACCCACCAGGTCGGATGCGACCGATACGCAGGCGCAGGCGGCGGCTAAATGGGTCGCCGCTGCCGTGCCGATACCCAGTTCAACCGTGCTGCCAATAAGGGCTTTTAGGCCGCCTGACTCGGCCAAGTGGAGCAGTCGCTGTGCGCGTTGGAGTCGACCGGCTTGGACGGGAACGACGTTAAAGACGTCGACGGCGCGCCGGGCAATTAGCGCTAGCGCAAAACGCTCTTCAAAGTCCGACACGTGTTCGATAAGCGCAATGGGCACGCGTCTCCTAACCCGGGCAAGTGCTTCAGCCACGGATTCAGCCCGTTCGTTGACCGTTTCCGGGGCGTCCTTTGCCAGAGCGCGTGCAGCTGCGCGCAGGGGCGTTTCCACGGCATTTGCGCCAACGGCGGCGAGCGCAGATATCTGCTCGACGGCTTCTTCCTCTTCCCATTGCCCAGATGCGTCGACTTTGATATAGGCTTTGGGACCGGCGATGCGTCGACAGATGCGAACGCGCTCCATGTCCAGGTGTGGTTCGTCACCTACCTTGAGCTTGAAGGCCGTAAACCCTTCGGCCACTTTGCTCGAGATTTCTCTTTCAATCTCTTCGACGGCGCGTATAAAAGCGACCCAGGAGACCTCGACGCGCGTGCGATGGGCTCCCCCGAGCAGGACGTGTAGCGGTGCATTATAATGCTGCCCGACTAGGTCGAGGAGGGCAGTGTCGATCGCCGCGCTCAACAGTGAGCGCAGCTCGGGATGGAGGTTTTGGGGCAGCGCCAGCGTAGCGGCTTTCCAGGTCTCTTGTCGATTCAGCGGGTCCATGCCTTTTAGAGAGGAAAGGCATTCACACAGTGTATCGGGGGCGGGCGTATTCCACGACGACTCAATGTCGGAAATCTCGCCCAAGCCAACGGGTCCCATATCGCTTATTAGCTCTAGCACGTAGTAGAGCGACTGCGTTTTGGCCTGCGCGTGACCGCCTGCCTCTGCCACGCGCGTGTCGTAGATGCGCGGAATGGAGACGGCGCGTATGCGCACTTCGCTTATAAGCATTATTCGACGCGCGGGCGGTTGGGTTGGTAGGGTGGCTCGAGCACCGCGCGCTGGGCTGCCGTAAACTCGTCGAGTCGCTCTTCGACACCGCCCGGAAGATAGGTGCGTGCATAGCTGATAGCGCCCGGCGAATACTTGTAGAGCATGGCACGTCTCTCATTGGCGGAATTCCAGGGCAGCGTGCCGTGGGTGAGCGCCTCGGTGAAAATGATGACCGAACCTGCGCGTGCGACGGGCTGCACTACGCAGCCTAGGTCGTCTTCGAGTCGACGCAGCGGCTGAGGTGCAGCATAGTTGGACTTGTGGCTTCCGGGTATGCACGCAAATCCGCCGTCCCCGGGCCCCTGGTCCGTCAATACATAGGAGACAACCGTTAGACCGCAGCGCATTTGTCCGTTGCGGAATCGATAGTAGTGCGTGGGGTTGGCCGCGTGACCACCGCCGTGCAGCACGTGTCCTTCCGTGCCCGCCGTCATTAGAATGCCGTATAGGTGATCCAAGCGGAAGCCGTCGTCGAGAATTTCGCGCAGAAAATCGACGACGCGCGGCTGGACCAGCAGCGCGCGCCAGATATCGCAGTGCGGTTTGGGCCAGCTCAGCATGCCGCCTATATCGCCGCGCCCCATATCGCCCTGCAGTGCGTCTGATCCACCCGAGAGTAAATGGTCTCCGCTGCGTCGCTGGATGGAGTCCATCTGTGCGTCAATGGCGTCGTTACACGCCCGTAGTTCGTCGGGGGAGAGCACGTCTTCCAAGACGATATAGCCCTGCAGATCAAATAGATACTGTTCGCGTTCGTTCATATCATTCTCGCATTGATTGGCGGAGTTCCTGAGAGAGATCTATATATGCAGTGCTGCACGGAGGCCCTTCTGCCCAGTGAAGGTGTCCGCCGTCGAGCGTGCGTTCGTTGAGCAGTATGATAGTAGAAGAACGCGTTCCTCCGCGCGTTCCATGCAGGCAGAGTCCACTCTCGTCGCTGCTGTGTTTGGCCATCAGAGAGCCCAGTTCATTGAGCAAGCCAGGCATCTGATGTGGTATATCCTCAAAGGCCTTTCGCGTTCGTATGATGCGCGGGTGCTCGGGATCGTTAATATCCGTATCGCTGAGTAGATGCAGTCCGGCCTTCAGCGTCTCCGCGCGGGCGCCGTGACCGTCGTAGTGGATGCAGAAAGCATCTATACCGTCGGAAAATAGCAGATTGCACGGATTGTAGCGGACGTGTAAGAGATGGTCGAGCACCCAATCACAGGCTGCGCGCGCCGACCCATGGCGCAGCGCATCAGCGCAGAGCTGACCGCGCGAACGGCGCGCAGGGTCGGCCAGGTCGCCCCGACGGTTGGTAAGCGCCACGTGCAACCCCATTGAGTTGACGCCTTGCCACGTTCCACCTGCCAGCCGGTCTCGTCCAGCAAAAATACCGTCTTGCCAGTTCGGTGCATCGGTGGGCCGGTCGTAGCGCTCCTCGCGATTGGCTGCGATGATGTGTGGATGCGTAGAAATAAGTTGATGCGCTAGGATACAAAGGCACATAAGACCCCTTTCGACGACAGTGTACGGTCCCTTCAACACAGTGTCAAGGTAGAGCGTAGGACGCCTTTCTGCGCAGTCGAATGACGATCCAATGCTCTTGACAGAGGGGAGAGGGTCGGCAAGATTATACACCCTTAACACGGCCGTCTTTTTGTGCTCACTGCTGCCTCTGATAAATGAAAAAGCTCATATCAATAGAAAATCTTCAGATGGGGATGTTTCTCGAAGCTGAGGTTGTGTCTCAGGTTGTCGACAACGAGGAACTCTACTACCTAGCTGCGCTCAATGCGGCGGGTGGACACGCCAAGCGCCGCGCGCGTCTGACCGGACGGATGCATGAGAAGGTTGCTAACGAGGGTGGCTTGGTCTTGGCCAGCGATGCCATAATAGATCGTCTCAAGTCGACGGGTCTGTCGATGGTCTCGATCGACACAGATAAGGGGCGCGATGTCCCCGCAGACGTAAAGCCGCTAACTGATCCCAGTCGAAAACCGCCCCCGGAAGGGCGGCTCGTGCACTATGACGAAGAGATCGAGCGGGCTAAAGAAGCGCGGGATGAGACGACCGATACGCTTAACAACACCCTCAGCGATATCGCTGAAGGCAAAGAAATGGACGTCGACAAGGTGCAGCAGGCCGGCTCCGTCATATCGGATAGCATTCTGCGCAACGTCGACGCAATGGTCAGCCTGACTCGAATCAAGAAACACGATCCGTATACGGCCGTGCACTGTATGAACGTGTGCACGCTAGTTACGGCGATGGCAATGCACGATGGCACGGATCCGGGCTTGCTGCCGGCTATCTCTGCGGCCGTGTTGCTGCACGACGTAGGCAAGACGCGCGTGCCGCTCGAGGTGCTGAATAAGCCCGGTCGTTTTGAGCCGCACGAGCTAGAGGAGATGCGCAAACACGCGCTGCACAGCGGCGATATTATGCGCGAGGACGGTTCGTTTAGCGATGAGCAAATTGCCATCGCCGAACAGCACCACGAGATGATGGATGGAAGCGGCTATCCCAAGGGCCTGCAGGGCGGCCAGATACACTATTATGCGCGTCTAACCGCCGTAGCGGACGTATATGATGCGCTTACGGCTAAGCGGGTGTACAAGCCGGCTATGCCGATGTATCAGGCCCTGCTGCGCATACACAAAAACAAAGGGGTAGAGTTTGATTCACATGCCGTTGACCTCTTTGTCAAAACGCTGGGCCTCTATCCGGTTGGCTCCCTAGTCGAACTGAATACGAGCGAGCTGGGCGTTGTTTTTCAGCCGAACGTCGACGATTCGCGCAGGCCGGTCGTAGGGTTAGTTACCCTGCCTAGTGGACGCGAGCGCGGGGCCCCCTTTATCGTGGACCTAGCGCGGCGCTCACAGTCGGATGGCCGCGAAATAACGAGGGTGTTAGATCCAGAAAAGCTGGATGTTGATGTTGAACAGATCATGGCCGACGTGGAGACGCGCGGCGAGCGAACGGAGCGCATGAGAAGATGAAGGGAGCACGGGTAAAAGGACCATTCGAGTGGGAAGTAATGGAGCTGGACAAGCCTCAAGCAGGGGAAGGGCAAATGCTCGTACGCATGGAGCAGGTGGCCATTTGCGGCAGTGATTTTCCCGACTACTGTGGAGTCTGTCCCGAGTATCCTCTGCTGCCCGGTGGCTCGGGACACGAGGGCATCGGCCTTGTAGAAGAATGCAAAAGTGGCACCTATGAAGAGGGTGCGCGCGTGCTGCTGTGGGGGTTTGATCGCGAGCGCGGCCTGTTTCAGGAATACGTGCCGACGCGCGATAGCGGCCTGCTGCTGCTGCCGATGGATCAGCCGCGCGAGCGCGTTTTGATGAGCCAGCTGCTCGGCACGGTGCTGCGCTGCTTTCGCAAGCTGGGGAATTTATTAGACCAGAAGATCGTGGTGCTCGGTCAGGGTCCAGCCGGCCAGCTTTTTACCGGCGTGCTGCGCAATTTGGGCGCCAAGCAAATTATCGCGGTTGACCCACTCGAATACCGACTCTCCGTCTCGCGTCAGATGGGGGCTACTCATACGGTTAATCCAGACGCCGTAGACGTGGTTGAGGCCGTGCGCGATATAACGGATGGCGATATGGCCGACGTCGTGGTCGAGGTTGTCGGGGGAGAAGATACCTATGGGCAGTGTCTCGATCTGAGCCATCGCTTCTCCACGATCGTGTGCTTTGGCGTGCCCGACAAGGAGAATCACGCTGGGGTTATCAAGTTGCCGATGATGGAAATGCAGCGTCGCGAGCTCAAGCTCGTGCTCTCGGTCAACTACGGAGACAATCCCTATGCCGACTACGCGCTGGCGCTAGACTGGATCGTGCAGGGGCGTATAAACGTGGATCCGCTGGTCTCACACGTGCTGCCCTTTAGTGAAATTCAGCGCGGCTTTGAACTGGCCGTCGACAAGCCAATAGCAGACGAAGCGCTCAAAGTGGTGCTCGAATTCTAATCGTGTTACCCGTGCAAATAGGGAGAGCGGTCATGCGTTCGCACTCCGGCTGTCTTTTAGCGGTATCATGACGGTTGATCTAGCTATACTAACGGCTACGCGCTTTGAGCAGGACAGGCTGCAATCGGCCCTTTCGAGATCCGTGCAGACCGAGGTCGCCAAGCGGCCGTGGATGCAGGGCACGCTAGGGACGCGCTCTGTTCTCTTGGTCGAGACGGGTATGGGAGCGGTTAACTGTGCGCACGCGCTGACGTGCCTACTGCAGGCGCACGCGCCGCGTGAAGTTTGGCAAGTCGGCGTCGGAGGTGCCTACGCGCGGAGTGGCTTGGTGCCTGGAGACATAGCCGTAGCAACGCGTGAATGGTATGGCGACGTTGGCGTGCGCTTGGACGACGGGTGGCAGGACGCGCGCGCGACGATCGGAATTCCACTGCTGCGCTCGAACGCGGCCGAAGGGGAACCTTACTTTAACTGCTTTGATCTCGACGCAAAGCGTACTCGGGACATCGTTCAGCGGTTGGGCAACGCGTGGCGGGCTGAAGCCGGTCCTTTTGTCACGGTGCAGGAGTGCACGGGCACCGACGATTTGGGAAGAGAGCGCGGCGAGCGTTTTAACGCCCTGTGCGAAAATATGGAGGGTGCGGCTGCCGCTCATCTGTGCGCACTGTACGGAGTAGATTTTGTCGAAATACGCGCCATCAGTAACCTAGCTGCGCGCCGCGATCGCGATGCGTGGGAGCTGCCGCTGGCCTGCCGTCGTGCGCAGGAGGCGGCCCTCTCTTTGCTAGATGGAGAATCGAGCTGAAACCGACTATGGATTCCCTCTCTCTGGGCTATTCACCCTGCCCGAACGACACATTTATTTTTTACGCATTGGTGCACGGATGCCTAGACGAGGGACCGGCCGTGCGCGAAGTGTTGGAAGATATTGAGACGCTCAACAGCATGGCTCTCAACGGCCAGCTCGACGCGACGAAAATTTCCTTTCACGCGCTGGCCCACATGCGCGATACCTACTGTTTGCTGCACGCCGGAGGCGCGCTGGGTCGCGGCTGCGGTCCGCTCGTTGTGGCGCGCGAGGAGATCGCTCCGGACGCTCTGCGCGGTAAGCGCATCGCCATTCCCGGCAAGATGACGACGGCGGCGCTGCTGCTGGGCCTTTTCGACCCGCAGATTGACGAACTGGTCGTTCTGCCTTTTCACGAGATTATGTCGGCCGCCGAGGAGGGACGCGTCGACGCCGGCCTCATTATCCACGAGAGTCGCTTCACCTATCCCGAGCACGGGCTGCACAAAGTGATCGATCTGGGCGCCTGGTGGGAAGAGAGCACGGGCCATCCGATTCCACTGGGTGGGATCTTGGCGCGTCGTGCGCTCGGGCGCGCGCGCATAGAGGCGTTCGAAGCAGCACTGCGTGCCAGCGTCGAGTACGCCTACGCCCATCCAGATACGGTCCGCGCCTATATTCGCGCCCATGCTCAGGAGATGGACGAAGCGGTGATGCAGGCCCACATCGATCTCTACGTAAACCAGTATACGCTCGACTATGGACGAGACGGAGAAGCGGCCATCTCTGATCTTATGGACCGAGCGGAAAAAGCCGGTCTCGTCGCTCCGTCGACGCAGTCGCTCTTTGTCGCTTAGCTTTTCTACGCCGCTTTTGATCAACGGAGGGAGGAACCATGAAACTGTTGCAATTTATCGATCCGCAGGACGGCCAGCACTTGGGTTTGGTCGAGGGGGATAGCGTTATCGATCTGGGTGTTGGCGGGATATACGAAGTCTATTATGAAGGGGGAGGTGACGAGGTTGGTCTTGTCTCGGCGGTGGAACAATTGAGGGAAAAAGCTGGCGATGCGCGCCGGCTGGACCTGGATCAACTGCTAGCTAGCAGCGACGCTTCATCGCCGCACTTAACTAAGCCGGTGAGCGGACCGTCAGACAACCCCCATGCGCTCAAGGTATGGCTGGCTGGCGTGACGCATGAAGTTAGCGCCAAGCTGCGCGAAATCGAAGCGCAGCAGGCGACCGGTGCCGCGGTCAACGTCTATGATCAGAAGTACAAGGAAGTGTCCAGCGGAGGTCGTCCAGAGCTCTTTTCCAAGGGCGAACCCGATGCGGTGCGCGGTCATAGTCAGGCCGTGACGCGTCCGGCCGATACGGTGCGTTTGGTGCCCGAAACGGAGTTGGTGAGCGTCTACGGTCTAAACAAGCAGGGGCAGCTTGAGCGACTGGGGTATACGGGGGGCAATGACGTAACGGACAACGGCATTGAAGCCGACAATCCGCTCAACCTGCCCCAGGCCAAAAACTGGGCTGGAGGCTGCGCTTCACTGGGTCCGCTCCTGGTGACGGCCGATGAGTACGACGACGGCGACGTGACGGTTTCCTGCGAAATCTTGCGCGACGGCCAGCGCGTGGGTTTTAAAGAGGGCAAGACCGGACGGGACAATCTCAATATGCCCGACAGTTTGCTGCACCTCGAACGGCATCTCTTTCGCCGCATTCCGCTGGAGGCGCGGTCGCTGCTGGCCTTTTACTGGGGTACTCCGATCGTTTTTGCCGAGGCCGATCTGAGCGACGGCGTGCAGGTCGGCGACGTGATGCGCTTGGAATTTTCTGGCGGTATCGGCCGCTTGGAAAACGCGGTGGTTGCGCTTGAAGAAACGGGTCAGTTGGCCGGGTTGGAAGGGGTATAGAGCACGCGAATCTCATAGGGTGCGCTTTGGGGGCGTCCCCTATGCCGGACCCGCATTTTCGCGGTTACAAAAGACCTAGCTGCGCCACGCGGCTAGGCCCAAGCAGAGCCAGCCGGCCATAAAGCACAGGCCACCCAGAGGCGTGACGGCGCCGAGCCAGCGCACGCCGCTCAGGCTGAGCACGTACAGACTGCCGGAAAAGAGGATAATACCAGCGACAAAGAGCCAGCCGGCAGCTGCCGTGAGAGTGCCTGGCCACTGAGTGCAAGCCCAGGCGACGGCCAGCAGGCCCAGAGCGTGATACATATGATAGCGCGCGCCCACTTCAAAGATCTCAAATAATTCGTTCGTCAAGCGCGGTTTGAGGACGTGGCCTCCAAAGGCACCGGCGGCAACCGAGAGCAGCGCTAGCGCGCAGCCCACGGTAAAAAAGAGCGCGCTCATAGGGCTTCTGCGATATAGGAAACCGAGCGCGTAAACTGATCGAGCTCGTAGTCGGCGCGCACATCAGCGCTTTCCTCGCGTTCGTGCGGCGTGCGCCAGTCTTCGTCGGCCGGCCGCGCTACCCCGTGCAGCGTGCGCAGCGCATCCAGCACTTCTTCCTGCGGACGCGGGGCATAGGTTGACCAGTAATCGTTTTCGAGGATGCGCACATGGCGCGCCTGTGAGGCGCCCAGCTCGATGCAGCCCTGCACGTTGGGAGCGCCGGCATCAAAGAGGGCGACCATCTGCGGCCAGTCGACCACGCCAGTACCCAACGCGCAGCGCTTAAAGCGATAGCCTGACGGCGTTGGATGAATCGTGTAGTCCTTAAAGTGCACGTGCTTGAGAATGGGCATAACGCGCTGGGCGAAAGCGGCCGGTGTCTCTCCGACGGCCAGCGCGTTGGCCACGTCCATCGTCACGCCTAGCTGCGGACTTCCGACGCGCTCGCACAGATCCAGCAGCTCCCACGAACAAACGTCCTGGTGGTTTTCGATGCCGACGGGTATGCCGTACTCTTCTGCCAGCGGCATGACCTCTTTAAGAGGTTGGACCAGTGCGCTCAAATAGTCCTGCATGCCCTGGGACCCCAGCGATCTGCGATCGCCTTCGAGCAGGTTGCTGATCGTCGTGCGCACGGCTAGGGCACCGGCTCGGTGAGCCGTTTCGATCGCATCGCGCAGCGGTGAAATATCTTCGGCGTAGTTGGCTCCCCCCGTGTCGAGAAAGAGATCCATGCCGTCTAATTGCTCGCGAAAAGAGGCTAGCTCTTCGTCGCTGCGTTCTCGCAGAGAATGCGCGGCAAACTCAACGCTGGCCAGATCGTTTTCACGGGCTAGCTGAGTGAGACCTTCGGGGCTATGTGGATCGATCGCGCGACCGGCTTCTCTGTGTGAGCCGGTAAAGCTCCAGGCGCAGAGGCCAATTTTCATGATGCCTTCCTTGCGTGCTAGTTGGCGTTGTTTACTGTCGCTGATACACTTCAATGGTCCCGTCGTAGCTGACGGTTGTTAGCGTGTCGCCTTCAATCGTGTATTCAAACGTCGTAACGTCGATAATACCGCCGATATTCACCTCCATGACTAGGTAGCCGCTGCTGATATACCAATCGCCTTTAACTGGAGTTGATAGGGTACCTGCGTCAAAGACGCCACTTAGTTTGCCCGACTTCTTAAAGGTGAGCGTGACGGTGATGTTTTCTAAATCGAAGCTGCCCGACGATTCAGACACCATCTGCCAGGTGCCGACCAAGTCCCTGGCGGGGCCGACGACCTCGTCATCGCCGCAGGCAGATACTATGAAAAAACCGAGTAATAAGAGGCGATGTAACATGGGAAAGACTCCCGTTGAGAGGTCTGATCGGCCTGTTTAACTGGCGTCTGAATACGAACTATTCTCTAACAGATGACAAAGTAGTGTAGGGGTCATGCCAGAGCAAACGGGCGGTGTGGAGTCAAGGGGAGATGCGGCCTATATTGATTGGGCCTGGCTGCGTATTGGACAGATGCTGTCAGCGGTAGAGTCGACAGTGAGAGACCCTGTGGGAAAAGAGATATAAAAACGGTGCAAACCAACGAGAAATCACTGCTTAAGACTGTGCGGTTGGCGCAGGATGCCATCGCTGCCCGCATTCCTTTCTTTTACGGCTGGATAATGCTGCCCGTGGTCCTAGCCATCCAAGTTGCGACCTCGCCTGGACAGACGTTTGGCGTTTCCATTTTTAATCCCCATATACGCGCCGATTTGGGCCTCTCTCATAGCGAGATTAGCGGAGCCTATATGGTGGGCACGCTCCTAGCCTCACTCCCCATGGTCTACATCGGTCTACTGATGGATCGCTACGGGCCGCGCCGCATTCTATTTGTGATCGTCATACTGTTTGGAATTGCCTGTGTGGGGATGTCCCGAGTAACCGGACTGTTTACCGTCTTTGTTTCGTTTCTATTTCTGCGCATGCTGGGTCAGGGGGCCATGAGTATGCTCGCTGCCAATACGGTAGGCTTATGGTTTAACCGGCGTCTGGGTCTGGCCGTTGGTATGGTTAGTACGGGGGCGGCTCTGTCTATGGGCATGGTGCCTGCGTTTAATCACTGGCTTATCGGCGCAGTGGGCTGGCGATGGGCCTATGCGCTCTTGGGGTTGGTAATCGCATGCGCGATTCTACCCCTAATTGCGCTGGTCTATCGCAACCGGCCAGAAGATGTTGGGCAGCGTCCAGACGGTGTAGGCGAGCCCGTTGCTGAGGCATCGGCTGCATCTGCGGTCGAGAAGGCGCACGATCTGGCCTTTGCCGTTCGCACGCGGGCCTATTGGATCTTGGCGGTGGCTACTGCGTTACCTGCCATGATCATCACGGGGATCCATTTTCATGCGGTGCAGATCTATTTAGACATCGGCATGACTGAGATAGACGCCGTTGCGATGTTTTCTGCCTTTGCGGTGGCCTCTGCGGTTTCCATGCTGCTGGGAGGGATTATGGCGGATCGACTTCCCGTGCATTTTCTGCTATCGGGCGCCATGGCGAGCATGGCGTTTGGCATATGGTTTTTAACCCAGATCGAATCGTCTCTAACATCCGCACTCTTTGCTGTCTCTTTGGGAGCTGGTCAGGGCACGTTTATGGCCGTGCGCTCTACTATCTGGGTGCGCTACTACGGACGTCCACACTTGGGCAAGATACAGGGCACGCTAACGACGGTCGAAGTAGCGGCCTCTAGTATGGGGCCGTTGGTCATGGGCGCTACGCACGACCTATGGGGTTCATACAACGACATACTCGTCGTATTTGCGCTGCTAACGGCGCCGATGATTATCGTGACTCTCTTTGCCACTCCGCCGAAGGAACGTAGTGCCGTATAAGATGCGGAAAAGAGTGAGGCGCTAACGGTTGGCAAAGACGTCAAAAAAACGTTTCGCACTTATCGCGGCCCAATAGACTATGCTCAACCCAAATAGCAGTCTAAAAAAAGAGAGCACCTCGCTGTCCATGCCGAGGTGCTGCTCAGACAGCAAGAAGTACGTCTGTAGCGGAGGGTAGATAACGAGACCGAGTATGGGCAATAGGCGCAAGAGCATCTTGAAACCGCGCTTGGGAGATTTGACGTCGTACTCCATTGTTAGACCCTGGTTGAGAATTGAGACCCACACAGTCGTCAAAGGGCAAGGTCAGACCGGTATTGTTGGCCGCTATGCCCCGGTTGCTCCGCCCTTTGATGAGGGTATCGATACATGTTGGTAATCGCAACTGGGAGAGGGCATAAAAATACGCCCACGTACGTGGGCGGAGAAAAATGGGGCGTTGGTTGAGCGTTCGATCTATTGTATGTTAATCCGCAGTGCGTCAGTGTTTATCGTGTGCAATCCTTACGTAGTCTATTAGTAAAAGAGATAACAATGGCCCAAGATAGCAATTTTGATGTGGTGCTAGCAGAGATCGATCTATCAGCATGTCCGGTTGGAAAAATACTGGACTATAGAGACCCTGATAAGCGCGTGGAAGAAGCGGTTTTCAAGGGCTGGAATAATGCGCTTGAATGGGGCCCCAAACAGGGGAAGCGGGCGAGTTCGTATCGGGTAATTCGCGATGGCCAGGTGCAGGTGCTGGAGCATCACAACAAAACGGGCCGATGCCTTACGACAGGGGAGCCGCTGTGGGGAGATTATACGGTGGAGGCCTCTGTTCGACAGCTGAATGCGTTTACGCAGCCCAACAACGACGAACCCCACGCGATTGTGGGTCTCTCAGGCGTTATGGTGCGCTATCAGGACCTGCGGCGCTATTACATCTTCGGCATAGAGGGCCATGATCGCATCGTGCTGTATCGCCGAGAAGATGAGTCGTGGACCATGCTCGCCGACTATCGGAACGGGGTCGACCGAAGTCGGTATTACCACCTGAGTGTGGTGTGCGAGGGAGAGCGGTTGGCGTGCTATGTGGATGGAAAGCAAGTCTTTGTGGCGTATGACGACAAGTTCCAGACGGGTAAAGTGGGCGTTCGTACGAACACGCGCAGCCGGATGCATGGCATACGGGTGACCGCGTCGGAGCCTGCCCGAGCGGCCTACGTAAGCCGTCAGAGTGCGTATGACCGAGAGGTGGCAGAGGTATCGGAAAAATACCCGAATCCAGTGCTGTGGAAGCGGATCGACATCGGCGAATACTGGCCCTGCGCGGTGCGGGTGGGGGATTTTCGCGGGGCGGGTAAGAAGGAAATCATACTGCAGCAGGCGACGGAAGAGGGTCCGCGCGTGGTATGCGTGGACATGGACGGAGAGACGCAGTGGGACAAGGTGTATCCCGCCGCATCGGGTCTGCATATAAAGCACAAGATAATGCACGATCTGGATGCGGACGGCGTGGAAGATTTTATCGGCGTAGAAGGCGATCTGCTGCGCATGATTAGTGGGAAGACAGGAGAGGTCACAGCGGAGACCGAACTGCCGAAGACCGGGCCGTACCGCGGGTATCGGGGCGAGAGCGTGTCCCGTTATTTGCACAAGCTAGGGGCTCTGTGGCCGTGCCGAATTCGCAAGACGGAGAAGGCCCAGGACTTGATTCTGAGAGACGGCGACGGCGCGGGCACTGGCTATTCTATCTGGGCGTATGACGATCAGTTGAATTTGCGCTGGCGTCAGGATGCGCACGACTCGTGGTATGGGATGTACATGTGGTTTTATGACGTGGATGGGGATGGTCGCGATGAGATTCTGCCGGGATATCAGCTGTATGATGGGGATGGCAACCTGCTGTGGCTGATGGAAGGCGCGGAATACATCGAGGATTCAGGAGGGGCCGGGCACGTCGACCACGCCGCATTTGGGGAGTTGGACGGAGATGAGAGCAACGGTCCCGAGATTGGGATTGCCGGCAGCGATCCGGGTTTCTTTCTGGTGGATGCGCGCACCGGGGCTCTGTTGAAGCATCATCGGTATGGTCATGTGCAGGGGATCCATGCGGGGAATTTTCGGCCGGATCTGCCGGGCTTGGAAATGTGGATGGGCAATCGCTGGGAAAACTACGGGATCTTGAATCTGGTGAGCGGTCAGGGCGATCCGCTGATGCGGTTCGAGCCGGACACGATCAGCCAGGGGGGACCCCCCGTCAACTGGTCGGGCGACGGCGAAGAGCTGCTGTACCTCTATTCTTCAGAGGAGGCCTTCGGCTT
>Ga0181587_10000747_pt1 | contig 26809 bp, 22 predicted proteins | sample 071ome_27_FD_132463 | JGI IMG/M metagenome (GOLD analysis project Ga0181587, IMG submission 132463) | Coastal salt marsh microbial communities from the Groves Creek Marsh, Skidaway Island, Georgia - 071409AT metaG (megahit assembly) | ecosystem: Environmental > Aquatic > Marine > Intertidal... | reverse complement strand
TCCGCCAGCTTCCGCCATTACCTTCGTAATCGCCGCCGTCAGCGTCGTCTTCCCATGGTCTACGTGGCCTATCGTGCCGATGTTCACATGCGGCTTGCTTCGATCAAACTTTTCCTTAGACATCGCCCTGTTTCTCCTTCAGGTGTATGCACTGGCAGGTGTATGCATTGGCAGTTGCGCCTGCCCGGGTCGTGAAATTGGTGGTGGGGGTAGGATTCGAACCTACGTACGCTACGCGGGCAGATTTACAGTCTGCTGCCTTTAACCACTCGGCCACCCCACCATAAATGTTTGAACACTCCGGAAAACCCTGTACTACTATTCAGGACGCCCGATACATGCTCATGGTCAAGCGTGGTAGGAAAGCCCAGCGGTTTTGTCAATATGAAAGTCACCAGATAATGCGAAAAAATAAGCATACCAATACCCGCCCCCGTCCCCGGTCCCAGTCTCAGGAAGGCCAATCACGTCATAAGAAACCTCAGTCTTCAGCACCGGCAACCACTTCCGGCAGACCACAAAGAGGGCAGAAAACCGCTACATCAGGGATGATTTCGTGCCCACGTGGCAAGGTCATGATCTGGGGACGTCACGCCGCCGAGGCCGCCCTGCGCAACCCTCTACGTCGCATTTCAGCAGTTTATCTTGATCCCGCTATGGATAGCTGGTTTTCCTCGCTCAACCCTGATCCTTCACTTCCTGCGCCAATCCGGGTTGAGAAAACCGTCATGGCCGCAAACCTTGATGCAGAAGATAAGGCCGTCCATCAGGGGGTGATTGTGATTGCCTCGCCTCTCAACGCCCCGCATCTCGATGACTGGCTTCAACAGGACCTTCCTGACCGGCCGCTGGTGCTTCTCCTTGACCAGATTACCGACACTCGAAATATCGGCGCCATCATGAGATCCGCGAGAGCATTCCGGGCATCGGCCATCATTGCCACCGACCGCCATTGCCCGGAAGAAAATGCCACCATGCTGCGGGCCGCATCAGGGGCGGCGGAGCATATTCCGCTTATCCGTGTCACCAATCTTTCCCGGGCGATGGAAAAGCTGAAAGATCATGGCTTCACCCTGGCCGGCCTGACTGCCCACGGAACCACGCCGATCCGGAGCCTGGCCACTGAGCCAAAACTGGGTCTGGTGCTCGGTGCCGAAGGAAAAGGGCTTCGCCGGCTGACAGCGGAACATGCCGATCTGCTGGTTCGTATTCCGATTGACGATGAGGCCGAATCCCTGAATGTTTCAAACGCTGCGGCGGTGGCGCTTTTTGCCGTTCAACCCTGAGCGCCAACAAATGGCATTTCAGCCATGCTCACCTCTTAAGGCAGAAAAGAGATCACGATCAGAACGATAAGTATGACCACGCCTGCAAGCGTAACCCAACCCCTGCCATAAAGATGATCAAACAGGTCCAGAATCGGCCCCATGAGACGACGTTGACGATCTTCACGACCGGGGACAGGTGGCTTTTCGCTCATCACCAGATCACCACCCCTTCGCCAAACCGCATCGGTTCTCTGGTATGGAAGACAAAGCTATTCAAGGTCATCTTCCCCCATAGACGCGGGCTGTTTCCTGCTGGGCTTCAACGGCTTCAATATATTCAGCCTTGAGCCGCCGGACAAGCTCTGCCACGCCGGGAACATCTTCAACACTGCCGACACCATGACCCGCAGACCATATATCACGCCATGGTTTCTTTGTGTTTGACTCCCGCAGCGCTTCGCCAAGCTCTTCGTTGATATCCACCTCGCCATGTTCCGGCAACGTGTCCAGATCAATGCCGGCCTGTTCCAGACTCTGGGCCATAAAGTTTGCGTTCACCCCTGTCACCGCCTTGGTGCTGACGATATCAGCGGCTTTGGCGCTCACCACCATTTCTTTGTAATCATCCGGCGACATGGATTCCTGCGTTGCGATGAAACGTGTTCCCATATAGGCGTAATCCGCGCCCATCATCTGAGCGGCGGCGATATCCGCCCCCGTAGAGAGAGACCCTGACAACAGAACCAAACCGTCAAAAAACGCGCGGATTTCATGAACCAGTGCGAAAGGGTTGGCCTGGCCGGTATGTCCCCCCGCCCCTGCGGAAACAGCAATAAGCCCGTCAACTCCCGCCGCCGCAGCTTTGCGCGCATGGCGCAGATTGATCACGTCATGCAGAACAATACCGCCATATCCGTGGACAGCCTCGACCAGATCACTGACCGCACCCAGCGACGTGATAATGATCGGCACTTCATATTTGATGCAGAGCGCAAGCTCATCCTCCAGTTTGGCGTTGGATTTATGAACGATCAGATTAACCCCGAAAGGCGCAGGTGAGCCGCCGCTTTCCTTTTCGAATTCCGCCAGATCTTTTGTGATGTCCTCAAGCCATTCTTCGAACCCTTCAGTTGTTCGCTGATTGTGTGCCGGGAAAGTGCCGACAATACCCGCACGGCAACAGGCTTTGACCAGATCAGGGCCTGAGGAGAGAAACATTGGTGCTGCCACAAGCGGCAGGGTTAAAAGAGATGACTTGAGCGGGGGCGTGATCACGGCGGTCTCCAAACTCAGGTTTTTGACAGGATCATTTTGCAAAGATCTGTTTACAAGCAAGATCGGGATGCTAATGTAAACAAAAAAAAGAAACAATCCAGACCGGATTGGACAATAACAGGGAGTGATGTGATGACTGACGCGAATTCGCGTTCGGACAATTCTGTAAAAGACAGTCTCGATACAGTACCCAAACTTATTGCGCATCACGTCAGTCAAATCCCGGATCAGGCCGCGTACCGGGAAAAGGAATTCGGCATCTGGCAAAGCTGGACCTGGAAAGAATCCGGCGAGGCGATCAATGCTCTTGCCCTCGGCCTTATTGAAATCGGTTTAAAAGAAGGCGATCACCTTGCCCTGATAGGCCGCAACAGGCCGTATTTCTATTGGGCCATGATTTCGGCGCAGTCTGCCGGGGCTGTTCCCGTTCCGATATATCAGGATTCTGTCGCAACGGAGATGGCGTTTGTCCTGCAACATTGCAACGCAAAATTCATTATTGCCGAAGATCAGGAACAGGTTGACAAAATCCTTGAGATACAGGAGCAGCTGAAAAATCTTGAATGGATCATCTATCTTGACCCCCGGGGAATGCGCAAATACGACCACACGCGCTTGCGCAAGTATACCGACATTCAGCAACTGGGGCGCGATAACCGCAGCACGCATGAAGCTGAACTCAAGCGTCGTATAAATCACCAGAACGGGGACAGCACCTGTGCGATGCTCTATACCTCGGGGACAACCGGCCAACCCAAGGGCGTGGTTCTGTCGCATCACAACGTGATTTCCACCTCCCGGTCCTCCAGCAATTTTGACAACCTGAAGGCGTCAGACAGTGTGCTGGCCTACCTGCCTATGGCCTGGGTGGGTGATTTCATTTTTTCCATCGGTCAGGCCAGCTGGTGTGGTTTCTGCGTCAACTGCCCTGAGTCCGGTGACACGATGCAGCATGACCTGCGTGAGATCGGCCCAAGCTATTTCTTTGCGCCACCACGATATTTTGAGACTGTTCTTACCACCGTGCTGATCCGCATGGAGGACGCCGGCAAACTCAAACAGAAAATCTTCAACTATTTCATGACCCATGCCCGGGCCGTGGGCGGGCGGATACTCGATGGTGAAGACGTCGGCTTGATGGACCGGCTGAAATACAAACTGGGTGAGATTCTGGTTTACGGACCGTTGAAAAACACGCTTGGCCTTTCGAAAGTCAGGGTTGGCTATACTGCGGGCGAAGCGATCGGACCTGAGATTTTTGATTTCTACCGGTCTCTTGGCATTAATCTCAAACAGCTCTACGGCCAGACCGAAGCCAGCGTGTTCATCACCCAGCATCCCGACGGGCAGGTGCGGTCAGATACGGTGGGTATACCTACACCCGGAGTGGAGATACGGATCGACGACAAAGGTGAGGTGCATTACCGTTCACCCGGCACTTTTGTTGAATATTTCAAGAATCTGGCCAGCACGAAAAAAACCAAAGACAAGGACGGCTGGGTTGCAACAGGTGACGCAGGCTTTATTGAAAAGGACAGCGGCCATCTCCGTATCATCGACCGCGCCAAGGATGTCGGCAAGATGAAGAATGGCAGCCTTTTTGCCCCCAAATATGTAGAAAACAAGCTGAAATTCTACCCCAATATCCTTGAAGCGGTCATTTTCGGCGATAACCGTGACGAATGTACGGCGTTTATCAATATTGATCTGCAGGCGGTGGGCAACTGGGCTGAGCGGAACAATATCGCCTATGGCTCCTATCAGGAACTGGCCGCCCTGCCCGAAGTCTATTCTACGATCCAGAGCCATGTGGAAGAGGTTAATCTTTCTCTTGCCGAAGATGAGATGCTGTCAGACTGTCAGATAAACCGGTTTCTCATCCTGCATAAGGAACTTGATGCCGATGACGGGGAATTGACCCGGACACGCAAGGTTCGCCGCAACATCATTGCTGACAAATACAGCGACCTGATCGATGCGCTCTATAACGGCTCTGACAGGGTTTCCACCAAAACTGAAGTGACGTACGAGGATGGCAGCAAGGGTTCTATTTCAGCGACGCTTGAGATCCGTTCTGCCGCCACCACCAAACAGACAAGAACAGCCGCATGACACCAGCACCAGATACACAACAAGATATTCCTGACGGCAAGACCATGACACCTGATGGCCGTCTCATCGGCGGTCAGGTCATGGAAATGAAGAACATCACCCTGCGCTTTGGCGGTGTGGTGGCCATACGTGATATTTCCTTTGATATTCTTGAAGGTGAAATCAGGGCGATCATCGGCCCTAACGGGGCGGGCAAGTCATCCATGCTCAATGTCATCAACGGGTTTTATCATCCGCAGGAAGGTGAGATCTGGTTTCACGGAGAACGTCGCCGGCAGCTCAAACCTTATGAAATCGCGCATCAGGGAATTGCACGGACCTTTCAGAATATCGCTCTCTTCAAAGGGATGAGCACGCTCGACAACATCATGACCGGGCGACTGACCCATATGAAATCAAATCTCTTTTCCGAAATGATCTGGAAAGGCCCGGCGGAAAAAGAAGAAATCGCCAACCGCGAATTCGTTGAGCATATCATCGATTTTCTTGAAATACAGTCGATCCGGAAAACCCCGGTGGGTCGTCTTCCCTACGGATTGCAGAAACGGGTGGAACTGGGCCGTGCTCTGGCGGCGGAACCCTCCCTTCTGCTTCTGGATGAGCCTATGGCCGGGATGAATATCGAGGAAAAAGAAGACATGTCGCGTTTCATTCTCGATGTAAACGACGAATTCGGCACAACAATCGTCCTTATTGAACACGACATGGGGGTGGTGATGGATATCGCCGATCGGGTTGTTGTAATGGACTATGGTAAGAAAATCGGCGATGGAACACCTGCAGACGTGCGTTCCAATCAGGACGTCATTGACGCATATCTCGGGGTATCTCATGACTAGAATGGTTGTCCTCAGCCCTCGCAACAGGGGATGTTCATAATGGGTGCGGAATTTTATTTCAGCGTGGAAGTTTTTCTTAACGGGCTGATGGCCGGCGTCATGTATTCGCTGGTTGCGCTTGGCTTTGTGCTGATATTCAAAGCCTCAGGGATCTTCAACTACGCGCAAGGGGTGATGGCGCTGTTTGCGGCCCTGACGCTGGTGGGTTTTCAGAACGGTCAGGTGCCGTTCGCGCATCTCATCAACGCGGTGTTTGGCACGGAAGTGCATCATTTCGGCTGGCATCTGCCTGCTTTTGCCGCCATTCTTCTGGCGCTTCTGGTCATGATCATCTTCGCCATACTGGTGGAAAAGCTTATCCTCAAGCATCTCGTCAACCAGGAGCCGATCATCCTGTTCATGGCCACTATCGGGCTTGCCTATTTCATGGAAGGTTTTGGTGACCTGATGTGGGGCTCGGATGTCAAAAAACTTGATGTCGGCATACCTCAGGGCGGTAATTTCTGGATCGAGGAAAATACCGCCTTTCTCGGCGGTGATGATTTCTACGGATTTTATCTTGATACGCTTGATATTTACGCAACGGTCATTGCAACGGTACTTGTTACCGGGCTTGTCATTTTCTCTCAGTACACCAAGATGGGGCGGGCGCTGCGAGCAGTTGCCGATGATCACCAGGCGGCTCTTTCCGTCGGTATTTCCCTCCGAGGTATCTGGGTGATTGTCTGGGGGATTGCCGGTTTTGTCGCGCTGGTTGCAGGTATCATGTGGGGGGCAAAATCCGGGGTTCAGTTTTCACTGTCACTGATCGCGCTCAAAGCCCTGCCGGTGCTTATGCTGGGTGGATTCACTTCAATACCCGGTGCGATTGTCGGCGGCCTGATCATCGGTGTCGGCGAGAAAATGTTCGAATTCCTGATCGGCGCCCCGTTCCTTGGCGGAGCGACGGAAAACTGGTTTGCCTACATGCTGGCACTGGTGTTCCTCGTCTTCCGGCCTCAGGGGCTGTTCGGCGAAAAGATTATTGAGAGGGTCTAGCCATGCTGTATCGTGAGGCAGGTGATTTCAAAACATCGTATCGGTCGGATCAGCAGACCTTCCCTATCCTGTTTGACCGCATCGCCTTTGCGGTGGCCATTCTGGCCGCGTATATCGTGGTGCCCCTGACGATCAACGATTACTGGGCAAATGCGGTACTCCTGCCTTTCCTGATCTATTCGATCGCGGCGATCGGGCTTAATATCCTGACCGGGTACTGCGGTCAGGTCTCGCTGGGTTCCGGCGGCTTCATGGCGGTGGGAGCCTATGCCTGCTACAAGCTTATGACCACCTATCCTGAAATGAGCATTGTTGTGTGCATTCTCCTTTCCGGGGGGATTACGGCAATGGTCGGGATTGTGTTTGGCCTGCCAAGCCTGCGGATCAAGGGGTTTTATCTGGCGGTAGCGACACTGGCCGCGCAGTTCTTTCTTGTCTGGCTGTTCAACAAGGTGCCGTGGTTTTATAATTATTCCGCATCGGGCCAGATCAACGCTCCGGAGCGTGAAATTTTCGGGTATATCGTCACCGGGCCAAACGCTTCACCTGTCACGATTTATCTCTTCTGCCTGAGTTTTCTTCTTGTCCTGGCCCTTCTCGCCCGGAATATGACACGCGGCTCGACAGGCCGTAAATGGATGGCAATCCGGGATATGGATATCGCGGCGGAAATTATCGGCGTGAACCCGCTGATGGCCAAACTTACCGCGTTCGGGGTGAGTTCATTTTACGTGGGCATTGCGGGCGCGTTACTTTTTTCCGTCTATCTTGGTGCGGTCGAGGTGGGTGAGGTTTTCGGCATCCAGAAATCCTTCCTGATACTGTTCATGATTATTATCGGCGGGCTTGGTTCGATGTTCGGATCCTTCGCCGGCGCGGCATTTATGGTTTTACTGCCGGTATTGCTAAAAAATATCATGGTGGGTCAGTTTGGCTGGGCCACGGATATTGCCGCACATTTTGAATTTGTCATTGTAGGTTTCCTGATCATCTTCTTCCTTATCGTCGAGCCGCACGGGCTGGCGATGTTGTGGCGGATCATCAAGGAAAAACTGAGACTTTGGCCCTTTCCTCATTGATCGGGCCATTGCAACTGCCGCTGCTGGCGGCAAATTATAGAACTAATGGAGGACGCAACATGAAATTCAAGACCTTGATTATGGCAGGGGCCATGGCTGTCTCAATGGCAGGACCAGTGATGGCAGACCTTGTCTTCCCGTCGCTGAGTTACCGGACAGGGCCATATGCTGCAAACGGAATACCGTTTGCCGATGGGTACGCAGACTATTTCACCCTGCTCAATGAACGCGATGGCGGCATCGGCGGCGTTCCGATCAATGTGGTCGAATGTGAAACCGGCTACAACACTGAAAAAGGCGTCGAGTGCTACGAGTCCACCAAAGGCATGGGCTCGCTGGTCTACCAGCCGCTTTCCACCGGCATCACCTATCAGCTGATCCCGAAAGCAACGGCAGACGGCATCCCCATCCATTCCATGGGATATGGCCGGACCTCTGCTGCCAACGGTAAGGTATTCAGCCATATCTTCAACTACCCTGCCAACTACTGGAATGGCGCGTCTGCGGTGGTCAACCATCTGCTTGAGATCAACGGCGGCAACATCAAGGGCAAGACTCTTGCGCTTGTTTATCACAACTCCGCCTATGGTAAGGAGCCCATCCGGACCCTTGAAGAACTCTCCAAGAAACACGGCTTCAACCTTACCCTTCTGCCTGTTGACCATCCCGGTCAGGAGCAGAAGTCACAATGGCTTCAGATCCGTCGTGAAAAGCCGGATTATGTGGCCATGTGGGGCTGGGGCGTCATGAACCCGACCGCCATTCAGGAAGCCGCAAATATCCGCTTCCCGATGGAAAACTTCATCGGTGTCTGGTGGTCAGGCTCTGAAAACGACGTTCGTCCTGTTGGTGCCGCCGCCGATGGCTATAAAGCACTCAACATGCACAATGTCGGTGACAACTACCCGGTTTATGATGACCTGAAAAAATATGTCTACGATGCCGGCAAGGCCGCCGGTGCCGGAGACCAGACAGGAACGGTCCTTTACAACCGGGGCATGTATGCAGCGATGCTTGCAGCCGAAGCCGCCCGTAACGCCCAGAAGATTTCAGGCAAAGCCGATATTACGGCCGCCGATATGCGTAACGGCATGGAAGCCCTTGAAATCACCGAAGCCCGCATGGCTGAACTCGGGATGCCGAATTTTGGTCCCAGCTTCAAGGTATCATGTGAAAACCATGGTGGCCCGGGCCTCGCGGCAGTTCAGCAGTGGGATGCTTCAAGCGGCTCCTGGAAGCTGATCTCTGACTTCAAACCAACGGATACGGACGTTATCAACGCCCTCATCCAGGAAGACAGTGCCGCCTATGCTGCGGAAAACAACATCGCTGAGCGGTGTTAACCTGAACATGATCCCGGCCCCGTTCATATTGGGGCCGGGACTTTACTTAATTTAGAGCCATATACGAATAGGCAGAGCCATGACAGCCACGACCGCAATGCCCGAAAATCAGGACATCCTGCTGGACGTCAATAATATCGAAGTGATTTACAACCATGTTATTCTGGTGCTGAAAGGCGTCTCGCTGACGGTGCCGAGAGGCGGGATCACAGCCCTTCTGGGCGGCAATGGTGCGGGCAAGACAACAACACTCAAAGCCATTTCAAATCTGCTGCATTCTGAACGTGGCGAAGTCACCAAAGGTTCAATCCGATATCGTGGCCAGCCGGTGGCTGATCTTGATCCGGCAACGCTGGTCCGCAAGGGTGTTATTCAGGTTATGGAAGGACGCCATTGTTTTGAACATCTGACCATTGAGGAAAATCTGCTGACCGGTGCCTTCACCCGAAAGGTTAGCCGCGGCGATATCGCCGCTGAACTCGAACGTGTTTACACCTATTTCCCCAGACTGAAAGAACGCCGCAAATCACAGGCCGGATATACTTCCGGCGGTGAACAGCAGATGTGCGCCATCGGACGCGCCCTTATGTCGACGCCTGAAACTGTCCTCCTTGATGAACCTTCAATGGGGCTCGCACCTCAGCTCGTTGAGGAAATTTTCAACATCGTCAAAGACCTGAACGAAAAGGAAGGGGTTTCCTTTCTTCTGGCTGAACAGAATACCAATATTGCCCTGCGCTTTGCTCATTACGGATATATTCTTGAAAACGGGCGGGTGGTGATGGATGGACCGGCGGCAGACCTGCGCGAGAATCCGGACGTGAAGGAATTCTATCTCGGCATGTCCGATGAAGGCCGTAAATCCTTCCGTGATGTGCGATCTTATCGACGTCGTAAGAGATGGCTCAGCTAATGGCAGACCGGTCGCAAAAATATTATGACGAGCTGGAAACCCGGAGCCGGGACGCGAGGGCTGAATCCCTTGCCTCATGCCTTCCAGAACTTGTCCGGCACGCACAGGAAAACACCACAGGTTATGCGGAAAGCCTGAAGGAAACAGACGCCGCGACAATCACCGACACCCAAAGCCTTGCTTCCCTGCCTGTCCTGCGGAAGAGCCGGATGATGCACGCATCCGGCAAGGAGTTACCCTTAAAGGATTTCATCAGCTGCAGCATGGCAGATATCGATCATGTCTTTCAGTCACCCGGCCCGATTTATGAGCCGGGCATGCGGAGCCATGACTGGTGGCGTTTCGGCCGTTTTCTCCATGCCCTTGGCATCGGGCGGGGCGATCTTGTGCAGAACTGTTTTGCCTATCATTTCACCCCGGCCGGAATGATGTTTGAAAGTGCCGCCCATGCGGTTGGCGCAACGGTGTTTCCTGCCGGCACAGGCCAGACGGAAATGCAGGCAACCGCCATGTCAAATCTTGGCGTCAGCGCATATGCCGGCACACCAGATTATCTGAAAGCCATCCTTGAAAAAGGTGAAGAGATGGGCCTTGATATGGGCAGGGTCACCAAAGCCGCGGTGAGCGGCGGGCCTCTCTTCCCGGCTCTGAGGGAAGAATATAACAACCGGGGCATTACCTGCCTTCAATGTTATGGCACCGCAGATGTCGGCCATATCGCTTATGAGACTGAGGCGATGGAAGGCATGATCGTTGATGAAGGTGTTATTGTTGAAATTGTCACCCCGGGCACCGGCCACCCAGTCCCGGCAGGGGAAATAGGTGAAGTTCTTGTCACCAGCCTCAACAAGGACTTTCCGATGATCCGCTTTGCCACCGGTGACCTTTCGGCTGTTCTGCCGGGCGAGAGCCCCTGCGGCAGAACAAATCTCAGGATTGTGGGGTGGAGAGGCCGGGCTGATCAGGCCACCAAGGTCAAAGGTATGTTCGTCCGCCCGGAACAGGTGGCACAGCTTGTCGCCCGCTTCGACAGCATCAGCAAAGCCCGGGTCACCGTCAGTCATGACGGATCATCCGACCAGATGCATATCCAGTTTGAATCCACCGAGGCGGATATATCCGGTATTGATGAGGCGGTCCGTGATGTGCTCAAACTTCGCGGCACCGTCGAATGGTGTGCGCCGGGAAGTTTACCGAATGATGGCAAGGTTATTGATGACAGCCGTGAAATTGGCTAAATCATTCATCGGTAAAGGCGGGGTATGAAGATGGATTTTTCACTCAGTGAGGAACAGCAGGCTATTTTTGATATGGCCAGGGATTTCGGCCAGAGCGCTATTGCTCCCCATGCGCTGGACTGGGACCAGAACCAGCAGATGCCAAAGGATATGTTGCGTGAAGCGGCAGAACTCGGCCTTGCCGCCATCTATGTGCCTGAAGAGCATGGTGGCTCCGGCCTGACCAGGCTTGATGCCACGCTCATTTTTGAAGCTCTTGCCATGGCCTGCCCTTCGGTTTCATCCTTTCTTTCCATTCACAATATGGTCGCCTGGATGGTCTCCGGCTTTGGCAGTGATGCGTTGAGGGCACGGTATCAGCATGACCTCAACACGATGACGAAAATCGCCTCTTATTGCCTGACTGAACCCGGATCAGGTTCGGATGCCGCAGCCCTCCGTACCAGGGCGGAAAGAACCAACGAGGGATTCCTGCTCACGGGAACAAAAACATTCATTTCCGGCGGGGATTATTCCGATCTGTATGTGGTCATGTGCCGGACCGGAGATGACAGTCCCAAAGGAATTTCCGCCATCATGGTTGACACAGGAACAGAAGGTCTTTCCTTCGGTGCCCAGGAGATCAAGATGGGATGGCGCGGACAACCCACAGCGCAGGTCATTTTTGACAACTGCCCGGTGGCGGCAGAAAACCTGCTCGGGGAAGAAGGGGCCGGATTCCGCTACGCGATGATGGGGCTGGATGGCGGCAGGCTGAACATTGCCGCAGCAGCACTCGGCGGCGCGCAGGAAGCGCTTAACCGTGCGCTTATATATGCCAGTGAACGCAAGGCTTTCGGCCGCTCCATCGATCAGTTCCAGTCCCTCCAGTTCAAACTTGCCGATATGGAAACAGAATTGCAGGCGGCCCGTGTGTTTCTGCATAAGGCCGCGTGGAAACTTGACCGCAAGGACCCGGAAGCAACCCGATACTGCGCCATGGCAAAACGATTCGTGACCGATGTTGCCTTCAATGTGGCCAATCAGGCACTGCAGATCCATGGCGGCTACGGCTACCTTGCCGATTACGGCATCGAAAAGATCGTCCGTGACCTGCGGGTACATCAGATTCTCGAAGGCACAAATGAAATCATGCGCCTGATCATTTCTCGCTCACTACTGGCAACGCGCGACGCATGACCGACCTCATCATCCGGCAGGAAAACAGCACCGGCAGGCTTTCCCTGAATCGGCCTGATGCGCTGAATGCGCTGACCCATGACATGGCCTTGTCGATGGAATCCCAGCTCAATATCTGGAAAGATGATGATGGCATCCGCCAGATCCTCATCGATGCAACCGGCGAGAAAGCTTTTTGTGCCGGCGGCGACATTCAGGATCTCTACCATTATGGAAGAAACGGTGATTTTGCCTTTGGCCAGCGTTTCTGGATGGACGAATACAGGCTCAACGCCATGATCGCCAACTACCCTAAACCCGTCATTGTGCTGATGCAGGGATACGTCATGGGCGGAGGCGTCGGAATTGCCTGCCATGGCTCACATAGGGTGGTGGGACAGTCAAGCCGTATTGCCCTGCCGGAATGTTCGATAGGGCTTATCCCGGATGTGGGAAGCAGCGCCATACTTGCCGCCGCCCCGGGGAGGCTTGGAGATTACCTGGCGACAACCGGCTACCGGATGGATGCCGGGGATGCGATCCATGCCGGATTTGCCGATATTTTCATTCCGGAAGAACACTGGCCTCAATTAAAGGCAGAACTGATTGAGGAAGGCGACACAAACTTGCTCAAGGAACGTTCCGGAATGCCGCCCTCTCCTTCTCTTTTTGAACATGAAGGTGAGATCCAATCTCTCTTCACCACCGCTGATGCCGCCACACTTATCCGGCAGATCGAAAGCGCGGAGGGGGAATTTGCCAGGGCCACCGCGGCTGTTTTACGCCGCCAGTCTCCTCTTTCACTTTACAGCACCCTTGCCATTCTGGAAAAATTGAGGACGAAGCCCGGGCTTGACCATGCTCTTGAACTGGAATACCGATTCACCAGCCGGAGCAGTGCCCGGGGGGACTTCCTTGAGGGCATACGCGCCGCTATCATAGACAAGGATCGCCATCCGGTGTGGAAACATGCATCCATCGAAGATGTTCCTGAGGCAGACATAGCTGAAATGCTGGCACCCCTCGATTAAGACCTGAAAGGATATGGACATGACTGAAATCTGCATTACCGGAGCTGCCCGTACCCCGATGGGTGGCTTTCAGGGTGAACTTTCCGGCCTTACCGCACCTGAACTTGGCGGCAGGGCTATCGCCGCGGCCCTCAGTTCTGCGGGTATTTCCCCGGATCAGGTGGATGAAGTGATGATGGGATGTGTACTTCCCGCCGGGTTGAAGCAGGCACCGGCACGACAGGCGGGATTTCACGGCGGCCTTAACAAGGAAACCCCTGCCACAACGGTCAATAAAGTCTGCGGTTCCGGCATGAAAACGGTCATGCTCTGTCATGATGCCATCAGCGCAGGCGGCCCCAGGATAACTGTTGCCGGCGGCATGGAAAGCATGACCAACGCACCATATCTGTCCCTTACAACCAGAAATGGCGGCAGGCTCGGGCACCACCAGCTTAATGACCACATGTTCTATGACGGGCTGGAAGATGCCTATGACACCGGAACACTGATGGGCAGTTTTGCCGAAGACTGTGCCGAACATTACCAGTTTTCAAGAGAAGAGCAGGACAGTTATGCGCTGGCATCACTGAGCCGGGCGATCGCCGCACAGAATGCGGGTATTTTCGACCATGAGATCACTCCCGTCAGTCTGCCCGCAAAAGGGGGCGAGATCACCGTCAGCCGGGATGAACAACCGGCCAAGGCCAGACCTGAAAAAATTCCTTCACTTCGTCCGGCTTTTCGCAAAGATGGCACGGTCACCGCGGCAAATTCCTCATCGATTTCCGATGGTGCGGCGGCACTTGTGCTGGCTCATATGGATGCGGTCCGGGACCATGATCTTCCGGTACGGGCAACTATTCGTGGTCATGCCGGTCATGCCCAGGAACCCGGTTGGTTTACCACCGCCCCTGTTCCCGCGGCGAGAAAACTCCTCGAAAGGCTGGGCTGGGCTGTGGATGATGTCGATCTCTGGGAAGTCAATGAAGCTTTCGCTGTCGTTCCCATGGCGTTCATGCGGGAACTCGGTGTTGATCATGAAAAGCTGAATATCCATGGTGGTGCCTGCGCGCTCGGACATCCCATCGGAGCCTCCGGGAGCCGGATTATCGTCACCCTTCTCAATGCCCTTGAGCAGAAAAAACTCAAGCGCGGGGTGGCGGCAATATGTCTTGGTGGCGGTGAAGGGCTGGCCATTGCCATTGAACGACCCTGACACGAAATCACTCCCCTGTTCCAGATAGCTATACTCTTTCTTGGCAAATTGAGCTATAATACGACTTCAGGTCATCTGGAATCATGCCGATTTCAGCACTCACATCTCAGGGTTGAGAATGATCGATATACCCCTGGCATGACCTATTAGCTTGCTCCATTACTTTTCCTGTCCACAGAGGCCTGAACCCGGGGTGAGCGGCTATGCCTATCACCCTCCATGTTCAACATCTGGAGGAAAGACCATCATGGAAACAATCAACTCACTTGTTGGCCAGATCAACAGTATTGTCTGGGGTCCGTTGATGCTGATACTCATCGTCGGGGTCGGGGCATTTCTTCTGATCCGGACAGCTTTCATGCCATGGCGCAAGATCTCCTACGGGTTCTCGTTGCTCTGGCAGGGCCGAAGCCCCGAAGGGGTAGGTGATATCAGTGCTTTCAACGCACTGATGACCTCACTTTCCGCAACAATCGGCACCGGTAACATTGCCGGGGTTGCCACCGCCATTGCCATTGGCGGGCCCGGCGCCCTCTTTTGGATGTGGGTCACCGCGCTTGTCGGCATGGCCACAAAATATGCTGAAGCTGTGCTGGCCGTCAATTTCCGTGAAGTCGATGCCGAAGGAAAGCATATCGGCGGGCCGATGTATTACATCAAGAACGGGCTCGGGAAGAAATGGCACTGGCTTGGATTCCTTTTTGCCCTTTTCGGGGCGATTGCCGCATTCGGAATAGGCAATATGGTCCAGTCAAACTCCATTGCCGATGCGCTTGATGACAAGATCGGGCTGGACCCGATGATGACCGCAGTCATCCTGATTGTTCTGACCGGCGCAGTCCTGATCGGCGGCATCACCCGTATCGCTGTCTGGGCAGGCCGTCTGGTGCCTTTCATGGCGTTTTTCTATATCGTGTTCGGTTTGATCGTTCTGCTGATCAATATCGGCAATGTGCCGGCCGCTATCGGCACGGTCTTCAGTCATGCCTTTACCGGAACAGCCGCACAGGGCGGTTTTGCCGGAGCCGCTGTCTGGGCCGCGATCCGTTTCGGCGTGGCCCGCGGGGTATTCTCAAACGAAGCCGGCCTCGGCAGTGCGCCGATTGCCCATGCCGCCGCCAAGACAAATGATCCTGTCCGTCAGGGGTCCATAGCCATGCTGGGCACATTTATCGATACGATTATCGTGTGTTCGATTACCGGGCTTGCCATCGTCTCTTCCGGGGCATGGACAACAGGAGAGACAGGTGTTGATCTGACGGCACTTGCCTTTTCAATGTCTCTTGCGGGTGGTGATTATATTGTCACCATCGCACTGACCATCTTCGCCTTTACCACCATACTTGGTTGGAGCTATTACGGCGAGAAATGCTGGCAGTATATTTTCGGTGTCGGCACTATCCGTATCTATCGTGTTCTCTGGATCATGGCTGTCTTCATCGGTCCCATGGCACTTACCTTTGAGGGTGGCGCCCGGGCCGGCATTGATCTCATCTGGCTTGTTGCCGATACCCTTAACGCGATGATGGCCCTGCCAAACCTGATTGCGCTTATTCTCCTCAGTCCGGTTGTCTTTAAACTGACGCAGGAATATTACGCAAACAAGTAACCCACATTTTTTGCCCGGGACATTTTTTGTCCCGGGTTTCTGCCTCATTTTCATCTCCTCCCCCTGCCCGGTTGACAGCGTATAGTCTCCGGACTGAAACTGGTATCAGGAACAAAGATAACCGGGAGGTTGGGGACAAACGATGAAGATTGACCAAACGATTGCCGCGGTCATTTCCGGCGGCGCTTCAGGGCTTGGTGCCGGGGTGGTGACGGCACTGGCCGGTCGCAATGCCCGCATAACCATCCTTGATACCAATGCCGATTTGGGGCAGGCGCTGGCCAGAGATACCGGCGCCCTTTTTGTGCAATGCGACGTTACCGACCCCGGCGCTGTTTCCTCTGCCCTTCAAAAGGCAAGAGTTGCCCATGGTCAGGAAAGGCTGACCATCAATTGCGCGGGCATCGCCCCGGCTTCAAAGACTGTCTCACGCGGGGAGGCACATGATGCTGATCTCTTTCAGCGTGTCATCGCCATCAATCTGGTCGGCAGTTTCAATCTTTCAAGCCAGAGCGCGGCAGGCATGTCTGCCACCGCCCCCCTTAACGAGGATGGTGAACGCGGGGTGATCATCAACACCGCATCGGTTGCCGCCTATGACGGGCAGATCGGCCAGATTGCCTATGCCGCATCAAAGGGAGGCATCGCCGCCATGACACTGCCCATGGCACGTGATCTCGCCGATAAGGGCGTGCGTGTGATGGCTATTGCCCCGGGTATTTTCGGTACCCCCATGTTGCGCGCTTTCCCACAGGAGGTGCAGGATGCTCTGGCCGCCCAGGTCCCTTTTCCTTCGCGGTTGGGTGAGGCTTCTGAATTTGCCGATCTGGCCCTTCATATTGCTGAAAACCCGATGTTGAACGGGTCCGTTATTCGTCTGGACGGCGCCATCCGGATGCCGCCCCGATAGAACAGGGGTGACAGGACCATGTTTGAAGACGAACTGAAACCACGAGGCGGGATGTCCTTTGTCTCAGGCCCTGCAGATCAACCGATCTGGGAGAAAACCATCCCCCAGACCCTCCGCGAAGCAGTTCATCTTCACGGATCAGCACCCGCCGCCATCTTCCATGAAAGCGGCATCCGCTGGAGCTATAATGATCTTGATCAGGTCAGTCGTGATATGGCCGCAGGGCTTCTTTCACTGGGCATTGAACGGGGAGACAGGGTTGGCATCTGGTCACCAAACCGATGGGAATGGTCGCGCTTCAGTTTGCCACTGCAAGAATTGGCGCGGTACTGGTGACAATCAATCCTGCCTATCGGAAGGCAGAAGTTGAATATGTCCTCAACAAGACTGGCACAAAAGCTTTGGTTCTGGCGCCGGAATTCAAGACGTCGGATTACATTGCCATGATCGCTGATCTGGCCCCTGAACTTGAGAAAAGCACCCCCGGAAACCTCAGATGCACCCGTCTTCCGGCGCTCCGATCATGCATCCGCATGGGGGAAGATGAAACACCGGGGATGATGAACATCGCTGATCTGATGGGACGGGCTGATGACACGCTTCGTGCGCATGCGGATGAGATTTCTCTCACGCTCAGCCCGGCTGATCCGATCAATATCCAGTTTACCAGCGGCACGACAGGCGCACCGAAAGGCGCAACCCTGACCCACCGCAACATTGTGAACAACGCCCGCTTCACCATTGATAGAATGCGTCTTCAGGCAGGTGAAGGTCTTTGCATTCCCGTGCCGCTTTATCACTGCTTTGGCATGGTAATGGGGTCATTGGCCTCAGTCACCAGAGGGGCTTTCATGGTTTTCCCGGCCGAAGGTTTTGACCCACTGATGACCCTCAGGGCTGTCTCGGATGAACGATGTTCGGCTCTCTACAGCGTGCCGACCATGTTTCTTGCCATGCTTGATCACCCGGAATTTTCCGGATTTGATCTCTCCTGTCTGCGCACCGGCATCATGGCAGGCGCTCCCTGCCCGATGGAGGTGATGCGGCGGGTGATGGGTGAGATGAATCTCAAAGAAATTACCATCGCCTATGGCATGACCGAAACAAGTCCGGTCTCCTTTCAGTCTCACCCCGATGATCCGATTGAGCTCAGGGTTTCTACTGTCGGGCGGATCCATCCCCATACCACCGTCCGTATTGTGGACGAGAACGGCCGGATTGTTCCGGTTGGTCAGAAAGGTGAATTGCAGACACTCGGATATTCCGTCATGCAGGGCTATTGGGGCGAAGATGAGCAGACAGCCGCCGCCATCGATGCCGAAGGCTGGATGCATACAGGTGATCTGGCAACACTGGATGAAAACGGCTTCTGCCGTATCGTCGGACGGGTCAAAGATATGGTGATACGTGGCGGGGAGAATATTTACCCGAGAGAGGTGGAAGAATTTCTCTATGCGCATCCATCGATCCAGCAGGTGCAGGTTTTCGGTGTGCCGGATCCGAAATATGGCGAAGAACTCTGCGCATTTATCATTTTGCATGACGGCAAGGATGAAGACGCCGCATCCATCCGCACCTGGTGCGAGGGGCAGATTGCCCATTACAAGATACCGCGGCATATCCGCTTCCGGCAATCTTTGCCCATGACCGTCACTGGCAAGCCCCAGAAATTCGTCATGCGGGCTGAAATGATCCGGGAGCTGAAGCTTGAAGAATATGAGGGAATAACGAGCACAGGCTGAACGACGGCAAACCCCGGGCCCGATGTATTCTTGCTGGATAATTATGACGTGGTGGGTAGAATATGCCTGTTAAGGGAGAGGTTTGATGTTCCACGCCAGCATGAATTTTCACCTCGGGGAAGAGATCGACGCTCTGCGGCAGACGATCCATCGTTTTGCCCGGGATGAAATCGCCCCACGAGCAGAGGCCATCGACAAGGAGAATGCCTTCCCCCCCGATCTCTGGGAGAAAATGGGTGCGCTGGGGCTCCATGGCATCACCGTACCGGAACAGGATGGCGGCAGTGAAATGGGATATCTTGCCCATTGTATTGCCATCGAGGAAATCAGCCGGGCCAGTGCTTCGGTTGGCCTGTCTTATGGCGCGCATTCAAATCTCTGCGTCAACCAGATCGCCCGCTGGGGAACACCGGAACAAAAGGCTAAATATCTGCCAAAGCTTATCAGCGGGGAACATGTCGGCTCGCTTGCCATGTCAGAACCCGGTGCCGGGTCTGACGTCGTTTCAATGAAACTGAGAGCGGAAAAGCGTAATGACCGTTATGTCCTCAACGGCAATAAAATGTGGATCACCAATGGTCCTGATGCCAATACACTGGTTGTTTACGCGAAAACAGATATGGATGCAGGCCCGAGGGGAATTACGGCTTTTCTGGTAGAACGCGGGATGGCCGGATTTTCAACCGGCGCGAAACTTGACAAACTCGGCATGCGCGGCTCAAACACCGCTGAACTGATCTTCGAGGATTGTGAAATTCCCTTTGAAAATGTACTCGGCGAAGAAGGCAAAGGGGTTAATGTTCTCATGTCAGGGCTGGATTACGAACGTGTCGTTCTGGCCGCCGGACCGATTGGTATCATGGCGGCGGCGATGGATATCGTCATGCCTTATGTCCATGAGCGTGAACAGTTTGGCCAGGCAATAGGCACATTTCAGCTGATGCAGGGGAAACTTGCCGATATGTATACGACCATGAACGCCTGCCGTGCCTATGTCTATGCGGTTGCAACGGCATGTGATCGTGGTGAGACCACCCGGAAGGATTCCGCAGGCTGTATTCTCTATGCCGCGGAAAAAGCAACCCAGATCGCACTGGAAGCGATACAGTGCCTTGGCGGAAACGGTTATATCAATGACTACGCCACCGGACGCCTGCTGAGGGACGCCAAACTGTATGAGATCGGGGCAGGCACATCTGAAATCCGCCGGATGCTCATCGGACGTGAACTTTTCAATGAAACCGCCTGACGAATATTGCCATGACTGAACTGAAATCCTCCTTTGATCCGTATAACGAGGACGCTGCCATTAACCGCGCGGCGATGGAAACCAAGAGAGAGCGCATTGAATCGCTGGCAAAAACCATTTCACTCGGTGGGCCGGAAAAATCAAGAGAGCGCCACCTCAAGCGTGGCAAATTGCTACCACGTGACAGGATCGACGCATTGCTGGACCCGGGCTCGCCTTTTCTTGAAATCGGTCTTTTTGCGGCCCATGACGTTTATGACGAAGATATCCCTGCCAGCGGAATGATCGCCGGCATTGGTGAGGTTGAAGGCCGGGACTGTATGATTGTCTGTAATGATGCCACGGTAAAGGGCGGCACCTATTATGCCATGACGGTAAAAAAACATCTCCGCGCCCAGGAAATAGCCGAAGAGAACCATCTGCCCTGCATCTATCTGGTGGACAGCGGCGGGGCCAATCTGCCCAATCAGGATGAAGTCTTTCCGGACCGGGACCATTTCGGCCGGATTTTCTACAATCAGGCACGGATGAGCGCCAAGGGCATCGCACAGATTGCCGTGGTTATGGGGTCCTGTACCGCAGGCGGTGCCTATGTTCCTGCCATGAGCGACCAGACCATCATTGTGCGGAATCAGGGAACGATTTTTCTTGCCGGGCCACCTCTGGTGAAACAGGCCACGGGGGAAGATGTCGATGCCGAAACTCTTGGCGGCGGCGATACCCATGCCCGCCTGTCTGGAGTGGCTGATATGCTTGCGGAAAATGATCAGCACGCGCTGGCGCTGGCCCGCCAATCCATTCGTAATCTTGGCAAAAAGCATCGTCTTGAGGCAGATAGCGCATCTGTTCCGCCGAAACTCGATCCTGAAGAGCTGATGTCACTCATTCCGGCGGATGCCCGCACCCCCTTTGATATAAGGGAAATCATCGGCCGGATTGTCGACGGGTCTGATTTCGATGAATTCAAGGCCGTGTACGGGCAGACACTTGTCTGCGGCTTTGCCCGGATTGATGGCCGGCTCGTGGGGATTATTGCAAATAACGGTGTCTTGTTCTCGGAAAGCTCGACCAAAGGGGCGCATTTTATTGAACTCTGCTGTCAGCGGAAAATTCCGCTTGTCTTTCTGCAGAACATCACCGGATTCATGGTTGGTTCAAAATATGAAGCCGAGGGAATTGCCAAGCATGGCGCCAAACTGGTGGCGGCGGTAAGTTGCGCCAATGTCCCAAAGATCACGGTTATTGTCGGCGGCTCCTACGGGGCGGGGAATTACGGCATGTGTGGACGTGCCTTTGGCCCGCGTTTTGTCTGGATGTGGCCAAATGCCCGGATTGCTGTCATGGGTGGGGAGCAGGCCGCAGGGGTGCTAGCCCGGGTCAGGCGAAGCGGTATCGAAGCCCGGGGCGAGAGCTGGTCCGATGAAGAGGAGACAGCTTTCAAGGCCCCTGTTCTCGACCAGTTCGAGCGCCAGTCCGACCCCCTTTACGCCTCGGCGCGTCTGTGGGATGACGGGATCATCGATCCTCTGCGGACACGTGATGTGCTCGCCTTGTCCCTGCGGGTGGCGGCAAACGCACCCATCCGGGAAACCAACTTCCCTGTGTTCCGGATGTAGATATGATCACGCGTCTGCTCATAGCCAACCGGGGAGAAATCGCCTGCCGGATCATAAGCACCGCCCGGCGGATGGGTATCGAATGCGTTGCGGTGTATTCTGATGCGGATCGCCATGCCCGTCATGTGCGGCTGGCTGACAAGGCGGTGCGGATTGGCCCGCCGCCAGCAAGAGAGAGCTATCTTTCAGCCAGCACCATCATCGAGGCGGCCCGTGAATGCGGGGCCGATGCCATTCATCCGGGCTATGGTTTTCTTTCAGAGAACGCTGATTTCGTCGAAGCTGCAAACGCCGCCGGGCTGATCTTTGTCGGCCCCCCGGCATCAGCCATCCGCGCGATGGGGCTCAAGGATGCGGCGAAAACCCTGATGGCCGATGCTGGTGTACCTGTCGTACCGGGTTTTCATGAAGAAAATCAGTCTGCCGAACGGCTCGAAGCCGAAGCCGCGAAAATCGGATATCCCGTCTTCATCAAAGCTCGTGCAGGTGGCGGCGGCAAGGGTATGCGCCATGTTGCTGGGCCAGAAGAATTCGCCGCTTCGCTTGCCGCAACCCAGCGTGAAGCTGCCGCAAGCTTTGGTGATGACCGGGTTCTGCTGGAAAAAGCCATTGAAAACCCCCGGCATGTCGAAGTCCAGATTTTCGCCGACACGCATGGTGAGGTCGTTCATCTTTTTGAAAGGGATTGCACCCTGCAACGGCGCCACCAGAAGGTTCTCGAAGAAACCCCTGCCCCGGGTATGAATGATGCCACCCGCAAAGCCATGACCGAAACCGCCATCAGGGCCGCCAAAGCCATAGGATATGTGGGTGCCGGAACGGTTGAGTTCATCGCTGACGGAACAGACGGGCTGAAACCGGACAAATTCTGGTTTATGGAAATGAACACAAGACTTCAGGTTGAGCATCCCGTGACCGAAGCTGTCACAGGTATTGACCTTGTTGAATGGCAGCTTCGTATCGCTGCCGGTGAGCCGCTTCCCCTTCAACAGGACCAGATCACCTTAACGGGTCACGCTGTCGAAGCCCGTCTCTATGCTGAAGATCCTGCGCACAGCTTCCTGCCATGCCCGGGGCGGGTGGACAGGATCGTTTTCCCTGACACTATCAGGACAGACAGCGGCATCGGGGATGGAGACAGTGTTTCCGCCTATTACGATCCGATGGTGGCCAAAATCATCAGCCATGCGGCAACGCGGGAGGAGGCACTGCAGCGCCTTGATCACGCCCTCAGCCGGACACATGTGCACGGACTGACCACCAATCTCGCCTTTCTGGGCAGGCTTTGCCGCCATCAGGATGTCGTCTCAATGCAGATCGACACAAGCTGGATTGACCGGAACGATGCCCTTGTGACCGTCATGCGGCCATCGGCTGAAATCATCGCCCTTGCCGCCGTCTTTGCTTCAGGTCCTGCCTCTGTTTCTGAAAGAGGCGGGTGGCGACACTGGGGCACGGGCAGAACACATGTATCCCTTGGTCACGGTGATGATATTCTGCCCTGCTGCCTTGCACGAACCGACGGTAGAGGTTTCACCATCTCAACGCCGCAAGGCGAGATCGAATTTGCTGATATCACGGCAGATGGTGACGTTATCAGGGTGGATGGCCAGAAGTTTGAGCCGCAAATCAGCGCGAGGTATATCAGCTTTACCTTTGCCGGTGACCTGTGGACTTTTGAGCAGATCGACCTGCGTGACCAGAATGCTGAAAGCCAGAGTAACGCAGAGATTACAGCACCGATGACCGGCATTGTCCGGCATATTTCGGTTCGCGCCGGGGATACTGTCCGAAAAGGTGAGAGTCTGGTGGCGCTCGAAGCCATGAAAATGGAACATACCCTGACCGCCCCGAGAGACGGGATCATTGAAGAGATTCGTATTGATCTTGGTGATACGGTTCCGGACGGGTCCGTGCTGATCACCCTTAAGGAAGACACCTGATGAAAAGCAACCAGGTTGAACTCATCGAAGTGGGCCCACGTGACGGTTTGCAGAATGAGCCGCTTCCCATCCCCACCGAAGAAAAGATCCGCCTGGTGGACCAGTTGACCGAGGCTGGCTTCAGCCGGATCGAAGTGACCAGTTTTGTATCACCGAAATGGGTGCCGCAGATGGCCGATGCCGCCGCTGTCATGGCAGGCATCCGACGCAAGCAGACCATCCGTTATGGCGTGCTGACGCCTAACCTTCGCGGTTTTGAAAATGCACTGGCGGCAGGGGCGGATGAAGTGGCGATCTTCGGTTCAGCATCCGAGGGGTTCAGCCAGAAGAACATCAACTGTTCCATCGCAGAAAGTCTTGAGCGGTTTCGCCCGGTTACAATAGCTGCCGCCGAACATGGTATTCCGGTGCGCGGATATATTTCCTGCGTGATCGCCTGCCCCTATGATGGAAACACATCACCTGAGGCTGTGGCCGGTGTTGCGGAAACACTTCTTGAAATGGGATGCTATGAAATCTCGCTGGGCGACACAATCGGCGCGGGCACACCTCACCAAATCGCCGCCATGCTGGATAGTGTTGTCCCAAGACTGGGGGCTTCCCGCCTTGCCGGCCACTATCATGATACCGGCGGCCAGGCTCTTGCGAACATCGATACGTCGCTTGAATATGGGTTAAGACGTTTTGACAGCGCGGTGGGCGGTCTTGGCGGATGCCCTTACGCACCCGGTGCAAAGGGAAATGTTTCCACCGTGATGCTTGCCCGTCACCTTGAGAAAACAGGGTGGATTACCGGACTTGACCTGAATCTGCTGGCTGAAATCGAGGTGTTTATCCGCAGCCTTGGTATAAAAGACAAGGATGAGAGTAATGGCTGAACCTATCCTGACAGAAATCCATGACAGCGGGCTTATGATCATCACGCTTAACCGCTCGGAAAAGCATCATTCCATGGATGCAGCGATGATCGCATCACTGACGGATGCCGCGAAAACGGCCGCAGGTGATAGGGCGATACGGGCTGTCCTGATCCAGTCCTCTGGCCCCAGTTTCTGCGCCGGGGGCGACCTTGGCTGGATGAAAGACCAGACCGAAGCCAGCAGGGGAGGCAAGATGAAAGAGGCAAGATGCCTCGCGGACATGCTGGCCGCATTCTATACCCTCCCCTGCCCGGTGATTGCCCGCGTACAGGGCAATGCCTATGGCGGCGGGCTTGGGCTGATGGCGGTGGCGGATATTGTCGTTGCGGCAAGCGGGCTTCGTTTTGCCCTTACCGAAACCCGTCTCGGGCTTATTCCGGCAACCATCGGGCCTTTTGTGTTGCGCCGGATCGGCCACGGGAAAGCACGTTCGGTCTTTATTACCGGCAGCGTGATGAATACTAAGAGAGCTGAACGGCTTGGTCTTGTCTCTTACGCTGTACCGGCAGACGAGTTGGATGAAGCCATCGCCCTCGAAGTGGACATGGCGCTCAAAGCTTCGCCTGAAGCCATGGCAAGAGCCAAGGGGCTTATCCTTGCGCAAGAAACCGGACACCTACGGGAAGATATAGATCAGGCCGTCACTGCCCTCGCCGATTGCTGGGAAAGCCCTGAGACCAAAGCCGGCATCACCGCTTTTTTCGCCCGCCAGAACCCTCCCTGGATTAAAGACGGATAAAACCAGACTTCACGTTACCCCATAACCGGAATGTATTTTCATGAAACCTGATGGATTTGCCGGGATTTTGCTTGATCTCCGTAAGATGATGATCACGTTCACGATTGCGGTCATCGTCGGATATGTTTTTCTTTCTGTTCACCTGCCTGCCCCGTTTCTCATGGGCAGCCTGTTCGGGGTCTGGATTGTCGGCGGCACTTTTCCGTCACTTCGCCCGCATCTTGGCGTTGCCAGATGGTTTCATGTCCCCGTTGTCCTCGGGCTCGGGGTTTTTATCGGGGCAAATTTCACAACCGAACTGATTGAGCAGGCCACCCACTGGATGACCACCGTGAGCATCATGATCGTAGTTACGCTGATTGTCTCAGCCCTGGGATATGGTTTCCTTCGGAAAATCCGGCACTATGACCCTGTGATGGCACTGCTCTGCGCTGTTCCTGGGGGGCAGGCCGAGGCCATCGTCATGGCAAGGGACATGGTGGAGAAAGATTACGTTGTTGCGCTGTTTCATCTGATCCGGGTTGCGGTTGTCTTTGTCAGCACACCTCTTCTTCTGGCGGTGCTTGAAGGGAGCGCTGCGGTGGCGACATCCAATGCACGTCTTCTTACCATGCCGGGGCTTCTTGATCTTTCTTTCGGACAGTTTGTGTCCTTTATCGGAATTGCCATGGCGGGGTACGGGCTGGCCAGGGCCCTGCGACTTCCGATGCCGCATCTTCTTGGTCCGATGGGGCTCAGCATGATCTTCCATATCTCAGGCCTTATTTTTATTCCCCGTATCAATGAATTCATCATGCTGGCCCAGCTTGCGATTGGCGGCGGGGTCGGGGCCCGGCTTGCCCAGGTTGAATTCCGCTCATTGCTTGTGTATCTCGGCGACGGGATGATCACCAGCGGCATTATCCTTGCGGCCTATCTTATGGTGGCACTGGGCATTGCTCATTTCACCCATGCCAGTTTCCTCTCGATCTGGCTTGCCTTTGTTCCCGGGGGGCTTTACGAAGTCACGCTACTGGCGCTGATCTTCGGTTTTGATATTGCCTTTATCGCTTTTCACCATACGGTGCGCGTATTCCTGATCTTCCTCACCATGCCTGTTCTTGCAACACGTCTGAACAGAGGTGATCACCCAAGATCGACATAAGTCATGGTTGCGGTCATGGTGGCAAGAAGGATCATGTCATCCCCGTGAAGTCCATGAGCGGTGCCTTCGGTAAAGATTACCCGGCGACCGGGCTTGATGACACTTCCGGTGAAAATCACCTTGTCTTGTCCGGCCGGCGCAATGAAGTTTGTCTTGAATTCAACAGTCATCACTTCAAGGCCTCTTTCCGCAAGGCTCAGCGCCGAATATCCGCAGGCGCTGTCGAGCCCGATGGCCAGCACGCCGCCATGGATAAATTTCTGTTGCTGAAACAGGCGTTCATGCCGCCGGGCTGAGATCACCACTTTACCCGGTTCGACATGATCCATGGACATGCCAAGTGTCTGCATGACCGTCTGGGCGGCAAAACTTGCCCGGGCCCTTTGTGCAAAATCGGGATCACGTGGATGCAGTTCCATAATCTTTGCCCCCTCATCCGGCGTTT
>Ga0181587_10000735_pt1 | contig 27032 bp, 23 predicted proteins | sample 071ome_27_FD_132463 | JGI IMG/M metagenome (GOLD analysis project Ga0181587, IMG submission 132463) | Coastal salt marsh microbial communities from the Groves Creek Marsh, Skidaway Island, Georgia - 071409AT metaG (megahit assembly) | ecosystem: Environmental > Aquatic > Marine > Intertidal... | reverse complement strand
GGGCGTCGCCGGCCAGCACAGCACTTTCATGCCGATCAGAACGAGGGCGGGTATTACCCCCCTGTCCTGGAACAACACAAGGGCGATCCACGTGATCTTGAACAGCAGGATGTCGGTCCACAGGGAAACCGACCCGCCAGTCATATGTTTTTGAATCAGCTGCATCATGCCTGCTACATACGCAGACCGGGCCCCAACAGATTACATGGGGAGAGCCCGTTATTCGGGATGCAGCATGTCGCGGCGCCGCCTATTCCCCTGCAGGGCGTGCCCATGGGCGGCCAGCATGGAACCGGCCACAACAAAGACCGCGCCGGTATAGGCAAGCGAATTGAGCCCGCTGTCCATGAACACGGCCGGCCATAACCTGACCGCAATATGCATGGCAGCAATGGTGAACAGGGGCGCCAGGGTGATCACGGCGCTGACCTTGGCAGCATCCCACAACTGCAGCGCCTCGGTGAAGGCCCCATAAGCCAGCACCAGGTTGACACTGCAGAAAAGCAAGGCCCCAAGTTGGATACCATCCAGCGACAGGATGCTGCCGGGATTGGTGAACGGCAGAAGCAGGACCACGCCGCCGAGGTACATCAGGCTGGTCAGCTGGATCGAATCCATGCGCCTGAGCAAGGTCTTCTGCATGAGGCCGTAAGTGCCCCAGGACACAGAGGCCAGGACCATGAGAATGATGCCAAGGGAGTAATCATTCAGCGAGGTGAAAATCTCGGTTAGCCTGTTATTGAAAAACAGGCCGAATCCGATCAGCAGCATCACCACCCCGCACCATTCCAGCCGGCCAAAACGCTCGCCATAAAACCCGATACTGCCAAACATGAGTATGAAAGGCGCAAGCTGGATGAGCACCTGGGCACTTTCCGGATTGAGGTAAGACAGGCTGCTCAGATACAGCAGGAAGTTGCCCGCCAGGGCCGTGGCGGCAAGAACGAGCAGCCACCGCGTTCTGCTGTCGAAGGCGGCAGGCTCAGGCAGTTTTTTCCGGCGCCACAGAAAACACCACACCACGAGGGAGGCGCTGAAAAATCGGTACCAGGTGATAGTGATGGTATCCATGGTACCGATCAGCACAACGAAGGACACCGGCAGCGTGCCCCACATGAATGCCGTCAGCATGGATAATACGAAGCCGGCCAGTGGGCGCCCCGAGTGATTGCCGGTATGCGGTTCAGTATTCAAGGCGGTTTAGTCACTATTGCCGGTAGTGGATTGCCTGTAATGGTAAAGTTCGGCGCCGGCCTTGAAGGCATTGTAACTTTCCAGCGAATCTTCCACGATGGTGAAGCCATCCTCGTCAGGGCTTACAGGCCTTGTCCCGGCGGGCCGGTGCGGATTGCCGAACGAGCGCGCCACCAGCCTGCCGCCGCCCGGGGGCAGCACGTAACGCCTGTAGTATTGAGCGATAGCCGCCTTGTCCAGGGCCTCTATGGCATCCGCCATGGCCAGGGTGGAATCCTGTTCGTATTCCTCCAGCATGATGTCACTCCAGTACCGGCCGCTCAGTGCCCGCAGGCTTTGCGGTTCCTGGCGCAGGTTGTTGAGCAGACCCGCCTTGATGTCATCGAACATACTGTCAGGCATCGACTCGAGTTGCGGGGCATAATCGCGCAGGAAAGTATTGATGCGGGTTTCCAGCAAAACCGGATCGGCACCGGGAGACTCGATGGTCATGGTGAGCCCGCTGGTCTTCAGGATAGGCATGGTGCCGGCACTGACCACATAACCCAGCTGCTGCTCCGTGCGCAGCGAATCGAAGAATGGCGTTCTCAGGATCGTGCCCAGCAGGGCAATGGTCGCCCGGGTTGTCAGGCTGTCATCGGGTCCCTGCAGGTAGATCACGATGGCAGAGTCGTCATGGTCCACTTCGATCTCCTGGATGACGTGCTGGCCAGCTTGCATTTTCAGTACTGTGCCGTAAGGCGGATCGACCTGTTCCGGGATGATGTCGAGATAACGGGTCAGTATGTCCAGCATGCCCACGGCCTCGGCCTCTGTGATGTTGCCGTGATAGAACACCTGCAGGTTGAGGTCCTTCAGCATAAGCGGAATGAAAGCCTCCACGTCAGCGAGTGTCATGCTGCCGATAGCGTCTATGCGCTGCTGCTCCGACCACCAGGGATTGACCAGCAAGGCCTGCATTTCCTGGTAAAGCCGCACGTAGGGCATTTGCCTGTCGGCATTTTCCCAGCCGCGGATCATTTCCGTGCGAATGATCTCGAAGCGCTCTTCCTCGAAATTGGCGGCTACCAGTGTTTTCAACAACTCCTCCAGCAGGATCGGCTGCTTGTCGTTGTATCCACCTGTGCTCAGGGTGAATCCGCGAGCCCTGCTGGACACGCCGTAAAACACGCCTGCGAGGTTTGCCGGATAACTGAATTCGTTTAGCCTGTCATTGACAAGATTGATGGCCAGGCTCGACAACAGGTTGTGCTCCAGGGACTCGCTGAACAGCGGCGTCATGGCGTAGGCATAGAAATTGGCACGCGGCACCTGGAAGCGGTTGTCATGCTTGAACCAGTAGCGAATACCGTCTGCATCGATGATGAGGTCCGGCTTTTCGCTGGCACCATCTGTGCTCCTGGCCCCCGGCACATCCTTGATACTGAGATCATCCGGTAGAAAAGGGTTCGGCTCGGTAATTGCCAGGGCCGGATCGACGCCCTCAGGCTGCCATGCCTCAACACGTGCCGGCGGCAATGGCGAGTACCGGTACTCACCCCCGAACAGCGGATCCACCCGGTCGCCATCAACGCTTTGCGAGGTGAATGTCAGCAGGACGTTGTCCGGGCGCAGGTGCGACAGGATATCGAGATACAGCGCCGGGTCATAATACTCGAAAGCGTATGCGGCGGTGATGATTTCCGCCGGCGGGTATTCCTGCAGGCGTCGGGACATCCCCCCGACGGTACCCACCGGGCTGCCGGGTTCCTGGAAGGTGAAGGCGATATCCGCCATTGTCCGCTGTTCATCGAACAGCCATTCATGGATGCCCTCTTCCCTGGCGAGCTGGATGAATTCGAAGATCAGACTGGTGATATCGTCGATCCGGTTGACACCCTCCTCGGTCAGGGCGACATTGATGGAGAAACTGGCATTATCCGCATAGGACATGCCGCCGCCGGCACTGAGGCCGTTCGCCCAGCCACGACTGCGCAACAGGGACAGGAGGCTGCCCTCACTTTCGTGGCCCAGGATATTGCCGAGGTAATTGAGCGGTTTTTCACGCCAGTATTGTCTGACCACCGGGATCGGAAAGGTGTATGACAACGACCTGGCATCCCGCACAGGCTCGATTTCCAGAAAGGCCGGCAACTGGCCGGAAAGGAATAGCGGCTCGTCGGTACGCGGTGAGCGCACGTTGCGATTGTCGATATCAGAGAAATACGTGCGTGCCATGGCCTCCAGCTCATCCAGGTTGTCACGCCCGTAAATGGCCAGGCTCATCAGGTTGGCGGAATAGTAACGTGCGTAATGGTCAAGCAGTGCCTGGCGCAAGGGCATGCCAGGTTTGTCCTGCAACGTGTCCAGGCTGCCGACGGAAAACTGCGCCAGCGGATGCTCCGGGTTGATGACTTTCTTGAAAATGGAATAGGATCGCCGCCCGTCATTCTGCAGATTGGACTGGTACTCAGAATGCACCGCATTACGCTCGCGGGTGACGTACTCCTCGTTGAAAAGCGGCGCGATGAAAAACTGCGCAAAACGGTCCAGCGCGGGCGCCAGGGATTGCTGTTCGATGTCGAAGTAATAATTGGTGTTTTCGTAAGCGGTGTAGGCGTTGTGACTGCCGCCGTGTGAACTGATGAATTCCTGGTATTCACCCGAGGCCGGATATTTCTCCGTACCCAGGAACAGCATGTGTTCCAGGAAATGGGCCAGCCCGGCGAATTCAGCAGGATCGCTGTTCGAACCCGCATCCACGTCCATGGCCGCGGCGGCCTTGTCGGTTTCCGGGTCGGAAACCAGCAGTACCTTCAATCCATTGTCCAGCACCAGGGCGCGATATTCACGCCGGTCGTTGGGACTCTTGGTGATATTGTCGACCTGCTGGAAACCCGGTGCTTCCATCGAGGGACTGGTACACGCCGCCAGCACCAGGATGCCGGCAACCATAATGTACCTATAAAGTTCTTTCTTCATGTCATTACTTCTATATGTTTCATCAAGGCCTTCCCTTACCTCTTACCTTTTACCTCTTACCTCTAATACAAAACCAGGGGCGGTTCATCCAGCGCGGACAACTGCTCGCGAAGTTCCAGTATATGCCCGGCCCAGTAATTTTCAGTATTGAACCAGGTGAAATTCTGGGGAAACGCCGGATCGTCCCAGCGTCGGGCCAGCCAGGCGCTGTAATACATCAGGCGCATGGTGCGCAGGGCCTCGACGAGATTGAGCTCTGCGGGATTGAAATCATGGAACTCATTATAACCGTCCACCAGTTCACTGAGCTGTGACAGCTGCATCTGGCGATCGCCCGACAACAACATCCACAGATCCTGGATCGCCGGGCCCGTCATCGTGTCATCGAAATCGACGAAATGCGGCGTGTCATCGCGCCACAGCACGTTGCCCATGTGGCAGTCGCCATGTATGCGGATCTGCGCAGGTGTGCTGGTGGCGGCAAACATGGCATGAATGCGGCTGATGAGGTCCTCGGCCAGCGAACTGTAGGCTTTGCGCAGGTCTTTAGGGATGAAATCGTTTTCGAGCAGGAATGCTGCACTGTCTTCTGCAAACCAGCGAATACTCATCTTGTGCCGGTGAATGAAGGGCTTTATCGAACCTGCCTTATGCAGCCTGCCAATAAAGCGGCCCATGATCAGCAGGTTGTCGAGGTTAAGATCGGGACTGCGCCCGCCCCGGCGCGGAAAGAGTGCGAAGTGGAATCCGGCGAAATCACGCAAGGTACTTTCGCCGAGGTTGAGTGGCGGCACCACCGGAATATCCAGATCGGCCAGTTCCCGGGTAAAAAGATGTTCCTCGAGAATCTGGTCGAGGCTCCAGCGCCCCGGACGGTAGAACTTGGCGATGAGCGGTTCGCCGTCCTCGACACCCACCTGGTACACGCGATTTTCGTAACTGTTCAGGGCCAGGATGCGGGCATCGGACAGGATGCCTGTACTTTCGACTGCATCGATGACGACGTCCGGCGTCAGGCTGGCGAAGGGATGGGAATCGATCAATCAGGACTCCGGTGCGATAACTGCTCTGCGCCTATGGTAGCACGCGCGCCCAGCAGGCCTTGGCGGCTTTGAAAACAAAACGCCCCGGGTGGTATGCCCGGGGCGCTCTGGTCGGAGACGTTCTTGCGGCTGCGGTCAGAGGACGAAATGGTCGGTAGCGATACCGATCGTGTCGAGTTCCGCACCCATGATATCGGCAATGCCGAGCAGCAGGTTAGAAGTCGGTTCGTCTTCTTTCGCCTGGATGTGGCGGTTGCCTTCCAGGCGTCCGCCGGCAGCACCGACCAGCAGGGCCGGTACGTTGTGCCTGTCATGCAGGAGACCATTGCTCATGCCGGCACCAAAGTACAGCAGTGTCGAATCGAGCAGGTTGCCGTCAGCTTCCGGTGTGTTGTAGAGCTTGTCCACAAACTGGGCGAACTTCTGCATCTGGTAGTTGGTGATCATGGAGTACTTGGCTATGCTTTCATCCGTGTTCTTGTGGTGAGAAACGTTATGATGCGGCTCATTGATGCCAATGTGGGCATAGCTGCGGCCGGTAGCCTCATGGCCGGTCATAAAGCTGAATACACGGGTCATGTCACCCTGGAAGGCCAGGTGCATGAGGTCGTAGGTTAGTGTCATGTGCTCGTCGAAGTCTTCCGGGATGCCGACAGGGCCGCCGGTGGTGTTGGCGATTACTCCTGAGCGGGTGGACAGCTTCTGGATCTGGTCGTCGATGCGATGAATGTTGGTAAGGTATTCATCCAGCAGTGCACGGTCACCGGCACCCAGCATACGCTCGAGGCGCTTGGATTCATCAAGAATCGAGTCGAGCATGTTCTGCTTGGTGGCCAGCCTGCGCAGGCGCTGCTCAGCCGTACCGGGGTCGCCGAACATGCGTTCAAAGGTGACCTGCGGGCTGATTGCCACAGGTAACGGGCTTTCATCGTCGTACCAGGCCATGGTATTGAAGAACAGGCATGGATAGTTGTCACAGGCACCGGCAGATGTACCCATGTCTTCGGTACCGACTTCCAGGGAGCGCAACGGGGTATCACCGGCGATGGCATCGGCGATGTACTGGTCGAGGGATTTTTTCGATCTCAGCTGGTTGAAGTTGCCGTTTTCACTCAGGGGGCCGGCGCCGTTCAGGAAGGCCGAGCTCGCACCCATGTGGATGCCGCCCATGTCCTGGGCGCCCTCGGGTGATTTCATGCGGCTGATGGTGGTCACGTAGTCGCGGTACTTCTCGACCGGCTTCATGACCTTCTTGAATTCAAAATCCTTGCCTACTTTCTCCGGATGCCAGTCAGCCGGGTATATACCATTAGGTACATAAACTGAGCCGAAGCGAAGCCTCTGGCCAGCGGCAGTCTGCGACTGCGCGGTAGCAGCGGGCACCATTGCATCGAGCAATGGCAGAGAAACAGCAAGTCCGGCTCCCCTCAAAAGTGTGCGACGACTCAAATGCTTCTTCGATATAAACATTCCTTCATTCCCCCGTTGTTGCAATGGTGTTGATCATTGACGCGGAACTGTTTGTCCGCATTAGGAAAGGATAGCTGTCTATGATGCCCAACACAATCGAAATCAACGTGTAGTTGTGCTCTGCAGCATTTCTGACAATGCTCCTGACTACCGGCATGTCCTTGGGATCAAGGCCCCTGCCCAGGGCGTAAACCAGCATTTTCTCGGTCACCGTGGTGGCAAACAGCTCGGGGTCCTTCAGCAAGGCCTCGCGCAGCGCCTGCGGACCGTCCACCGGGGTGCCATCCAGCAGTATCCCGGTGGTATCGATGTTCAGGCCATCCTTGGTAAGGCTGCGCCAGGAACCGTCGACGTCGAAGTTTTCCAGGGCAAAGCCGACAGGATCGATGACATTGTGACAGATGGCACAGGCCGGATCATTGCGATGGCGCTCGAGTTGTTCACGGACCGTGGACGGCCTGTCAGCCGGTGCACTCTCCTCAAGCGAGGGTACGTTGGCCGGCGCTGCCGGTGGCGGGTTGTTCCAGAACTCGGTCAGCACGAACTTGCCGCGCATGATCGGCGAGGTTCGGCTTGAAGCTGAGGTAATAGCCAACAGGCTGCCATGGCCAAACAGGCCGAAGCGGTTCGGGTCGGTAAGCTCGACACGGCGGAAACGCGGCCCATAGACGCCCTCGATGCCGTAATGGCGTGCCAGGCGTTCGTTGACGAAAGTGTAGTTGGCGCTGATCAACTCGTGGACCGGGCGGTTTTCCCGCAGTACATGGGCAAACAGCATTTCGGTCTCCTGCCGGAAAGCCTGGCGCAGGTTGTCGTCAAAATCCGGGAACATGAGCAAATCGGGGCGGGCCATCTTGTCGAGGTTGCGCAACTGCAGCCACTGACCGACGAAATTGTCCACGAAGGCGTCGGAACGGCTATCCGCCAGCATGCGGCGAACCTGTTCATTGCGCACATCCGCGGCTTCGATATCACCGTTCTCTGCCAGTTCGAGCAACTCCTCATCGGGAGCCGATGACCACAGGAAGAAGGACAGACGTGAGGCCATGGCGATACCGTCGACCGCGCTGTCGGAACCCGGTGCGGCGTCATCGGCGTCGGTCTCGACCCGGAACAGGAAGAACGGACTGACGATCAGGCGGGCAACGGCAGACCTGACCCCTTCGTCAAAATTGCCGCCGTTGGCGCGTTCATCTTCATAGAAAGCCAGCGGCGCCGTTATGTCGGCATCGGTGACAGGACGCCGGAAGGCCTTGCGCGCCAGGTTTTTCAGAATATCGCGCGCACAGGCATCTTCCTCTGCAGCGGACTCAGGCCGACACACGAGAATCTGCTCACGCGGGGCCATTTCACTCACACCTGTGGCATTGTAGGGACCCGATACCATGGCCTTTTCCAGGCGCGGCATGCCGGAAGGATTGTGGATTTCCAGGGAATCGCGCATGGATGGCTGCCAGGAATTCTGCTCGGCGGCCACGCGTTCACGCCAGGTAAAGATCACTTCGTGTGGGCCCGCTGAGACCGGAATACGCGGTGAGGTCAGCTTCTCATTGACGATGGGAATCACGTCATTGAACTCCTTTACGCTGATCTCGTGCTGCTCGGCGCCACCGACCTCGCTGGAATAAACGATTTGACCATCGATGTAAACCAGGAATTCATGGGGCTTGTCATGGCCCTCGATGCCGAAATAGCCTTCGGCCACGCCCTGCAGCGGACGTGCGGAAAAGACGTATTCACCGTCGGCCGGGAAATAATGCTTGGCGGTGACACCGCCGCGGGTCCCCAGGGGGAAACCCTTCAGGTGTTTTTCCTGGGTAGTGTCGAAAGAAATGTTGTAAGTGGTGGTGCTTTCGGCCGCCTCCTCATTGCCAAGTGCCAGGTCGGCTACCCGCAATCCAACGGTCATGTAGCGGTCGAGCAGCATGGGCGAGGTACGCAGCAGTTCGGCAATGTTGTCGAACCCGAAATCGCCGCCGTCACTGGGCAGCATTTCGGTCAGGTCGATGTCCACGCCGAGCAGGTCGCGGATGGCATTGGCGTATTCAGCCCGGTTCAGGCGGTGAATGGTGGTAGTGCCGGCATAGGGATCGGCCATGGCCGCCGAATCCAGGGTTTGCTCCAGGGCACTGACGAAACGTGCACGTTCCTGCCGGCTTGGCTGGGGCTGTTCGCGCGGCGGCATGGCGTTGATTTTCAGTTTGCGCAGGACTTCCTCAAAAGTACCCGCGTTGTCGTGGATATCCTGGGGCCCGAGCCCCTCGAGGGCGAGACCGCCCCGGAATTCATCGAAGCTGTGGCACTCCATGCAGTACTTGTCGAGCAGCGACCACTGGTCCTCCAACCCGAAATCCTGTGCATTTGCCATCTGTGCTGCGCCGGCAACAGCGGCAAGGCCTGTGCCGGTAACAAATACCCACTTCTTCATCAACTTCATTCCCTTCTGTCCCCTCTTACCCTTCTACTTCTTCTTTACCTGTATCGCTACCGGTTGTGCAAACAACCTGCTGCTTCCCCCCGTTGGCCGGCTAGTTGCCGGCCAGTTCCTTCAGGATCGCCACGATTTCCACCGGCTGTGCAGGTGGTGGCTTGAAGTAGAAGCCGGGCGTCGGCATGGGCGGATCCATTTCCTCGGCCATTTCCAGGGGTGTTTTGTCCTTCTCGTTCCTGGCATCCATGGCCGCGCCATGGGCTACCAGATCGCGCACGATAGTCGGTTGCAGGGCACTGACCGCCACATGCAGGGCTGTGGTCGAGTCGGGCCCGAGAACGTTCACATCAGCACCGGCTTCCAGCAGCAGCTTCACCGCACCCACCGGATCACGTACACCCTCTTCGCGGAAATCCGGCGGGCCGTTGCGCAGGTCATTGGGACCACCTGCAACACCCACTCCCTTGCCGCCGGTGATAGCCATCATCAGGGCCGAACGGCTGACGATTTCTTCCTCGCCATCGATTCCCACCGGCCGTGTTTCGGACGCCGGCTTCCAGTTCGGATCTGCACCATGGGCGAGCATCAGTTCCATGCCGGCCAGATCCGCGGCTTTCGCTGCACGGTAGAACGGTGTGGAATCGACCTTGGTGTCGCAGCACATGGAAGTGTTGTGCATCTGCATCTGCATGGGCTTGTTCGGATCGGCACCGGCATCAAGCAACATCCGGGTCAGGTCAATCGCGCGCAATTCGTTGTCATGATCCCAGCGGTAAATCGTTCCGTCACGGGCACGCCAGTCAGTCGTGGCATCGCGCATCTCGGTGATATAGAAGAGAGAGCCGTCATTGGCATCGGCACCCATCACAAGCAGTTGTGCGGCAGTGTCGAAACGATCATTGACGATGGCCAGCATCATCGGTGTCGAATCGTCACCGTTCTTTATATTGATGTCTGCGCCCCGATCGACGAGCAGGCTCATCATCGGCTCATCACCGTTGCGTGCTGCCCAGTGCAACGCGGCAAAGCCCCCTGAAGGGAAGTCGGCATTCTTGCGCTCGGTCAGGCTGGAAATTCGCGCCCGCATGTCCGGATTGGCGCCGGCATCCAGGAGCGCGGTTACCATGCCCAGGTGCCCTTCGGCTGCAGCCCACATCAGGGCGGTCTGGTCCTCGAACGGCTCAGTGGCATTGGGGTTGGCACCGGCGTCCAGGAGCAGCTTTACGGCGTCGACATTGCCAGAGCGTGCTGCCGCCAGAAGCGCGGGTTCCGTCATGAGACCCTGCGGGTCGAGGCGGGCGCCGCTGGCAAGCAAGGCGGCAATGATACGGGCATCACCGTTACGGCTCGCCTGCAGCAGGGGCGTGATATCGAGCTTGTTCGCTATGTTCGGATCGGCACCGGCATCGAGCAGCAGCGCGACGAGGTCCGGTGACATGTTGTAGACGGCCCACAGCAGCGGCGTGGTGCCATCAGGTTCAGGCAGGTTGATATCGGCGCCGGCCTCGATGAATTGACGCGCCTCGTCCAGATCGTCCAGGCGTGCTGAAGACGCCAGTGTGCCGGAAGCGACGGCAGTCTGGGCAAACCAGACCATGGCTAGCGCCACGACTGCCCTGGAAATAGCCCCCGCAATAGCTCCCTTATTCAAGCCCCTCATACGTTGTCCCCCACTGTTGATTACGGCTCTTCATGATGCCATGACCGGCAGCACTATCATATTGGAACAAGGTGAATGAGATAGTGCCAGCAGTCAGGAAGTCCGCAATACTGCAGCAGATAACTCCATATCGCTAATGCGAATCCTGTGACTTTATTTACTCCCAAAGTCAGCGTAGATAATGCCACAAGACCCCATCAGACTGAAAGCCCCGCGTGCAGCCTGGTGCCGCGGGCTATCTTATTGATTTTTATATGCTTTGACTTGGCAGGCAGTGCTGCTCGAGGCCCGGGATAGCCGCCCCGGGCTCAAAGGATGACCGGCAGGTCACGAAAGCCTGGCTTTGCCAGCAGGAACTGCCCGGTGTGGATGACCCGTTCCCGGAAGCCGCCTTCGCAAAAGCACAGGTAGTACTCCCACATCCGGATGAAGATGTCATCGCACCCGAGGTTACGGACCTCTTCGATGGCATGCCAGAAATTCACCCGCCAATGCCTGAGGGTCTGCGCGTAATCCGCGGTGATGTCTTCCATGCCGATGAGCTGCATGTCGGTCTGTGTGGCCACCTTGTCCGCAATCACAGCATTCGATGGCAGCTGGCCGCCGGGGAAGATGTAGCGCTTGATGAAATCGATATTGCGCACGGACTGCTCGAACCGCTGGTCCGAGATGGTGATGGCCTGGATCAGCATCAGGCCGTCATCTTTCAGCAGCCGGTTGCAGGTTGCAAAATACGTATCGTAGTACTTGGCCCCTACTGCCTCGATCATTTCCACCGACACCAGCTTGTCGTAGCGACCTTCCAGTTCCCGGTAGTCCTTTTCCAGCAAGGTGACCCGGTCCTGCAGGCCCTCGCGTTTCACCCATTCGCATGCATGGACATATTGTTCATGGGAAATGGTCGTGGTGGTGACCCGACAGCCGTAGTGTTTCGCGGCATGTATGGCCAGGCCACCCCAGCCGGTGCCGATTTCCAGCAGGTGGTCGGAGGGCTTCAGTTGCAGGCGGGTGCAGATATGATCGAACTTGTTGAGAGAAGCCGTATGCAGCGAATCCCCGGGCGTACGGAATATGCCCGAGGAATACGCCATGGTCGGGTCGAGGAACAGTGAAAAGAAGTCGTTGCTGAGATCGTAATGCGCCGAGATATTGCGCCGCGATCCTTCAGTCGAGTTGGCCCTGAAGGCATGGAACAGGCGCCCTGCCGCCTTGCGCCACAAAGGCTGTTTCTTTTCCATGGCATTGAGTGTCTGCATGTTCAGGACGAACAGGCGTACTACTTCGAGCAGGTCCGGCGTTTCCCAGTATCCCAGCATATATGCTTCACCGGCACCCGTGGATCCATCACGCAGCACGGTGAGCCACGCGTCAGGGCTGTTGACATGGATGACTGCCTTGACAGTGTCATCATGGCGGTTGCCAAAACGGGTAACCTGGCCATTTTCCTCGAGGACCAGCGAGCCGATACTCAACCGGCCAAGCATGGCGTGTACGCCGCGACGGGCAATTTCGGTCATGGTGATGGATGGCAGGATCGACCTGGCCTGGTTGACTGCGGTAATTCTCACTTCAGCTTCCTCTCTTTTAGACTATTTACTGCGATTTCTGATCATTCAGTTCTGCTTGCCAAAACCTGCCCTTCTTCGCTTTTGGCCGCCCCACGGCGGCGCGGATGCGGATGAAAAGGCGTTTTCTTCCACCACAGGCGCATGGCCTGCCAGTAAATGCCCCATGCCACCTTCAGCGTCATGACCGGGTAGGCAGCCAGGATACGATTCAGGGCGGACGCGGTGATTTCCCGGCGCTTCAGATGCATTGCGGCATTGAATACGCGATTTCCTTCCCGGTGGTTTTCCATATACACGAAAAGCTGCCCGCCCGGCACACTGCTGCGCCATTGATAGGTCATGTCCATGGGCATGAACGGGGACACGTGGTGATCCTTGCCAAAGGTCGCCTGAGTACGGTTGTTGCCGGGGGTCGCCGGGATCACGTAGCTGTGGCGTTCTCCCCAGGGTGTGTTGGTGACTTCGGCCACGATGTACTGCAACTCATCAAGCGCGTTGAAACAGTAATAACAGGTGATCGGGTTGATGATGAAGCCAAAGTAACGCAGGTTCGTCAGCATTCTCACCGTACCGGCCGGATACTCGCCGGTTTCCTCCAGCACACGTCGCTTCACCGCTTCAGGCAGGGGTTCATTTGGATTACCCAGATAATCCTCACGCCGGAAACGGGCCGGGCTGAACCGGCTGGTCGACCAGAAGGGGCTTTGTGCGAGCACGGCATCCAGTTCAGCCAGGTCCAGGTACATCATGAAAACACGGTAACGGAACCGGTGGCGCGATGGGCTGAAGCGGCAGTGGCTGACAAACCCCTCGTAGATGCCGCTGGCAAACCTGCGCAGAGAAGCTGCCGGCATGGGTATTACACGGCCTCGGCCAGCAAGACCGGAGCCGCGTCCTCCACCGGCAGGTTGCCGATGCCGCGCGCAACGCGCAGTGCGCTCCAGACGCCGTCTTCGTGGAAGCCGTTGCGCCAGTAGGCACCGCAGAACCAGGTGTTGTTGGTGCCGTTGATTTCATGCCAGCGCTGTTGCGCCAGTATGCCCGCTTCGGTGAATACCGGGTGGTCGTATTCGAACTCGCTGATGATGGCCGCGGGATCGATGGCGCCGGTCTGGTTGAGCGTAACGCAGAATGTATCGTCCGACTCGAGGCCCTGCAGTATGTTCATGTTGTAGGTGAGCGTGGATTCCGTCATGGCATTGCCATTCATGGCCACGTTCCAGCTGGACCAGCACTTGCGGTTATGCGGCAGCATGCTGGCATCGGTATGCAGCACCACCTGGTTGCGATTGTAGGGTATGGCGCCCAGGATGGTTTTTTCCTTGCCGCTGGCATCTGCCAGCAGCTGCAGGGCCTGGTCGCTGTGGCAGGCAAAGATGACCTGGTCATAGGTGGCGCTGAACCGCTCGCTTTCCACCAGTACATAGCCCCTGCCATTGGACTGCTGCACGCGGGTGACGCGCCTGACGGGATTGCCCAGTTCTATGCCTTCGCGAAAGTTTGCAGTCAACGGTGCGATATAGCTGCGCGAGCCGCCGCAGATGACACGCCACTGGGGCCGGTTGCGGATATTCAGCAAGCCGTGGTTATGGAAAAAACGGACGAAAAAGCGCAATGGGAACCTGAGCATGCCGTCGGTTCCGGAAGACCAGATTGCCGCCCCCATCGGCAGCAGGTACAGATCCCTGAAAGCAGCGGGATAACGATAGTGTTCGAGGTATTCACCGAGCGTCATCGCTTCACAGAGCGGATTCTCCGCCAGGTGCCTCAAAGCCTGGGCATTGAACCGCAGGATGCCGTTCACCAGCGACAGGAAACGCGGCGACACCAGATTGCGACGCTGGGCGAACAGCGCATCCAGGCCGCTGCCGGCATACTCGATTCCGCTTTCCCGGTCGCTGACGCTGAAACTCATCCGCGTCGGCTGGCTCTTCACCTCCAGTTCATCCATCAGGCGGATGAACTCCGGATAGGTCCAGTCGTTGAAGACGATGAAACCGGTATCGATGGCATAGTCCCTGCCCTTGTGGTGGACATCGATGGTGGCGGTGTGGCCACCAAGCACCTTGCCCGCCTCGAACAACGTGATGTCATGCTCCGGCGCCAGGTAATGCGCCGCAACCATGCCGGAAATGCCGCTGCCGATGACCGCTATTTTCATGAACCTGCTCCTGCACTGCGGCTCAGCCGCGGGGAAATAAACGAATACCAGAGACCGGGAAACCATGACAACACCCGAAGCAGCCAATGCAGCCGCAGCGGAAATACGATGCTGCAAGGCCGACGACTTGCCTTCCTGATTATAATGCTTGCTGCCTCTTCGGCAGATATCAGGAACGGCATGGGGAAATCGTTCCTGTCTGTCATGGGCGTGCTGACAAAACCGGGATACACGACGGTAACATCGACCTTGCCGACAAGATCAGTGCGCAGCGCATCGAGAAAATACGCCATAGCTGCCTTGGAGGCGCCGTAGGCCTCCGCACGGGGAAAGCCGAGGTAGCTGCTCATGCTGCCCACCCCGATGATGTGCGGGCGCTCGCCAGGGCTTGCACCGGCTTGTCGTTTCAGCAGTGGCAACGCAGCAATACAGGAATTCACCACACCATGGAAATTGGTTTCGGTGACCCGGCGAATGGTGTCGATATCGAGCGCGGGCATGTCGATGTATTCGCAGATGCCGGCGCAGAGGATCACGGTGTCCAGATGCTCCACGTTGTGAGCAGCGAGTACGCCAGCCATTTCCTGGTCGTTAGCGACATCACACACCACGGGAATCACGTCACCGCCGAGGCTTTGGGCCAGGGATTCCAGCTTGTCTGGATTCCTGCCGCTGACGTACACGCGATGACCTTCACCTGCAAGACGGTCAGCCAGGGCCCGCCCGATGCCGGAACCTGCACCGGTAATCCAGTAATGGCGCTTGAGTTCGCCAGCCATTCAGCTGTCCTGTTCCGCCAGGCGGTGTTTCAGCGAACGGGTGATGCCGCCAAGCACAGGCAGGTGCTCATAGAGCAGCGCCCCGAGGTCGTAGCTGTCCTCGTGGTAGTAGACCCGAGAGGTAAACTTCAGGCAGGACATGCCGCGTACCGTGATGACTTCGCCGCCTCGGATACGCTTGTTGGCAAACTCCATTTCCCAGGTGAGGTAGGCACTGTTCTCGCCTATGAGCACATCCTGGTAGCGTATGCGATAGTGGACGAGGTTCTTCGCCATCTTCCTCAGGTAGTTTTTCAGGGACAGTATGCCCTCCACCTTGTGGATGGGATCGACGAATTCGGCGTCCTGTGTATAGAGGGAATCCAGCGCGGAAATGCGCTCAGCGCTGAAATTTTCGTAGAATGCCATCAGGTTGCTGACAACTCTATTACCCTTGGCGTCAATGGCTGCGTTCATAATTTTCTTTACAGATTAGGTGGTTATCACCACAATTGGGCTTATATACGCACATCCCGGACTATCAGATCAGCCATGCAATATGGCTGAAAAAATTCATGCAATTGTTGATCTGCACAGTGGAATCTCCCGTACATATTCGCCACAAGCCCTCCCTCCGGAGGGGATATGGTTATGGACTCGGGACCGAACTTGGCCGCTATCAGCAAGTACAATGCAGGTAAACAGACCGTGGATGCAACGATGCAGGAATGGTCCGAGTGCCTGGTAAAGGTGGGACGCGATAACGATCGCGCGGCCTTCCGGCGTCTTTTCGACAAGTTCTCCCCCCTGATCAAGGCCTTCGCCGGGCGCCAGTTGTCCGGTGAGCTGCATGACGGCATGGCCGAGGATCTCGTCCAGGAAACCATGATCAAGGTCTGGCAGAAGGCCGAGTCTTTCGACCCGAAAAAGGCCAACGCGAGCACCTGGATTTTCACGATCGCCAGGAATACACGCATCGACCTGTTGCGGAAAAACATCCGTCACCAGTCCAACCGTATTGCCAACGACCATTCAGAGGACGGCTTCGATGTCGAGGACATCTGGGTGGAAAACGAGGACGAGGATGTTTTTAACCAGCTGGCCATGCAGCGCACGGCTGAAATGCTGAAAGAATCCATGAAAGAACTGCCAGAGGAGCAGTCTTTCATACTGGAAAAGGCGTACCTGGAGGACAAGTCCCACAGCGAAATCGCCGAGGAACTGTCATTACCGCTGGGCACCGTGAAATCTAGAGTTCGCCTGGCGCTGAGCAAGCTGCGCCTGGGCGTGGAAAGATAGACAGATACAGAAAAGAGGAACCAAACCAGCGGGCAACCATAGAGACGCCCGCACGGAACACAGCAATGGTTAAATATCATCCTGACACACGATTCCTGACAGACTATGTCGCCGGCTCACTGCCCGAGACACAGGCGCTGTGCGTTGCCGCACACCTTCACTACTGCCCTGCATGCCGGGTCAAGGTCGGCGAGCTGACCGAACTGGGTACTACCCTGTTCATCGGCCAGCAACCGGTGGCCACGGATGCGGCTTGCTTCGAACGCACCATGGCAATGATCGATGCCGGCGCCGGCAGCAGGACTACCCACGCCAGGCAACCCAAACACGGCAATACGGAAGACGGCATGCCCTCGGCCATCAGGAAACTGACGCACGGCAACCTGGAAAGCCTGTCCTGGCGCCATATCGGCAAGGCATTCCGCTATGCCACCATCAATATGGGTGACAGCAAGCGTGAAACCTCACTAATGCATATCAGGGCGGGCGGCAAACTGCCGAAGCATCATCACCACGGTGACGAGATCACCGTGGTGCTCAAGGGCAGCTTCTCCGACCAGGAGGACCGCTATCACGTTGGTGATTACATCGTCAGGACCAGCGGTGAAACCCACACCCCTGTCGCATCCCAGGATGAGGACTGTCTGTGTCTGGCGACACTGGATGCGCCGATCGTGATGAACAACTGGTTTTACCGCCTACTTACGCCGTTCCTGAACAGGACTGCGGCGGGCTGAAAACCGGCCTTGCCTTAGCCCTTGAACGCCGCGATGGCGCGCTCGCGGCCAAACTTCAGATCAATGATGGGGACGGGATACGCACTCGGCTTGAGTAACCCCGGGGCATGAATGTTCCTGGCATCGAGACCGGCCAGTTCCGGCACGTAGCGGCGTATGAATTCGCCATGGCTGTCGAAACGCTGTGATTGCGTGACCGGGTTGAACACCCGGAAATATGGCACCGCATCGGTGCCCGTGGAGGCGCTCCACTGCCAACCGCCGTTATTGGCGGAAAAATCCCCGTCCACCAGGTGCTGCATGAACCACTGCTCGCCCTTGCGCCAGTCGATGAGCAGGTGTTTCGCCAGGAACATGGCTGTCACCATGCGCAGACGGTTGTGCATCCAGCCCGTTTCAAGCAGCTGTCGCATGGCGGCATCAACGATTGGTATCCCGGTACGACCTTCACACCAGGCCCGCAACTGCGCTTCATCGTCACGCCAGGGCACGTGAACCAGGTCCTGGCGGAACGGCTCTCCCTTGCTGATATGCGGATAGTGGAACATGATGTGCTTGTAGAATTCACGCCACAGCAGTTCGTTCTTCCAGGTCTCCACGCCGTCACCGTCCCGCCAGGCTGAAGCCTGGCGCCAGCATTCACGGATGGAAATGACCCCGGCCGCCAGCCACGGCGACAGGGTGCTGGTGCCCTCAATGGCCGGAAAATCACGGGATTTTTTGTACTCCTGGATGCCATTCCGGCAAAAATTCTCGAGTCGCTTGCGCGCCGCCGATTCGCCTGCGGGCCATAATTGCTGCCAGTGCGCTCCGGCAGCCGGCCAGGACAGCTCGGCGATAGACCTCTGCTGTTTCAAGGTCGCAAGTGCCGTCGCGGGTGATTTGCACCGGGAGGGCAAGGAACGTGCTTCACCCACATTGCCGATGATCTGCCTCGCTGTACGCGCGAACGGAGTAAACACGCGAAAAGGCTCGCCGCTCTTGTTGAGAATGGCGCCGGGCCTGATCAGCACACCGTCGTCATGGCTGCAGACCCTCACGCCCCTTTCCCGGCAAAGCACACTCACCGCGGCATCGCGCTGCCGCTCATTTAGCGGGTATTCGGCATTGTAGTGCAGCGAGGTAACCTGCCATTGATCGATCAGGCTTGCGATCAGACGGGGAATATCCGCATAGTCCCTGGCTTCGCAGCACACCAGCGGGATGTTCCGCTTTCCCAGGGCGGCTTCCAGTGCTTCAAGATTGCGGCGCCAGAAATCGAGCTTGATGGGTGCATCGTCGTGTCGACGCCATTGCCCAGGCGTGGCGATATACAGGGCAACCGCACTGCCTTCAGCCATGGCCGCGGCCAGGGCTTGGTTGTCATGCACGCGCAGGTCGGTGCGAAACCAGCACAGGGTGAGGCTCATATCTGGTTGCGCAGGCTCAGGTCGTCGGGATAGGGCTGCAGGAAAGACTGCTTTGCGATGTAGTCATTAGGCCAGGTGTGGAAGTGGCTGCGCAGCAGGGTGACGGGCACGATCAGGGGAATGATGCCGTTGCGGTACTGCTCGATGGCTTCACCCAGTTTTTCCTTTTCCCTGGCCGACAGGTTGTTCTTCAGATAGCCCTGCAGGTGCATGAGCACGTTGGTATTGCTGCGGCGGCTCGCCTTGCGCGTCAGGGATTCCATCAATGCTTTGAAATAAGTTTCCCCAAGTGCATGCACATCCTGTTTGCCGGCATCGGCCAGCAAGCGGCCGAGATCCGTATAGGATTGCGGGTTGTTCGCCATCAGGGTGTATTTGTAGCGTGAATGAAACTCGATGAGCTTGTGCGCGGTCAGGCCATCCTTCACGAGCTGCTGCCAGTTGTGATAGGCAAACACCCGCGTAACGAAGTTCTCCCTCAGCACGGCATCCTGCATGCGCCCGGCTTCCTCCACGGGCAGCAGCGGGTAGGTATCAGTAACCACCCTGGCGTAGACGCCGCGACCTGTTTCTTCCTGCGGGTAACCCTTGTCATTGTAGACCTTCACACGGAACAGGCCGCAGCTGGGGGAGCCCTTGATAAAGATATAACCGCAAAGCTCAGTCAAATCCCTGACTTTTTCCCGGGCAAAATCCTTCAGCGCCTGCGTGACATTCTGGTCCGGATTGTCGGTGCCCACCACCTGGGGATCCGAGGGGTCGCCGACCAGGCGAATGGGTTTGCGCGGCACACCGAGACCGATGCCCACTTCCGGGCAGACGGAGACGAAATCGAAATAGCGCCCCAGGTCGCGCGTGCAAAGCGTCGAATGTTTATGTCCGCCGTTATAGCGGACTTCCTCGCCCAGCAGGCAACTGCTTATGCCTACCTGTATTCTGGCCTGATTCGGGATCACTGGATTGATTCTGTGCTTGTCCATTATTGGTATTCGGTGCTGATCAGGGCACCCAGCGCCTCCCAGAATACGTCCTGGCGGCCCACTGCTTCCAGGAGACGGATGTCGATGCCGGGAAAACGCAGTAGCAGGGTCTCGATCTGCCCGGGCACATCATGAAGCAAATGCCGGCCTGCAGCAAAGAATAGCGGCAGTATGTCGAAATTGCGTTCACCCCTGAGGTAGTAGTTGCTGATGACGGTGTCCAGCCCCGGTGCGGCCATTTCCATGTAGGCCAGGCAGGCGCCGGCCTCAAGATGCCGGTTGATGACGGCCAGGCCCTTCTCGAACGTGGCGCACCAGTTGGCGTCGCGGCTGCCATGGGCGAGCAGGATCAACTGGCGTTTGAAGGAATCTGTATGAACATCCATTGCGTATACTTCTGGCATATAATGCGCGGCTGATTGAAAACGTCCGGAACCGCGCTATCGCGCATTCCTTCCAGTCATTACGCAACGGAACACACAGCAGATCAATGAGCAAACATGCCGTACTCCTGGCGAACCTGGGTTCACCGGACAATCCCGATGTACCCTCAGTCAGGCGCTACCTAGACCAGTTCCTCATGGACCCCTATGTCATCCAGCTGCCCTGGCTGCTGAGACGGCTTATAGTCAGTCTGTTCGTGCTGCCGACCCGCCCGAAACGCTCGGCTGAAGCCTACCGCAGCGTCTGGACTGATCGCGGTTCGCCGCTGATCGCCCTGTCCCGCGACCTGCTGGCAGCGGTTGCTGCCAAAACCAGCGTACCGGTGGCGATGGGCATGCGCTATGGAAACCCATCCATCGAGAGCGCCCTGCTCGAACTGGCCGCCAGGCCGGATATCGAGGAAATTTTCTACATCCCCTTGTATCCACATTATGCCGAAAGCACCGTAACCACTTCCGTGCGGGAAGTTGAGCGTGTTATTGCCCGGCATAACCTCAATATCAGGCTGCGAGTGATCACGCCCTTTTACAACCACCCCGATTACCTGGACGCGCTTGTCGCCAGTGCTGCGGAACCACTGTCGCACAGCGATGCTTATGACCATGTCCTGTTCAGTTACCACGGCCTGCCAGAGCTGCACATCACGAAGGCCGACCCGACCGGCAGCCATTGTCTGAAAGTGCCAGACTGCTGCAGTAAGCCCTCACCCGCCCACGCCACCTGCTACAGGCACCAGGTGCTGGAAACTACGCGGCTGTTTGTCGAGCGTACAGGATTGCCCGCGGACCGCTACACGGTCACTTTCCAGTCCCGCCTCGGACGGGCGAAGTGGCTGGAGCCAGCCACGGAGGAAACCCTGAAGAACCTTGCCGGCGGAGGTGTGAAACGGGTGCTGGTGCTGTGCCCGGCCTTTATCACGGACTGCCTGGAGACGCTGGAAGAAATCGAGATACAGGGTGACGAGGTATTCCGTGAAGCGGGGGGCGAGTCATTGACGCTGCTGCCCTGCCTGAATGATCACCCGGCCTGGGTGAAAACGCTGACGGGATGGATCGAGGCGCCGGAGAGCGCCTCAGCGCAAGACGTTGCTGAACCCTCTTTTAAGCGTCTGTAAAAGACCCGGTCTTACCGGGCGTCGAGCTTGAATCCGCTTGGCTCGAAATCCTTCAGGTCTTCGGCAAGCTGTTCGTCCGAACCTTCATGGAAATCACTGAAGACCAACACCAGGTAGTAATGGTTCTGCGCCAGCCGCCGGTGGGTGACGACCTGTGAAAGAATGCTGATCGTCGAGCGATCGCCCGGCATCCTGAATTCCAGTTCCGCGGTATGTGGATACTCGTCCTGCGCCAGCAGGACCTCGATGACCTGGCTTTCACAGCTGATCTGTATGCTGGACCTGGAAACGTCGACACATTCCGTGGTGAATTGCTGTGAGCCTGCACCGGTCTTCAGGCCGATGGTGACCGGAAAGGTGATCGGGTACCGGGGAAATGCGCGTCTTTCTTTCATAATGCCCTTCATCATTCTTGTGCAGAATCATTCGGTAAACGTACAGGCGAATTGTAGGTGTGTGGACTCCTGACTCACTATCGCGCGCCTGAAAAACAATGACCTGTATCACAGGTTTCGTCAACCGCTATGTCAAAAATGTGAACTGGTTGCGCACTGATATCAGCGAATCAGGATATCTGCGAACGCCTCTTCCACAACCGGATAGTCAAAAATGAAGCCCGCAGCCTGCAGCCTGGCCGGCACCACGTTCTGGCCCTGCAGCAGCAGCCTGTCTCCCATCTCCCCGAACAACAGCCTTACCATGAAGCCTGGCAGCGGCAACAGGGTCGGCCGGGAAATCGCCAGCCCGATGCCGCGAGTGAAGTCGGCGTTACTGACGGCGCGGGGCGCCGTGAAATTGAACACACCGTCCAGGTCAGTGCGGTTGACGAGAAAATTGATGGCCTTGAGCACGTCATCAAGGTGCACCCATGACATGACCTGGCGGCCGGTTCCCATACGTCCGCCCAATCCGAACCTGAACGGTGGCAACAGGCGCTTGAGGACACCGCCGTTCCTGCCCAGCACGATACCCAGGCGCACTATGCAAAGGCGGATACCCAGCACCTTCGCCCTGGCGGCTTCGTCTTCCCATGCCTGGCACAGGTCGTGGGTGAATTCAGGATTGAACGCCGACGTTTCCGTCAGCGGCGCATCATCGTGGGCACCGTACCAGCCGACAGCGGAGCCGCTGATCATGACGGCGGGCCTCGTTTCAAGACGCTCCAGCAGTTGTATCAGCCTGCCGGTCAGCTTGACGCGGCTGTCCCGCAGCGCCTGTTTGCGCAACCTGCTCCAGCGTTTGTCTCCGATGCCCTCCCCGGCGAGATTAATGACCGCGGTGAAATGCGTGTCGTTCGCAATGGCGTCGAATTCCGCGATGTAGCGCACCTGGTCACCGTACCTGGCCTTGTGCCGGGCAGGGTTACGGGTAAGGACGACCACGGTGTGGCCGGCCGAGACAAGCCCGCGTACGAGCTGGCTGCCGATAAATCCTGTACCACCCGTGACCAGAAATCGTGCCATGTCCCGCCTCCAGGCCCCTCAGCAATCCGCGTTGACGAGCCAGGCGCAACCCTGCATTTCGACATTGCCGTTCACGACAAAATCCTTCAGCAGGTTCACGGTATCCCCATAGGCACTGGCCTTCGCCGTTGCGCTGGATTCCGCCATGGCGTCACCAAGGAACAAGGCATCCATGACGAAGCGAGCGGCGCTTTCAGGGGTGGCGCCGGGACCACCAAGCTGCTGGTTCCCTGTCCATCGGGTGAGACTGGCATTGCTGAAGCCCGACTCCGCGAGAATCCCGCGCAGGTAATCCGGATCGCCGAAAGCGAAAGGTCCGGGGGCATTGGGGACCGGCGGCGGCAGGTCCACGTATTGCGCCGCAATGGCCATGAGCTGGCCAACCCAGGGCTGTTCCCCGGGCGGGCCCCAGCAGACGAAGCTGAGACGGCCACCCGGGCGCAGGAAGCCGCGCATGTTGCTGAATGCTGCAACGGGATCGTCGAAAAACATCACCCCGAACCGGGAAAACAGCACGTCGTAACCACGCATGCTTGCGGTGGCCGCATCCGCGCAGACGAAATCCACGTTGGACAGACCGGTATCAGCGAGACGACGATTGGCCGTCGCCACCAGCACGGGACTGACATCCAGGCCGGTGACATGCCCGCTGCCGACACGCCGGGCGATATCAAAGGAGGTGACGCCGGCGCCGCAACCGATATCGATGACGCGTTCACCGTCGGTAAAACCGGCGTGTTCGATGGCGGCCTCCCCTACCGGGGCGATCATGCCTTCAAAGGTGTCGAAGTAGGTATTCCACTTGTCACCCATCTCGCCGACCCAGCTGTTAGAGGCCATTTCCTGTGGAAGCTTGTCTGCCATGCTCTTAACCCCCTGCGTAATACACTGGCAACGTTCTGATACTGGCCATTGTTCAGGAAAGACGGTGGCCTTGCCAGTGTGTTCGCCGGAAAAAACACAGCGTCACCGGCTGGCTGGATGAGGCGCGCCAGGAAGAGTATAGAACCGGCAGGCACGCCGGTCCGGAGCAGCAGCCGGGGAGTGCTAGCTGCCCTTGCTTTTGCCGTGCGGCGACAGCAATGTCGGGAAGGGAGCGATGTTGTCACCGCTTTCGATCTTGCTGACGCCTTCCTTCTCCACTTCATCGATACGGATAACGGCCTGCATGGGAATGAAGCTGCGGGTGACGCCTGAGAATTCAGCCTTCAGTTTTTCCTCGGCCGGGTCCACCACCATCTGGCTGCGCTCGCCGAACAGGAAATCCTCGATCTCGATGAAACCGTACAGGTCGCTTGAATACACCTGCCTGGCAAAAACTTCGTAAACCTGCCCCTTGTTGAGGAAGGTGACCTTGTAGATGGGTTCGGGTCTGGATTTGGCCATGATGACTACCTTGTGGCTGTTGACGCCGTAAGTATCGGGGTTATTGGGCCGTTTTCAAGGGCAAACTTCCTGCTTTTATAGAGTGTTACCGGGGAAGCCGCTATAATCGCGCCTCTTTTTTTCAGCGCATTGCCCTGAATCACTGCCAACTTAGCACAATGACCAAAAAAGTCTTCATCAAGACCCATGGCTGCCAGATGAACGAGTACGACTCGGCGCGCATGGCCGACCTGCTCCAGGAATACCGGGGCATGGAACGGGCCGAGACCGCTGAGGAAGCCGACGTTCTCCTGCTAAACACCTGTTCCATAAGGGAAAAAGCCCAGGAAAAGGTCTTCCACCAGTTGGGTCGCTGGCGCGAGCTGAAAGTGCTCAAGCCGGACCTGAAGATCGCCGTCGGCGGCTGCGTGGCCAGCCAGGAAGGCGAGTTGATCGGCAAGCGTGCGCCGTTCGTGGACGTGGTGTTCGGGCCGCAGACCCTGCACCGGTTGCCTGAGCTGCTGGATGCCTCAGGCAAAGGCAACCCCGTGGTGGATATCAGCTTTCCCGAAATCGAGAAGTTCGACCGCCTGCCTGAGCCCCAGGTGTCCGAATGCCAGGCTTTCCTCACCATCCAGGAAGGCTGCAGCAAGTACTGCTCCTTCTGTGTCGTGCCCTACACCCGCGGCGAAGAAGTCAGCCGCCCGCTGGACGACATCCTGGCGGAAGCCGTGCACCTGGCTGGCCAGGGCGTGCGCGAGATCAACCTCCTGGGCCAGAACGTCAATGCCTACCGGGGTCTTAGTCATGAAGGCGACCTCATCGACCTGGCTACCCTGATTACCTATGTGGCCGCCATCGATGGCATCGACCGCATTCGCTACACCACGTCACACCCGGTGGAGTTCAACCAGAACCTGATCGACACCTACGTCAGCTTGCCGGAGCTGGTCAGCCACCTGCACCTGCCCGTGCAGCACGGCTCCGACCGCATTCTCGCCCTCATGAAGCGCAACCACACGGTGCTGGAATACAAATCCATCATCCGCAAGCTGCGCGCCATACGTCCGAACATCAGTATTTCCTCGGATTTCATCGTCGGCTTCCCCGGCGAGACAGACAGGGATTTCGAGGACACCATGAACCTGATCAACGACATCGGCTTCGATCACAGCTTCAGCTTCATCTTCAGCGCCCGCCCCGGCACGCCGGCCGCGGAACTCAAGGACGACACACCGATGGATGTGAAGAAACGGCGCCTGGCCATCCTGCAGGACCGCATCCTGCAGCACGCCAACAGCATCTCCGCGGCCATGGTCGGCACGATCGAACCCGTCCTGGTGACCGGCGTATCGAAAAAGGACCCGGGCGAACTGCAGGGCCGCACCGAAAACAACCGGGTGGTGAACTTCCGGGCCGACGGTGCCGACGTGATCGGCCAGATCGTGGACATGACCATTGTCGACGCCCTGCCCAACTCACTGCGCGGCGAACTCGCCTGATAAAATAGTCATATTTATTAATAGGTTATTAACATTCGGCGGTCTTTTTCCGCGGAAAAATTGATACCAATTCCGCCCTCAATTGGTATACTCCCCCCTTGTTCGCAGCCCCCGGAGGCCTGTTTTCTCCCTACATGACAAGTCAAACCCTCTCCCAGCGCCTGGTGCTGGAGCCTGACAATCCTCAACGTCTCGCCAGCTTGTGCGGACGCCTGAATGAACACCTGAAACAGATCGAGAAACGCCTGCTGGTGAAAATCCAGAACAGGGGCAGTGAATTCATGGTCACGGGCACCCCTGAAGCCGTGAAAAGCACCACAGGCATCATCCAGAGCCTCTATGCCCTGACCCGCAACGCCGGGGACCTGGCACCCGACACCATCCACATGGCCATCCAGGAGGGTATTAACATGGCAGGCGAGGAAATCGCGCCAACAGACACGAACGATGACGATGGTCATGGCAATGATTTCGTCCTCCTGCGCACGCCCAAGGCCTCCATCAAGCCGCGCGGGCGCAACCAGAACGACTATGTGCGCGCCATCGTGCGCCATGACATCAACTTCGGCATCGGCCCCGCCGGCACTGGCAAGACCTACCTGGCCGTCGCCTGCGCCGTGGAAGCCCTGGTAAAGGAGCAGATAAGCCGCATCCTGCTGGTCCGCCCCGCCGTGGAAGCCGGTGAAAAACTGGGCTTCCTGCCCGGCGATCTCAGCCAGAAAGTTGACCCCTACCTGCGCCCCCTGTACGACGCACTCTATGAAATGCTCGGCTTCGAACGGGTCAGCCGCCTGATCGAAAAGAATGTCATCGAGGTAGCGCCGCTGGCGTACATGCGCGGGCGCACCCTGAACAATGCCTTCATCATTCTCGATGAAAGCCAGAACACCACGACCTCGCAGATGAAGATGTTCCTCACACGCATAGGTTTCGGTTCAACCGCAGTCATTACCGGTGACGTGACCCAGATCGACCTGCCCCGCGGCGTCGGCAGCGGCCTCGTCCAGGCCAGCAAGATCCTCAGCGGAGTCGACGGTGTCAGCTTCACCTACTTCAAGTCGAAGGACGTGGTGCGCCACCCCATCGTGCAGAAAGTGGTTGACGCCTACGACGAACATGACCGCCACAGCATAACCGAGCTCAACTCAGACAAGACACGGGACAGCGATCGTTTCAATGAACGCGACCATTGATGTGACGGTAGAGATCGTGAACGCCTGTTCAACACAATCCACGCCCCCAGCTGCAGATTTCCAGAATTGGGCGCAGGCCGCCCTGGCGGTACTGGCAGAGGATGGCGAGGAGCCCTTGACCAGCGCAGCCGAACTGAGTATCCGTCTTGTCGATGAGGCGGAGTCGGCGGAGCTGAACAGTCACTACCGGCATAAACAGGGCGCCACCAATATCCTTTCATTTCCTGGCGAAATCATCCCGGGTACGGATATCAACCTGCTGGGGGACCTGGCGATCTGC
>Ga0181587_10000733_pt1 | contig 27057 bp, 28 predicted proteins | sample 071ome_27_FD_132463 | JGI IMG/M metagenome (GOLD analysis project Ga0181587, IMG submission 132463) | Coastal salt marsh microbial communities from the Groves Creek Marsh, Skidaway Island, Georgia - 071409AT metaG (megahit assembly) | ecosystem: Environmental > Aquatic > Marine > Intertidal... | reverse complement strand
ATACGATCTCTCGGGTGAGAGCCAGGCCCAGCAGTACGAGAAATGACAGATCGAGGACCATGCTGGGCAGCGGTCCTATTACCGCGGACATCGCCATCGCCACCCGCCCCACCAACCACGCACAGAACAGCGCGATCAGCGGCGCGCCTTGCAGCGGCATGCGCCCGGTCCAGTTAGGTACCGCCGTCAGTAAAAAACCGGCCACGGCCGCACCGGCGAAACCAAAGATCATTTCGTGGGCATGCCAGTCAACGGGGGCGAACGTCGTCGGCAGCGATGCCCAACCCATTAACATCGCCAGCCATAGAACCATTGAAAGCATCGCCCATATCCCGGCGCTCAGGAAAAACGGTCGGAAACCGTGCCGGAACAGAATCGGTCCGTCGAATCGCTGGTAGCGTGGTATTGCGGTGCGTTTCATCTGAAATCCTTACAGGCGTATTGTCGGTTAACCGGCACTGCAGGCGCGGGTGAAATTGATCACCGCCCGGTGATCCTCGCCAAGGCTAAAGCCTTCCTTGTCGCTGATGCGCTCGGCGACCCCCATCGTCCGGTCTTCGGGCTCGGTCAGGCATCCGCCTTCGCCATGCCGGAGGATATGATCGCCGATCTGATTTTCGGAGCTCTTGTCGGAAAGTGTGCGCATGGCGGTGGTCCGGTCTGTTCAAACTTCGGTTGCCAAAATTATAATATGTATATAGAATACATGTTAAGTGAAAATGCAATCCGTTTATTCCTGCCTCTGGCCGAGATCGAAATACGATGCAGATTAGCCGATATGCCGACTATTCACTTCGCGTATTGTTCTACCTGACCGTCCGACCGGACGCCCGGGTGACATTGGCGCAGGTTTCGGATTTTTACGGCATTTCCGTGGAACATTTGCGCAAGGTCGTGCATCGCCTCGCCAAACTCGGTTACCTCCGCACCTATCAGGGAAAAGGCGGTGGCTTCGAACTGGCCGGCTTGCCCGATACCGTCAATGTCGGCGAGGTGTTGGCGGGCATTGAGGGCGGAAAGCCGATGATCGACTGCATGGGCATTGATTGCCGGCTGTCCAATTCCTGCTCGTTGGCTGTGGCCCTGGATCGGGCGCAGCGGGCTTTCTTCGATACCCTGCGTGAATACACTTTGGCGGATATGGTCTCAGACAGGGCCATGGCGAAGGTGCTTGTCACAGGCGTTTGACCGCCTGCTTTAACAAAGCCGGCATTCATCGATAATCGAAACTTAACCAACTTTTGACTACGTAGGAAACTATACGACCCCCGACCATCGTTTCGCGAGTCGGGGGCGACGCATGAATGTGAGATGGAGGGAATTCGACAGTCCCTCTGTGCTCTCTGAGTACTGTCTAGTGGATTAATCTGGCTACGCTATATCGCTAGAGCGCTTTCCGCCAATATTGGTCGAAAGTGCTCTAGCCGGAAGAGTTCTTCTTAGCGCGCGCTGTGCGGCGGATCGCCCTACCGCTGATCTGACGAACCGGATCGACGGCCTTGTTGTTCTTACGGATTTCAAAATGAATCTGCGGGGAAGTGACATTACCCGTTTCCCCGACCCTAGCAATGACTTGTCCCCGGCTGACCTTCTCCCCCCGGTCCACCAATAGGGTGTCGTTATGCGCATAGGCCGTGACCCAGCCGTTCGGGTGTTTGATCAGTAGAAGATTGCCGAAACCTCGAAGCTCGTTCCCGGCATAGGCCACCACGCCGCCGCGGGCCGCCCGCACCGGGGCGCCTTTCTTGGCCGCGATATTAACGCCGTCATTGCGCAGGCCAGACCCTTTGGCGCCGAAGTTGGATATGAGCCGACCATCGACCGGCCAGCCGAAGGCCGACCCCTTGCGGGCGCGAGGCAGCGCTCGGGCCGGCTCCCGGCGGGCTTGGGGAAGCGAGGCAACCTTTGTGTCGCGGTCCGGTTTTACGCCGGGCGTGGGTGTTGATTTGATTTTCTCGGCGATAATCGGTTCCGGCTCCGCCGCCTGGGCTCGCAACTGCTCGGGCGCGGGGGCCGGCTCATCCTGTGTCACCTCAACCGACGGCAGCGGCGCGCGGGAGACGATTTGCTCCTCCGCGTCCGGGCGCTTGAAAGCCGCCAAATCGACCGGCTTACTTTCCGTATCCGGGATCGACAGGTCCTGGCCGATGTAAATCGTATAGGGCGGGCTCAGGCGGTTCAGCCGCGCCAGTTCAAACGCATCCACATTATACTTATGCGCAATTTCGGAAATCGTATCGCCTCTCGCCACGGAGTGCTTGCGTTGTTCCGGCAGGGTCAGCCGCATGCCCGGCCGCAACCGGTAGGGCGCTTTCAGATTATTGGCCCGGATCAGCGCCCGGGGCGAAACCCCGTAGCGCCCGGCCACGACCTCTACCGTGTCAAACTGCCTGACGGTGACTACATTATCCGGCGCCTGCAGGGACTTGTCGTTCATCGGCACCGACAACACAGTGGGATTGGGCCGCGACGCGTATCCGACACCGCCGCTCTTGGGCGGCCATTCCAGATTGCCGCACGCGCCCAGCAAGACGGCCAGACTTAGGACGCCGGCCTTGCGTGGTAAACCGGCTATATGTCGCTGGCAGATCATACCGCTTCCTGCACCTCCGCCGGAATAAGCGGCACGAACTTCACGTCGCGGAGTTCTTCGGTCTCAAACCCGTCATCGTGGCGCACGACCTTCAGGATCGTCTGAAAAGTCGGGTCCGAGCCAATGGGCACAACCATGATGCCACACTCTGTCAACTGATCAGCAAGCACCGGCGGCACATCCAAGGCGGCGGCGGTGACAATGATCCGTTCGAACGGGGTCTGTTCCGCCCAACCCAGAGTCCCGTCCCCCAGCTTGGTGGTGATGTTGTGCAGCTTGAGTTCCTTAAACCGTTGTTCCGCCACCGCCAGCAAAGGCCGGTAACGTTCGACCGTGTAGACCCGCCGGCAGAGCTTCGCCAAAACGGACGACTGATACCCGGAGCCCGTGCCCACTTCCAACACCTTGGACCGGTCAGTGACATCAAGCGCCTGCGTCATCACCCCGACGATGCCCGGCTGGCTGAGGGTTTGCTGATGACCGATGGGCAGGGTGACGTTTTCGTAGGCGTGATGGTGGAACGCCTTGGGCACGAAAATTTCACGCGGGATCGCCTCCATCGCCGACATGACGCGCGTGTCGGTCACCCCGGCGCTGCGCAGCCCCAGCACAAGGCGCGCCTGACGGTAATCCCGACCGCCATCGCCGCCAAATTCCTGGCCTACTTCCTGGCCTACTTCCTGGCCTACTTCCTGACCTACTTCCTGGTTCATTTCCATGTTCATCCGGCTCTTCCTAACGATCCGTCGTCTTATTTGCCTTCGAACACGCCCTTTAGTTTTTTCATTGTGGGGCGATGGGTCAAATCCAACGACAGCGGCGTCACCGACACCGCGCCCATTTCCATCGCCTGTAAATCCGTACCCGCCGGATGTCCGCCGGGCCGATGCCGCATCGCCCCGATCCAGTAATAGGGCTCACCCCGAGGATCAAAGCTTTCGATGATTTCATCGCCCAGCTTCTGCCGGCCTTCCCGGGTCACCTCGATCCGGGTCACTTTCGCCGCCGGCGCGTTCGGAAAATTCACGTTCATCAGCACGTCCCGGGGCCAGTCCACGGTCACCAGCTTGCGGATGACCCGCGCGCACCATTTTTCCGCCGGGCCAAAGTTCAACCTGCCGGTGACGGACCCCGTATCGCCATCGGTCGCCTGGCTGAAAGCTATCGCCGGAATCCCGAACAGTGTCGCCTCCATCGCCGCGGCAATGGTGCCCGAATAAGTCATATCTTCCCCAACATTTCTTCCCTGGTTGATGCCCGAAAGCACCAAGTCCGGCTTGCACTCTTTCATGATTTGGTTAACCGCAAGTAAAACGCAGTCGGTGGGGGTGCCGCTCACGGCAAAGCGCCGGGGACCACGCTTTTTGATGCGGATGGGGGTGCGTAGAGACAAGGAATGCCCGGTGGCGCTTTGCTCGGTCGCCGGGGCCACGACCCACAACTCGCCGGCCAGGGGTCTGGCGATCTTTTCCAGCAGTTTGATGCCCTTGGCGTCGATCCCATCATCGTTGCAGATGAGCACCCGCGCCTTCTTCAAATTGAGGGGCGCGTGCAGCATTACGCCTTTTCGATAACCTCTAGCCCGCCCATGTAGGGGCGCAGCGCCTCGGGCACGACGACGGAACCGTCTTCCTGCTGGTAGTTCTCGAGAACCGCAATGAGCGCGCGGCCGACGGCGATGCCGGAACCGTTGAGGGTGTGTACGAACTGGGTGCCCTTCCCTTCCTTGGGCCGAAACCGGGCCTTCATGCGCCTTGCCTGGAAATCGCCGCAAGTAGAACAGGATGAAATTTCCCGATAGCGGCCCTCGCCCTCGTTCTGGCCGGGCAGCCACACTTCGATGTCATATGTCTTGCGTGCGCTGAACCCCATGTCGCCGGTGCAGAGCGCCATGGTCCGATACGGCAGGTCCAGCCGCTTGAGCACTTCCTCGGCGCAATTTGTCATGCGCTCCAGCTCGGCCAGGGACTCATCCGGATGGACGATGCTGACCAGTTCCACCTTGGTGAACTGGTGCTGGCGGATCATGCCCCGTGTATCCCGCCCGGCGGCGCCGGCCTCGGAGCGGAAACACCAGGTCATGGCGGTCATCCGTTTGGGCAGCGCGTCTTCGTCCAGGATTTCATCGGCGGCCATATTGGTCAGCGGCACCTCGGCCGTGGGGATGAGCCACAAATCATTGGTGGTCTTGAAAAGGTCTTCTTCGAACTTCGGCAGTTGCCCCGTGCCGAACGCCGCATTGTCCCGCACCAGGGCCGGTGGATTCACCTCCGTGTAGCCGTTCTCCCCGGTATGCAGATCCAACATGAACGCCGCCAGGGCGCGCTCCATACGGGCCAACGCGCCGGATAGGATACAGAACCGGGCGCCGGACATTTTCGCCGCGGTCTCGAAATTCATCAGGCCGAGGCCTTCGCCGATGTCGAAATGTTCCTTAGGCGTGAAGCCGAACTGCCGAGGATCGCCCCAGGTACGGACGAGGGTATTGTCATCTTCATCCGCGCCGTCCGGCACATCATCGAGTGGCACGTTGGGCAGACCGGAAAGCGCCGCGTCCAGCTCCTCACCGACGGTTTTGGCTTCTTCTTCGGCGGCGGCTTGTGCGTCCTTGAAGTTCTGCACCTCGGCGATGGCGGCGCTGGCGTCCTCGCCGGCGGCCTTGGCCTTGCCGATTTCCTTGGAGAGCTCGTTGCGGCGGGTCTGCAGCTCCTGTGCGCGGGTCTGCGCCTCCCGGCGGCGCTTGTCGATCTCGATCAATTGCGCGGCCATGGGCTCAAGGCCCCGACGCGCCATACCGGCGTCGAAAGCGTCGGGCTCTTCCCGTATCCAGCGGATATCGAACATGTGAACTCTCTGAAGTCGTTACGTATTACCGGTGGGACTTATAGGCGCGCCGCAGAATGGGGGCAAGAGGCGCTAACCCCTAGGCCTGGTTGAAGTCGGTTTCCTCGAGCAGGTCGTCATCGTCATCCTCGACCTTGATGCCCTTCTTTTTCTCCACCATGCGGACCGAGATGATCGACGCTTCGTAGAGGATGATGATCGGGATGGCGAGGCCGACCTGGCTGATCACGTCCGGCGGCGTGATAATCGCCGCGCCGATGAAGGAAAAGACGATGGCGTATTTGCGCTTGGCGGCAAGCCCGACGGAAGTCGTCATCCCCGCCCGCGCCATCAGGGTCAGGACCACCGGCAATTGGAAACTGATGCCGAAGGCGAAGATCAGACGCATCACCAGGGACAGGTATTCGTTGACCTTGGGTTCGAGCTGCACCGCCAGCGTATCGACGGTGCCGGGCGCTTCGAAACTGATGAAGAACCGCCAGGCGAGAGGAAAGATAAAGTAATAGACCAGCGCGCCGCCCATGAAGAACAGAACCGGCGAGATGATCAGATACGGCATCAGCGCCTTCTTCTCGCTCTCATAAAGGCCGGGCGCGACGAACCGCCAGAACTGCATGGCGATGAAGGGAAACGAGACGAACAGCGCCGTCCAGAAGGAGACTTTGATATAGGTAAAGAAGGCCTCATGCAGCGCGGTGAAGATCAGCCGTCGGTTGCCGCCTTGTTCCTGCAGGATGTCGGCCAGAGGCTGTACCAGGAAGCCATAGATGTGTTCCTTCACGGCGAAGAACACGAAGAACAGCACGATGATCGCGATCACGGATTTCAGGAGCCGGGTGCGGAGTTCCACCAGGTGCTCGAGAAGCGGCATCTTGGAGCCGCCGTCGTTATCCGTCCCCTCGCTCACGTCGCGGTGCTTTCTTTTTTGCCGGATCCACTGCTGGGCGCCGGTTCGGGGTCGGGAGCGGTTTCCGCCAGTACTTCCGGTTCGCCGGCATCCGAGTCGCGATCCTCGTCGATATCATCGGCATAATCATCCATGCCGTCATAGTCGCCGATGGAATAGACATCCAGGTCATCCTCGGTTTCAAACGTGTCCTGCACTTCAGGGTCCGCAAAATCGATGGACTTTTTGAGCTCGCCGTCGGGATCGATGGTGTTTTCGATCATGGCGTTAACGTCGCCACTGGCGGCCGCATCGAACTGTCGTTTCACGTCGTCCAGCTCGCTTTCGCGGATCATGTCGTCCACATGGCTTCGGAATTCCCGCGTCACCGACTTAGCTTTGCTCACCCATCGGGCAATATTCGCCAGGACGCGCGGCAGCTCTTTTGGTCCGATGACCAAAAGCACGACCACAGCGACGAGAAATAATTCGGGCCAGCCGATATCAAACATTGCGGCCAACGCTCCCTAGGCGTTCGAGTGACGGCCGCCGGCAAATGCCGGACGGCGGGGTCAGTCTCGCAGTCAGTCTTTCTTTTCTTCGGCGACGGACGCCTGTTGAGTGGCTGCCGGCGCTGCTTCTTTCGCCTCGACCGACTCGGGTTCGTCTTCCTTTATGCCCTTCTTGAACGACTTCAGCCCCTTGCCGAAGTCACCCATCAGCTGGGAAATCTTGCCCCGTCCCCCGAAGAGGATGAGGACAATCGCCAGGACAACGACCCATTGCCAAATTCCGCCAATTCCCATGTGAACTTACTTTCTTGCCTGAAAATTCTTGTTGAACCCCGCGAGGCCATCCCCGCGCGGGCGCATAATGGCAGAATCAGCGATTCAGGGCAATCGGAACCGCATGATTAAAAGTGATCACGTTTCAGGGATTTATTAAATGGAATCAAAGACTAGCCGTAGCCACTTCGGCCAGTGAGTCATCAAGCGGTTGCCAGCTGTTCCGTTCCCATGGACAGTGCCAGATCAAGCCCTTCTACGAGCTTGGGCATGGCCCTCAGGTGACGCAGGTTCGGCGGCTTCGGCGTTTCCTTGATATCAGCCGTAATATTGCCGGCGATATCGCAAAGGTGTAGCAGGTTGTCATACCCCATCCGCTTGGCGCGGCTTTGTACCGATTGGATGACGTCGTGCATCAAATCGACCTTATTCATGAAGTCCTTGTCGATCTGCGAGAGCTGATAGAAGGGATGGATTTCCTGCAAAAGGTTCCTAATGGCCTGAACGTCGGCATTGAGCTTCCGTTCGTTCAACTGCACCGAGGAGATTTGAATTTGCTGGCGCAATTCAGCGCGGGGTTTGCCGGTGCCAATCGTATAGACCGGGTTCGGCACGTCAAATTCCTCCGTACCCTGCTCTCCCTCGCGATACTCCGACCGGCGAGTTGGGCCAACATAGGTCGCCGTGGCGACGAATTTCTTACGATGCCAGGCGAGGTCATTGAGCCGGGTGACAAAATTGTCCCGGCGAAACGGCAATGTGATCAGATCGTCGGTGCCGGAATCGATGGATTGCCGCACGTCGTCCTCGGTCATCATGCCGGCCATGGACATCATCACCATGAACGGGTTGTCGCCCACTTGTTGATTTCGTACGCCGCTGAAAATCCGGCGAGCCTGGCTTTCATTGCCAAACATATTGCACAGGAACAGATCTGCTTCTTCGCCGTGAACGGCCTGGGCCACCCGGTCCATATTGCGGAAAATCTTGACGTCCCGCATGCCAAGCACGCCGAGCTGACGCTCCATTTCCTGTGCGTCATGCTTGTCAGGCTCGCCAACGATGACCGAAAGTTTACTCAGGTCGATTTTCTCGACGGCGGGCGACATTTGTCCAGCCAGAGCATTCATGTTCACAGACACTACCTCAAATACGTAATTTTTCCAACTCTGCCTCGTAGATTCCCTATACGTATTAACCACTAGAAACCCTAGGTTTTATAAGCAATTCAGCATGGTTAGCCATGTGAACCCTGATACAGCTAAAAAGTGTTAAAAAACAATTGGTTGTCAAGTGGGAATAAGAACAACCCGTCACAACTTGGCCATATTATCGTATGTAAAAACAGCTTCGAGATTAAACCCAGCCGTCCAGCCGGGCATTCACCTGGGGCGAAATAAAATTCTCGATCGGGCCCAAATAGCTCTTAATGAACATCATGGATTTGGGATCAATCCCATTTTGGTTGGCTAGGGTGAGGTCAACCGACTGGTAGACTTCCCATACGAATGCGGATGAGACCCCGGCGACCGTGTCGAAGGTCATGCCGGCGACGCCACTTGCGTATTCGGCGATGAACCGCACCGGCGTCTCCATAAACACCCGGTGCCGGACGTTGGTGTTGGAGAGGATAAACCGGGCCATGGTCTCCAGGCTGGGTGGCTGCCCCAGTTCTCGGTCCGCCAGGTACCCACCCGGCGATAGTTTGCAGAACAGCAGATCATCCGAAGAATTGACGAAGCAGATATCTTCGTCCGCCGCGGCGCGCAATGTCACCTCATAGTCCATTGTGCTCATATAGGAGAACGCGCCGTCTTCGAGCTCGATCATTAAGGGATGAGGGAAGAAGCAATGGGTAACGTAGCCCAGCTCACGCCCCCCGGCCTCCACCATCCAGTTGAGCTGCGCAGGATACGGGGAGAACGTGTCCGCGCCCATGAACATGCCGCGCTGGATCGGGTGCATGTGATCGAGGCCGAGCTGCACCAGCGTCCGCGCCGCCCAGCCGTCCGCCGGCATCTTGGTCAGCGCCGGCGACGCTCCCTCCTCTTCCAAGCGCAGATAGATCCCGGCCACCGCTTTTTTCCCCGCCCGGCGTTGGACGTCAATATAGGCTATGGCGCCGTCAGCGAAGATAAAGTCGGAATCAAACAGCATTGCCGCCGTGCCCGGCGTTGCCGCCGCCCGGCGCACATGATCCTGGGCGGTTTCCCTTTGTACATTGTGCTTTACGATTGTGGGGTCCGAGGCGGCAATCACCTCCGACAGGGCCGCACCCTTGTAGGTCATATCTTCGTAAAGGATGAACTCGGCCGTAATCCCGGCGGCTTCGAGCGCGGGCACAGCATCATCAAAATAGGGCCGGGAAGGTTTATCCGTATAAATGCGGTAGACGACCCCGGCGTTTTCGGCCAACGCCGGCAGGTTGCCGGGGCTCAACTGGCTGGCCAGCGCAAAGTCGCAGAATTTTCGGACAAATCTTTCGCCCCAGACCGTGACGAAGATTTCGTAGCGCAAGACGCCCGCGGCCTAGTCCGCCTCGGCAGCGACGAGGTCGTCTTCCCCGCCGTCCGGGTCCAGGGGTTCCGGTAAAACATCCTCTTCCTCCGCGGGCTCCTCCAGCATATCGGGATCGGTCTTGGGGCCAAGCGCGCCGCGCGTGCCCAGGGTCTGAATAGCCGGTCGCTTATCCAGCATGCCGGCGGCTTTCAGGTCATCCATTCCGGGCAGGTCGTCCAGACCGGTAAGGCCGAAGTGATCGAGGAAGGCATCCGTGGTGCCCCAGGTCACCGGTTTGCCCGGCGTCCGGCGGCGGCCGCGCGGCTTGATCCAGCCTGCCTCGAACAGCACGTCCATGGTGCCCTTGCTCAAACCCACACCGCGAATTTCTTCAATCTCGGCACGGGTTATGGGTTGGTGATAGGCGACGATAGCAAGGGTCTCGACCGCCGCACGGGAGAGCTTGCGGGTCACCTCCCGCTCGATGGTCAATTGCTGGCCCAGTTCCGGCGCGGTGCGGAAGGCCCAGGCGTTCCCCACCTTTACCAGATTCACGCCCCTATCCTTATAATGGGACGTCAGCTCTTCAATCAGCGCCGGTATCTCGGCATCCTCGGGCAGGCGCTCGGTCATTACCTTCATCGGCACCGGCGAGGCGGAGGCGAAAAGCAGCGCCTCCAGAAGTCTCAGATGTTGGGCGTTTACGTCGGTCATGGCTGATCACTCGTGGTTCCGGTTTCGGCGCCGGCGGGCGGGGCCGGCGGGTTATTATCGTTGGGCGGCGGAATGTCGCGGATATAGAGAGGGCCGAACTGTTCCCCTTGCCGCAACTGAATACGCCCTTCCTTGGTGAGCGTCAGCGCGGCGACCAGGGCCGACGCCATCATGGACCGGCTGACGATATCGCCGGTCAGCTCGCCGGGCAGGAACTGGGACAGATCCGACCATTCGGGGATGCGGCCCACCATCTTTTTCAACCACTGCACGGCGTCATCCGGGGAATAGAGATCAGAGGCCTGGATATGCAGGGTCCGCACATTCGACCGGTAGGTGTGATCGCCATAAGCACTCAACAGATCATAGAGGCTGACATCGATGGTTGGGATGGCGGTATAGCCGAACTTTTCCGGCTCGCCTCGCTTAAAGAAATCCTGGCCCAGGCGATCCCGCGCCATCAGCCGTACGCCGGCGTCCTGCATGGATTCAAGCCGCTGCAGCTGGAACTGCAGGGCCGCAGCCATTTCCTCGCCGGAAGGCTCTTCTTCCTTGGACAAGTCCGGAAGCAACAATCTGGATTTCAGATAGGCCAGCCACGCAGCCATCACCAGATAGTCGGCCGCGAGTTCCAGATTGGTGCGGCGGACAATGGCCACCCATTCCAGATACTGATCCGCCAATTGAAGGATGGAGATCTGCGCCAGATCGACCTTTTGATCCCGGGCCAAGGTCAGCAGCACATCAATCGGCCCTTCGAAGCCGCCCACATCGACCACCCACTCTTGGCCTTTCGGTACGGCAGCGCGTTCGTCTTCCTCGAACTCCGGCGCTTTGATGTCTTCGTTGTCCGCCACGTTTATCCTAAACCCACCAATCGGGCGAGAATGCCCAACAAATGCACCGCCGGCTGAAACACGATCCAGTTGAAGACATTAAGATTGAGCCCCAACTGGTCGCCGATCCACGGCAGCACGAATATGGCCGCCAGGATAATGACAAAGCCCACCCGTTCCAACCGAGCCAGGGGATTGCCCAGGAAGCGCGGCAGAATCAGAACAGCGATCCGCCCACCATCCAGGGGCGGGATTGGTAACATATTGAAAACAAACAAGATTAGATTGATGTACACTGAAGCGTTCAAACAGGTCTTGACCCAGGGCTGGAGCGCGTCCGGTGGCAGGCCGACGCCATGAAACAGCAAAAGCGAGATAATCGCGAGAATCAAATTGGATGCAGGGCCGGCCAGCGCGACCAGGACGCCGTGGGATCGCCAGGACCTGAGCTTGCCAAAATTAACCGGTACGGGCTTGGCGTAGCCGAAAGCCGCCGATCCGCCGGACGCGAGCAACAGAAGTCCCGGCACCAGGATCGTACCGATCGGATCGATATGCTTGATCGGGTTGAAAGTCACCCGACCCCGAACGTAAGCCGTGTCATCACCGAACTTCCAAGCGACCCAGCCGTGGGCCGCCTCGTGCAAAGTGATGGCCAGCAAAACCGGCACTGCCCAGGCGGACACCGTGAATAAGAGGGAGCTTATATCCATCGGAAGATTATCCGGCCATCAGTTCGTCGAACCGTTCCAGCGCCATCGCCTTATCGATCCGTTTGGGCGACGAGATGAAATTGAGCGCGGTCTCCCAGCGGTTTAGCGCCTCGAACGACATCTCCCGCGCGCCGTCGGCAACGGCTTTCATCTCTGATATATCCCCGTTGCAGTGCAGCGCAATATCACATCCTGCGTCCAAGCAGGCCGCCGCCCGTTCAGCCATAGAGCCCGACAGCGCCTTCATGGAGAGATCGTCGGACAGTAAAAGCCCGTCAAATTCGATCTGTTCGCGCACAATGTCATGAATTGCAGAGGCTGACGTGGTCACCGCGGCGGCCGCGTCGATTGCCTCAAAGATTACATGTGCAGTCATGGCAACCGGCAGATCACTCAGCCGGTGGAACGGATCAAAGTCCAACTCGATCAGCTCGGCCAGGGGCGTGTCCACCCTCGGCAGCGCCTTGTGACTGTCCACGGTGGCGCGGCCGTGGCCGGGGATGTGCTTGATCACCGGCAGCACGCCGACATCCAACAGCCCATCGCAGACCGCCCGGCCCAGGGCAGAAATCATGTCAATGTCCGCGCCAAGCGCCCGGTCGCCGATAATCGGGTCCGCGTCGGGTTGTGGTAGATCGAGCACCGGCGCGCAGTTCACATTGATCCCCATGTCGATCAACTCGTCACCAATCAGGTTGGCGTTAAGCCGCGCCGCCTCATCGGCCTCGGACAGACTTTTTCGTCCGGCCAATTCCACGAAAGCCGCGCCTGCAGGCGGGTGCCGCCAATGAGGTGGCTTCAACCGGGTCACCCGACCGCCCTCCTGATCAATCAAAACAAGGGAATCCTGAAGTCCGACCAGCTCCCGGAACTCGCTGACGAGGTCTTGAACCTGATTGGGGTCGGCGCAATTGCGTTCGAAGAGGATCAAGCCAAGCGGCTTGCGTTCGGCATAGAACGTTTTTTCATCGCTGGTAAACTTGTGGCCGGCGCACCCGAAGATTGCCGCCAGCGGCGTGTCTCCCGGCACGTCTAGCGGCCCGGCCGGATGACCAGGCAGCCGAGCTTTTGCTTCTTCAGATCAGCACACAATTGGGCGGCCTTGTCCTTATCCCGAATGGGCCCGGCGCGTAGACGATAAAAGATGCCCCGGCTGCCAAGATCGGCCTTGACCACCTGCAGGGACAGACTTCCCAACAGATCGGGATGACGTTTTTGCAGCCTGGACCATTCCCGGCGCGCGGCGCTCTCTTCACGGACGGCCGCGAGTTGTACACTATAGCCGCTGCTGTCGGTGCTGGCCGTTTCCTGGGGTTTGGGTTTCGCCTCAGCTTTGGGCTCCGGCGTCACGGGCTTGGCGACGGGCGCGGGCTTCGCGGCGGACTTTTGCGGCGCGGATACCGCCGCCTGCGCAACAGAATCTGTCTTTGACTTCTGTTCAGCCGGCACTGTCTCTCTAATCTCCGGCAATTGAACCGGCGTCTCTTCCGGCTTTGGCGGTTCCGGCACTTGCACCGCCGGCCGCTCCGCCACCTCTACACCACCCGGTGTTTCCGGCGATATTGAGGCCGTGGGGCGTTCGTCCGGCAGGATATTCTCGACCTTACCACCCTCAGCCGGTTTGGCTTGTTCCTCAGCGGCGGCGGCAGGCGCCGGCATGGGTTTCTCGGGCGTCGGCAGTAGATTTTCTGCCTGGCGTTCAGGCGGGTCTTTCTCCAGCCGGTCATAAACGAGCTTATCCCGGTTGGGGATATCGATGCCGCCCGGCGTATCGGGGCGGACCTTGATCTGACCCTCCGGCGCTTTGACCAGTGGAATTTCTTCGGGCGCGGGCCCGGTCAATTCCTGACCCCAAATCTCCCAGGCGCCGTACCCAGCACCAGCGATGATCAAAATCATCACCGGTAAACGCCAGCGTTTGGGCTTTTTCGGCGCCCGCCGGCTCACCGGTTCGAATTCAAGGGTATCGGCGCGCAGTTCGCCCTGGTCCAGCTCGGGAATATCTCCCAAGGGAACCTCATCACCAGCCGGTCTGATCGGATTATACGGACCCGTTGGCCTTGATGGCGGGTCGGCTGGGCTCACGATCTCAACTCCTCGACAGGTTGCACACCCATCACGGCAAGCCCGGAGGCAATCACCATGGCAAGGGCGCTGACCAGAGCCAATCTGGCCAAGGTTAAATCCTTGTCCGATTCGGTAATGAACCGCAAGCTGGTATCTTCCCGAGCACCCTTGGTCCATAAGGCGTGAAACGCACCGGCCAGGTCCTGCAGGTAATAGGCGATCCGGTGTGGCTCGTGGGCTTCGGCGGCGCTTTCGACGGTGCGGGGCCAGGCCGCCATTTCCTTGATCAGAGCCAGTTCCGCCGGATCACTCAGCCGGGAAAGATCGGCCGACGACAACGCTTCCGGGGTGAGAGCCTCATCGCCGAACATTTCTACTGCTTGGCGCAACACGGACCGGCAGCGGGCGTGGGAATACTGAACATAGAACACCGGGTTGTCGCGGGTCTGTTCCTTCACCTTGGCCATGTCGAAATCAAGCTGCGCATCGTTTTTCCGCGTCAGCATGATGAAGCGCACCACATCCTTGCCGACCTCGTCGATCACCTCGCGTAGCGTGATAAACGTACCCGACCGCTTGGACATTTTCACCGGCTCGCCACCGTCCATCAGATTGACCATCTGGCAGAGCTTCACGTCCAGTGCACCTTTATCCTCGGTCAGCGCCTTCACCGCCGCCTGCATGCGTTTCACATAGCCCCCGTGATCCGCGCCCCAGACGTCGATCATGTCGGCATAATCTCGGTTGAACTTGTCCAGGTGGTAGGCCATGTCACTGGCGAAATAGGTCCAGGAGCCGTCGGATTTTTTCACCGGCCGGTCCACGTCGTCACCGAACTCGGTCGCTTTAAACAGGGTCTGCGGACGGGGCTCCCAATCATCAGGCTTCTTGCCCTTGGGCGGTTCCAACACGCCGGTGTAGATCAGGTCGCGGTCTTCGAGGCTTCCCATCACCGCATCGACACCACCGGCCTCCACCAAGGCGCGTTCAGAACTGAATGTATCGTGTTCGACACCCAAGGCCGCCAGGTCGTCTCGGATCAGATCCATCATTGCGTCGACGGCGAAGCTGCGCAGCGGTTCCAGCCATTCGACCTGGTCCTTGCCGAGCCACTTATCACCATCGGCGTCCTTCAACGCTCTACCGGCATCAATGAGGTAATCGCCGGGATAGAGGCCGTCTGGGATTTCGCCGATATCTTCCCCATGGGCCTCCCGGTAGCGGAGGTGCAATGACCGGGCGAGCGTGTCCACCTGCGCGCCGGCATCGTTAATGTAGTATTCCTTACAGACATCATAACCGGCTTTAGCCAGTAGCCGCGCCAAGGCATCGCCGACCACTGCGCCACGCCCATGGCCCACATGCATGGGCCCCGTCGGGTTGGCGGAGACGTATTCGACGTTGACCTTTTTACCTTGGCCCAAATCGGAATCGCCATACGCAACGCCCGCGGCGAGGATATCTTTCAGACGGTTCAGCCAGAAACCATCCGCCAGCCGCATGTTGATAAAGCCGGGGCCGGCAGCCTCGGCGCTGGTGACCTCGTCCAGCTCTTGCAATTTGGCGACGATTAAATCCGCCAGGTCGCGGGGTTTCATCCCGGCGGCTTTGGACAGCACCATGGCGGCGTTGGTGGCGACGTCCCCATGCCCGGCCTCGCGGGGCGGCTCCACCGCGACCCGAGCCGTCTCCAGCCCGGACGGCACGGCGCCCTCCCCGGCCAGAGCCTCCAGGATGGCAATCACCCTGTCACGCAGGTATCTGAAATGATCCATCGGTTGAGCGGCCATCAGTACGACTTCGCCCCCACATCGATGAGGCGAGTGTGCTCCTCAATAGCGAACCGGTCGGTCATGCCGGCGATGTAGTCGGCGACCACCCGCGCGGTTTCCTCCGTCTCCGGCGCGCCGGCCTTCAGCTGCCATTCGGGCGGCATGCTGCGCGGCTCTTTCAGAAGAAGATCAAATAGGTCGCGGACGACCCGGCGGGATTTGCTGGTCATGCGATTGACTTTGTAATGGCGGTACATGTTTTCGAACAGAAAGTCCTTGAGGCTGCGATCAATCCCGGTCATCTCCTCGGAAAAGGCGACCATTGGCTGATCCAGATGACGCACGTCGTGGGCGCTTTTGGGCGCGGCTTCTTTTAGCCGCCGGTTCGTCTCTGTCAAACAGTCCGTGACCATGGCTCCGATCAGTTCCCGCACGGCCTCGTGACGTAGGCGGGGCCGGCTAATATCCGGATACTTGGCGCGCGCGTCCCGGAAGATGTCGCCAACCAACGGCACGTCGGCAATGTCGTCGATCGAGAACAAGCCGGCCCGCAAGCCGTCGTCGATATCATGATTATTGTAGGCGATGTCATCGGAGAGCGCAGCCACCTGCGCTTCGGCGCTGGCAAAGGTGTGAATCTCCAGATCATGTTTATCGTTATATTCGGTGATATCCCTGTGAACGTCGCCGCTGAGGGGGCCATTATGTTTGACGATCCCTTCCAAGGTTTCCCAAGTCAGGTTCAGCCCGTCGAACTCGGGATAACGTTCCTCCAGCCGGGTGATGACGGAAAGGGACTGCGCATTGTGGTCAAAGCCGCCATAAGGCTGCATTAGTTCGGAAAGTGCATCTTCGCCGGCGTGGCCGAACGGCGTGTGGCCAAGATCGTGCGCTAGCGCCAATGCCTCGGCCAGATCCTCATCCAGCCGCAGCGACCGGGCGATGGACCGGGCGATCTGCGCCACCTCCAGACTATGGGTCAGGCGGGTGCGGAAATGATCCCCTTCGTGATTCACGAAGACCTGGGTCTTGTATTCGAGTCGGCGAAATCCGGAGGAATGCACAATCCGGTCCCGGTCCCGCTGAAAACAGGTGCGGGTCGGGCTTTCCGTTTCGGCGTAAAAGCGCCCCCGGCTTTGATCCGGATCGCAGGCATACGGGGCGCGATTGATAAGTGTCATAGTCATGAATTTCTTGCGGCAACCTACCTGTGCGCTGGATCGGACGCAATGTCGGCGCCCAGCTTTAGGCGTATTCGCGTTGACTTCGCGTCAAAGCAGATTACATAGCAGGCTTAAGGTGTTATGATTAATAAAGTTTGAGAAAAACCGGATAAAATTCATGAGCGACATCCAACAACTGACTGTCACCGAAAGCGCCGCCAAGCGCGTCGGCGAATTAATCGCCGGCGAAGGCGATTCGTCGCTGATGCTGCGGGTCGAAGTGTCGGCCGGCGGCTGTTCCGGCTTTCAATACGGGTTCGACCTGGACAAAGAGGTGAAAGACGACGACAAGCTGATTGAGGCTTATGGCATCAAGGTCGTGGTCGATGAAATGTCCCTGGAAATCTTGAACGGGGCCGAAGTCGATTATGTAGACGATCTGGTCGGCGCGTCCTTCCGCATCCGGATCCCCAACGCCACGGCCTCCTGCGGCTGCGGCGTGTCTTTCTCCATGTAGGCTTCTTTTATTATACTATCGGTGTAAATAAACTTGGCCGGCGTTACCGGCGGCTGAAGGATGCCCCATGACGAAAATCGCCACCTGGAATGTGAACTCTGTGAAGGCCCGGCTACCGCTGCTGCTGCGCTGGTTGGATGAGTTCGACCCGGACGTGGTGCTGCTACAGGAACTGAAATGCGTGGACGAGGCCTTCCCTCGAGAAGAGGTGGAAGACAAGGGCTACAACGTCGCGGTCAAGGGTCAGAAGACCTATAACGGCGTCGCCATCCTTTCCAAATCCCCCATTGATGTGGAGCTGACCGAACTGCCTGGCGACAAATCGGACGAGCAGGCTCGCTATCTGGAGGCCTTTACCGGCGATATTCGGGTGGCGTCGATTTATTTACCCAATGGCAATCCGGTGGACACAGAAAAGTACCCTTACAAACTGGGTTTTATGGAACGGTTGTATAAACGGACCCAGGAATTGCTGGCCCTGGAAGAAGCCTTCGTGCTGGGTGGAGACTATAACGTTATCCCCCATGACCGTGATTGTTATGACCCCAAGGCCTGGGAGGGAGACGCCCTGTTCCGCCCCGAAACCCATGCCGCGTTTCGTAAGATTATGCATTTGGGCCTGACCGACGCCTTTCGGGCGTTCAACCAGGAAGGCGGACGTTATTCCTATTGGGATTACCAGGGTGGCGCCTGGAACAAGGATAACGGCATCCTGATTGATCATTTGCTCTTGTCGCCCCAAGCCGCAGACCGGCTGGAAGACGTCGGCATCGACAAGACGCCCCGGGGCTGGGAACGGCCATCCGATCATACCCCGGTTTGGTGCGAATTAAGCTAGGGTCCGGACCTTGAACATTGAAAATGAATTCTAAAGCCACACTTTATGTAGCATGAGCGATCAACCACATGTCCTGATTGTCGAGGATGACGAACTTGTCCAGTCCTATGAGCAGTTGCAATTAGAGAGCAACGGCTTCCGGGTGACCACGGCCAGCACGGGACTGGAAATGTTCGAGGCTTTATCAGCCGATCAGTTCGACCTGATCTTATTGGATTTGAACCTTCCGGACGGGGATGGACTGGACTTCGCCGAACATATTCGCGGCGCGGGCAACATACCAATCCTGGTAGCGTCAGGACGGGGCTCCACCGACGATAAGCTAACGGCGCTCAACCTGGGCAATGTAGATTACATCACCAAACCGTTCGATCCGCAGGAACTGTTCCTTCGGGTGCGCAACTTAGTGCAAATGACTAGTCCCGACGATGACCGGCCGGACACTCACGGCGAGATCAACGCACCATTGGCGCCGCTATCGTTGCGGCGCATCCGATTTACCCCCCTGGCGCTGGGACTTCTCGTCTTGGTGATTGCTCTCGGCGCAGGCCTCGGCGGCTGGTACGTAGGCATGTCCCAGGATGGCGATGAGTTGGAAATCCGAATCGGTGAGGCCTCAACCTTGCCGCGTGCCTCGGCGCCCGCATCCGCTCCAAATCAGCAGGCTTCGGCGCCGGCGCCTACAGTTCCGGCGGCAGTGCCGGCACAGCAGCCGTCGCAAATGTCGGAAAATCCGACCCTACCAGCCGGGGAATGCCCGCCAATCCCGGATGTGGACTGGTGGCGGGTCCAAACCCATGACGCCATCCGTAACTATGTGGACACCAAGCATGACGGCAACTGGGAGAATTATACGAGATATTGGAATGCCCGTTTGAAACGGCTGGAAGATATCTATGCCCGCAACTCCCAGGCTCTTGCCGGCACCCTTATACTGGAGGGACCGGGTCTTCTAGCCTATATCGAGAATGTGCGGGGCCGGATCGCCGCCATCACCTGCCTGGAGAAGACGGCCCAAAAGTAATTTCCCAAACACCTTTTAATTTGACGCGGATCAAGGCGTAGTTGTGTAACCGTTGGCATGTTCCCCTCATTAAGGAGAGGAGACTTATTATGACCGACGGAAATATTGCCTATCTCGCTCTTTGTATCGGTGCGGCCGTGATTTTTGCGGGCGTTCTGTTCGCCGTGGCCCGCTACACGATCAGTTAGAGGATCACTTACCTGTCTGGCGTGAGGGTCCCCGCCTGCGTATAGTGACGTGGATATGAAGATTACCGGACAGGTTCAAATCCCATCCACCCAATTCGGGTTGCCGCCATTTGCCCTGGCGCGTCCCGCCAATTTGGACGAGGTGTGCGCGGCGATTGAGAAAGGCGGGCGCCCCCCTGTGTTCCTCGCCGGCGGCACCGATTTATTCCTGCAGTTTAGAAGCGGGCTTCGGCCCGAAATGGTCATCGACCTCAACACCGTGGCCGAGCTGCGGACGATCTCCCTTGAGAACGAGACGTTGCACATCGGCGCCGGCGCCCGGCACGCGGCGGGACTGACCCATCCTGATATCAGTGCACGCCTGTCTCGACTCGCCGAAGCGTGGGAGCTGCTGGGCAACGTCCGGGTTCGCGGCATGGCCACGCTGGGCGGCAATTTGATGGCGCGAAACAATCGTTATGAAGGACCGTTGTTTGCCGCCGCCCTGAATGCGCAACTTTGCTTTCAAGGACCAGGTGGCGCGGCCCATATTTCCGCCGAGGAATATTGGACGGCAGAGACGCCGGCAAACATGGTCTTGAGCCGGATCGAGGTGCCACTGACGGGCAATCCCCGCTTTGTCTATGACCGCAGCCTGCGGCCGATCATGACCATGGCGCTGGGCCTGAGCGATGCCCCGGTCGGTGGCCTTTCGGCGCGGGTGGCCATCGGGTCCCAATGGAACGCGCCCCAGTTTTTATCGTTTGGGATCGATCGTCTATCCGACGCACAAGCAAACGCACAAGACCTCGCCAACGTCTGTCTGGATGAATTACCGGATGATCTGGAAGACGGGGATTACATCCGCTCCGCCGGCGCAGCTATCTTAGCGCGGCTGATCCAACGGATCGGAGAGGACACATGAGCAGCCCCAACATCGTCTCGGCCGGTGAGGAAATTGAAATCACCGTGACACTTAACGGGGAGACGAAAACCCTCGCCGTCCCGGCCCATCAGGTGCTGGCAGATTTGCTGCGGGAACAACTGGGGCTTAAGGGCGGGAATGTTTCCTGCGCGTCGGGTGTCTGTGGCAGTTGTACGATCCTGGCGGATGGCGAGCCTGTCGCCGCCTGCGCCCAGTTTGCTTATCAGATGGACGGCAAAACCCTGACCACTGTCGAAGGTCTGGGCGAAAACGGTCAATTGTCGGCGGTGCAAAAAGCCTTTTCCGAGCACAGCGCCTTTCAATGCGGCTATTGCACGCCGGGGATGATCTTGCTGGCAACCGCATTGTTGGAGCAGAACCCCGCCCCCACCCGCGACGAGATCAGGACCTGGATGTCGGCGAATATCTGCCGTTGCACCGGCTATGAGATGATCATCGAGGCTGTCGAGTTGGCGGCGGGAGAGAGCGCGTGACGGCGGAGCGGAACATCTACCGCACCATCGGCTCGGGCGGGCCGCGCGTCGATGCTGCAGAGAAAGTCACCGGCCGGGCTATCTATTCCACCGATATCGACCGGCCCGGCATGCTGCACGCAAAAATTCTCCGCAGCAACGTGGCCCATGCGAAGCTGGTCAAGATCGACGCATCGAAAGCTCGCGCCGCGCCAGGTGTGCATGCCGTGCTAACGAGAGACGAACTCGACCAAGTGAACTCCCCGGTCTACGGCTACTTTATTAAGGACCAACCCATCGTCGCCATGGACCGGGTGCGTTACGAAGGCGATACGTTGGCCGCCGTTGCGGCCGAAACGGAGGCCCAGGCCGAGGCCGCCCTGGCGCTGATTAATGTGGAGCTCGAGGAACTTCCCAGCGTACCGGACCTGGACGCGGCGCTGGACGGGTCTCTGCCCGAACTTTTCGAAGAAGCGCCCATGGGCATCGTGCCCAAGTACGGCGCCGGGGCGAGCGGCGCACTGCGGCCGATCCACAACGCCTGTTATCTGTTCAGCTATACAACGGGCAGCGCCGCTGCATTCGACGGCTGCGATCATGTGTTCGAGGACACGTTCGAATTTTCCCGCATGCATCATTTGCATCTGGAACCGTTCGTCACCGTCGCCGAAACAAGCGGCGAGCAGATCGAGATATGGACCAGCGGGCAGAACCCCTTCCCGCTGCGCAAAGAGCTAAGCCGGGTGTTTGGCATGCCGGAGAACCGGATCACCGTGCACACGCCCTATATCGGCGGCGGCTTCGGGGCGAAGAACAACTGCAAGACCGAGCCGGTGGCGATCCTCTTATCCAAGATGGCCGGGCGGCCCGTGCGGCTCAGCCTAACGGTGGAAGAGAACTTCCTCACCAACACCCAGCACGCAGCCCGGCTGATCGTCAAAACCGGGGTGATGAACGACGGTCGGTTCGTGGCCCGGGAAAGCACCATCTATCTGGACTCGGGCGCGTATTCCGACGCAAGCCCCTTGGTGGCGGAGAAAGCGGGCTATCGCATCCCGGGTCCCTACCGCTGGGACTATATCCAGACCGACTGCTATTGCATGATGACCAACACCTCGCCGGCAGGCCCGTTCCGGGGCTTCGGCGGAACGCAAACCACCTGGGCCAGCGAGTCTCAGATCGACATGATCGCGAGGCGGCTGGATATGGACCCGATCGACATCCGCAAGAAGAACCTGCTCAAACTCGGGGATCCGTTCGTGCCCGGCGAAAGCGGCATGGACAGCGATCTGGCGTATGGCCTCGATCTGGTCGCCAAGGAAATCGGTTATGGGGATAAAGACCGCCCGGCCAACCGAGGCGTCGGCCTCTCCATCGGGTTCAAGGACGGCGGCGGGGTGAACAAGCCGGCCCTTGCCCGGGTCAAGGTTGCCACCGGCGGCGATGCGCTGCTGCAGTGCGGCACAGCGGAGATCGGCCAAGGCGCCAAAACCGCCATGAGCCGGGTGGTGGCGGAAATCCTGAAACTTGATCCGGCACGAGTCACGTTTGCGCCCATCAACACCGACCACACGCCTTTCGATCAAGGAACCAACGCCAGCTCCGCCATCACGGTGATGGGCCAGGCTGTGGAGCGCGCCGCGCACAAGGTGCGGGACGAAATTTTGGAGTTTGCCGCCACGCAATTGGGCATCGCGGCGGAAAAGCTGGACCTCGCCGACGGGATGATCGTCAACGGCGAAGAGAAACATCCGCTCAACCTGATGGTCATGGGCTATTACGGCGGCACAGGGTTCGAATTTTCCGCCGACGGTTATTTCAAATCCCCCAACGATCACGAAGCGCCCCTGGAAAGCCCATGCGTGTTCTGGGAAATCGGCTGGGGCGCGGTCGAGGTGGAGGTCGATCCCGACACCGGCCGCCTGACCGTGCATAAGCTGGTGGTCAGCGGCGACGCGGGCGCGGCGATCCACCCGCTGGTCTGCCGGGGCCAAGACGAAGGCGCCGCCGTGATGGGCCTAGGCCAGGCGTTGTTCGAGACCATGCAGTATGACGGCACGGTTTTGACCAACGGCACGGCCTTGGGCTACCGGGTGCCGCTGGCGTCCGACATCCCCGCCAGCTTCGTCTCCATCACTCAGGAACAGGGCCACGGGCCCGGCCCATTCGGATCAAAAGGCATGGGCGAAGGCGGCATGCTGCCCGTCGCCAGCGCGATCGCCAATGCGGTCGAAGATGCCGTCAGCGTGCGCATCACGTCGCTGCCGATCACCCCACAGAAGATTTTGAAGGCGTTGCGGGAGAAGGCATAGGAAGTTTCGGCGGGGATGGTGCCCTCGCGTCACCCCCCCCTTCACGTACAATCGAAATCACCCAAATGCGTCATCCCCGACTTGCGAAGCGATTGTCGGGGAACCATGCATCGACAGCCATGGATACCCGAGAATTGATCCTGACTAACGTCAGTCTCAACTCGGGCACGACGCTTAAAAGAGAGATGGGCGAAAATACTAAAGCCCCGCAGTGATCCGTGGTGAAGACAACATGGGTCCACGGGTCACGCCTTCGGCGGCCCGTGGATGACTAATTTTTTTTGCTATAATTTTCATAGTCATGCGCGGGCAGCGACGAAGGAGCGAGACCCGCGCACCCAACTTTACATCATTGTTTGCGCCCCTATTCCCAATTCAGGGAATCGTGCTAAGCGGGGGCATGAACGGGATTTTCTTTGCGATCGTGCTGATTGCCTTCGGGGTGGCGGGCTACCAGCAGATAGTCTGGCAATCGGCGGACGCGGCGGCCAAGTCGCCGATGGAGCTATTGGCCACCGCCATGGTGGACACGGCGGAGGCGTCGGTCACGCTGGCGCTCGGCCTGGTCGGTGTGATGGCGCTTTTTTTGGGCCTGATGAAGGTGGCCGAACAGGGCGGCATGCTGGTCATCATCGCTAAGCTGACCAGGCCCCTGATGCAGAAACTGTTTCCCGACGTGCCGCCGGATCACCCGGCCATGGGGGCGATGATCCTCAACATGTCAGCCAATGTGCTGGGCCTGGGCAACGCGGCGACACCCTTCGGCATCCGCGCCATGCAGGAACTGGATAAGCTGAATGACGCCAAGGGCACGGCATCCAACGCCATGGTGCTGTTCCTGGCGATCAACACGTCGAGTGTGACGCTTTTGCCCACGGGGATCATTGCGCTGCGGGCGGCGGCTGGGTCCCAGGACCCGGCGGGGATCGTGCCGACAACCCTGTTTGCCACCATCTGTTCCACCACCATCGCCATCACCATGGCCAAGCTGTGCCAGAAGTATTGGTTCTCCAAACCCGAACCAGTGTTCGAGGAAGGCGTTACCGCCATGGAAGGCGAGACCGGCCTGGAGGAATTCGAGGCGCAATCACAAGACGAGGCCGCCTCCTTGGATACCGCGGGCGCGGTTGAATCCTACCCCGCCTGGATCTCCTACACGGTGCTACTCGGCATACTGTGCCTGATCCCGCTGACCGTGGTCTACGGCAAGGCGATTTCGCCCTGGATCATGCCGGGGATCATGGTCGGATTGCTCGGTTTCGGCGTCGCCAAACGGGTCCGGGTTTATGAGGCCTTTGTAGAAGGGGCGAAAGACGGGTTCCTGGTGGCGCTTCGCATCATTCCGTATCTGGTAGCTATCCTGGTGGCTGTCGGCATGTTCCGGGCGTCCGGCGCCATGGACCTGTTGATCTCGCCGCTTTCCGTTGTTACCGATCCGTTGGGCATGCCGGCAGACGCCTTACCCATGGCGCTGTTGCGGCCGCTGTCGGGCTCGGGCGCGTACGGTATCGTCGCCGACATATTGAACAACCCGGCCATCGGGCCGGACAGCTATACGGGCTACTTGGTCAGCACCCTGCAGGGCTCCACCGAGACCACCTTCTATGTGCTGGCGGTTTATTTCGGCGCGGTGCAGGTGCGCCGTATCCGCCATGCACTGATCGCCGGGCTCAGCGCCGATCTGGCCGGGGTCATCGGCGCGGTGGTCGCTGTCTCATTTTTGCTGCAGGGCTGAGCCGATAAATCCGTTGACTTAACCTCACGCGTTCCCTTCATTAACAAAGCAGAACCCTACAAGGCCGGATCGATTTATGAGCAAGCAGGACCTGGACACCCTTCACCGGATGTTCGACGACGAAAGCCAAGCGGACGCCACGCCCCTGGCCAACCAGTTGCAAGCCATCGCCCGGATAGTCGTCCGCAGCGCTCTTCGACGTTATCCCAAAGACCTAGGGCTCTCCTTCGTCCACGCCGCCATCATCGGCGGGATAGGCACGTTCGGCCCTATTTCAGCACGCGACCTGGCCACGATCCTGACCATGCACGAAGGCCAATTGAGCCGGAATATCAAACAGTTGGAAGACAACGAGCTGCTCTCTCGAATCCCGGACCCGGCAGATTCACGCCGCAAGATGCTGATGCTGTCGCGCAAAGGAAAAAGCCTCTACAAGAAGGTTATGAACACCCAAAAATCCCGGGAAAAAAATTTCCTGGCTGGCATCTCCGCCGGTGACCGGGACCGGTTCTACCGCACCCTCAACCGCATCCGCGCCAACGCCGAAAGGGAACTGGCTGCGGACTCCGCCGAAGACCAAGTATAATTTAAGGCTCAATCACAACACTAGTCGCGCCGGAACAAATACTTTACTAGTAAAGTATTTTGCCGTAGAACACTCCTAGCGTTGATCTGACATGTGATACTCAACTAGGAGATTGTCATGTTTCCGAAGAACCACTGGTACGCCGTCGCCTGGGACCACGATATCAAGCAGGCCCCCTTCCGGCGCACAATTTGCAATGAAGACATTGTGTTCTTCCGCAAGCCCGACCGCACCCTGGTCGCGCTTGAGGACATGTGCCCTCACCGCTTGCTGCCACTGTCCGCCGGCAAGGTTCATGGCGACAAAATCGTCTGCGGCTATCACGGCTTTACCGTGGACGGCGCGGGCGCCTGCGTACACATGCCCCAGCAAGAAAACCTGATAGGCAAGAAGCTGGTGAAGACCTACCCGGTGGTGGAAAAGCACCGCTTCATTTGGGTGTGGATCGGCGATGAAGACTTGGCCGACGAAGACAAAGTGCCGGACCTGCACTGGTGCTCCAACCCGGATTGGATCGCCGACGGGGAAACCTTCCACATCAAGTGCGACTACCGGCTGCTGGTGGATAATCTGATGGACCTGACCCACGAGACCTATGTGCATCCGACCTCCATCGGCCAGGAGGAAATCACCGAGGCGCCGATTGAGACCACATCCGACGACGACTCTGTCACCGTCACCCGCTGGATGCGCGACATAACCCCGCCGCCCTTTTGGTCGACCAATCTGGGCTCGGACGAGCAATGTGATCGTTGGCAGATCTGCAAGTTCACCCTACCCGCCAACGTGATGATCGATGTGGGCGTCGCACCCACCGGTACCGGCGCACCGTAAGGTGACCGCTCCAAGGGTATCACCGGGATCGTCATCGATCTGATGACCCCGGAAACAGAGACCACCACCTGGTATCACTGGGGTATGGCGCGCAACTTTGACATCAAGAACGCCGCGTTGACCAGGCAAATCAGGGACGCCCAATCTTCGGTGTTTAAGGAGGACGAGGTGGTGCTGGAGCAACAGCAACTTCGCCTCAATAAGCACATGGACCGGCGGCTCGCCAATTTCAACATCGACAAAGGCAGCATGCTGTCGCGCCGTCTGATCGACCACGCGCTCACCGTGGACGACAGTGAAGCCCCCGCACTTACGGGGTAACCGGCGGGATGATCTGTTGATTACCGGGTTTTCGTGGCCGGCGAATAGGCTAAACTAGCCGCTCGACTACCGTTCACATAGGGAATGTCTCATGCGTACTCGCCCACCTTTCCGCGCCGATCATGTCGGCTCCCTTCTCCGGCCCGCCGCTGTGTCAGAGGCACGGGCCAAATGGCACAACGGCAAAATGTCGGCCGAGGACCTGACGGAGATCGAGAACGACGCCATCCGGGACATCGTGACCAAACAGGAAGCGGTGGGCCTCAAGGGCGTCACCGACGGGGAGTTCCGCCGGGATTACTGGCATCTGGATTTCATGTTCGGTTTCAACGGTGTAGACCCGAGTGAAGAAGCCTATAAAAGCCGCTTCCAGGACGAGGATTTTGTGGCCCCGGCCGCCGAAGTCACCGGCAAAGTCTCCTATCCCGCGACGGGGATCATGCAGGCGCATTT
>Ga0181587_10000729_pt1 | contig 27116 bp, 23 predicted proteins | sample 071ome_27_FD_132463 | JGI IMG/M metagenome (GOLD analysis project Ga0181587, IMG submission 132463) | Coastal salt marsh microbial communities from the Groves Creek Marsh, Skidaway Island, Georgia - 071409AT metaG (megahit assembly) | ecosystem: Environmental > Aquatic > Marine > Intertidal... | reverse complement strand
TCCCTGGATCGGCAGCCATGAGGCCCCATCGTCTAGTGGCCCAGGACACGGCCCTCTCAAGGCTGAAACAGGGGTTCAAATCCCCTTGGGGCTACCAAGCACCAAATGTGAAGCGGTTGGCAATTTGCCAGCCGCTTTCCTATTTCCGGATTCAGGGCGAAACTGTTTATATGGTTCACGGAAGACACGGTTACACAGCAACTCCCGAAGATGCTCCGAAGCGTCCGTTGCGGCACGGCACGATCCGACGCGTCATATCTCTATACGCTCCGTACAAACTTGGGCTCGGTGCAGTTGTATTCCTGGTTCTCAGCACCGCGATACTCGGCGTAGCGACACCACTCCTGATCCGACAAATCATTGATGTCGCGATCCCTGATAACGACATGAACTTGCTCTACCTGCTCGTAGGTGGAATGTTGGTTATCGCCGCGGTTAGTGGAGCGATGAACCTCGCTCAGGCCTACCTGAATGTGCGGACCGGATTCCGAGTAATGCAATCGCTCAGGATCTCGGTCTATGAGCACCTCCAGAAGTTGCCCCTGTCGTTTTTCACTTCATCAAAAACCGGTGACATTCAATCTCGTCTTGCCAACGACGTGTCCAGCACTCAACTTGTTCTCACCGACACGCTAGGAACGTTCGTTTCGAACTCGGCAGTGGTGATTTCTTCCGTGATCGCCATGCTGGTGATTTCCTGGCAGTTGTCGCTGGTCGCATTCTTCACTGTCCCGGTGTTTGTGTTCTTCACTGTTCGTGTTGGGCGTCGGCGTCGGAGGCTGACTGGAGAAACGCAACGAGCACTGGCTGATTTGACGAGTCGGACTGGCGAAACACTCTCGATCTCAGGTGTCATGCTTGCCAAGACTTTTGGTCGGGATCAGGACCAGCTTGCCCAATTCGATGAGAACAACCGTCGCTTAGCTTCGCTTTCGATCCGTCAGGCAATGACCGGTCGAGGATTCTTCGTGGTGGTGCAAACTTTTTTCACGATGGCACCTGCGATTGTTTGGTTACTTGGCGGGCTATTTATCTCCGAGGGACGCTACGACATATCTCTCGGCGACATTGTTGCCTTCACAACGATCCAGGCTCGATTGCTGTTCCCCCTGTCCGGACTGCTCAACCGTGGTGTCGATGTAACCAGTTCCCTGGCTCTATTCGATCGGATTTTTGAATACCTCGATATTGACCCGGCGATCAAAGACCCAGCGAATCCTGTTGTTCTTGAGCCAACTAAGGTGCGAGGAGAGGTTGCATACAAGAACGTCGGCTTTTCGTATTCAACCCCGGATGAAGGTAAATCGAAAGACAAGCCATTCGAACTGGGTGGTATCAATATCGATGTCGACAGTGGCGGACTAGCGGCGTTGGTCGGACCTAGCGGTGCCGGTAAAACGACGGTTGGATATTTGCTGGCGCGCCTTTATGATCCAGACGCAGGCTCAATCACAATTGATGGCGTCGACATTCGGGATATGAAGCAGCGGGATCTTTCTCGCCTGATCGGTGTGGTCTCACAAGATTCGTTCATGTTCCACACTTCGGTACGAGAGAATCTCCTCTACGGAAAGCCCGACGCAACCGACGCTGAGTTGGAAGAAGCAACTAGGGCTGCTCAAATATTCGATTTAATCGATCGTTTGCCGGAACGATTCGACACTGTCGTAGGTGAGCGTGGCTACCGATTGTCAGGCGGTGAAAGGCAGCGTCTCGCCATTGCACGTGTGATCCTGGCCAATCCGAGAATATTGCTACTAGATGAAGCCACAAGTTCACTCGACACTCTCTCGGAGCGGATGATTCAGCAAGCACTTGCACGGCTGAGAGAAGGTCGCACGACGATCGCAATTGCGCACCGCTTATCAACGGTTATTTCAGCAGACCAAATTCTGGTATTGGAAAACGGTCAAATTACTGACCGTGGCACGAATGACGAATTGCTGGAGCGGTCGGAACTTTACAGACGACTGTATGAAGAGCAGTTCACCGCGATTCCTTCGCTTACGTAAACCGGTTCGGTCATCCTGAGTTCGTCGAAGGATCCCCGGTTGGATGGCGTTCGCAACCACATTGCGCTCCTTTCGGTGTACATTGCCGCCAGACAACTAGACCGAGCAGGATCACCCGATGACTGAGCACTCCCCTCTTCGCCCCGTAATGACCGTTCGACCACCGAACGACATCCTTTTCGAAGAGTCGTTTTGGGACGAATTGTCAGGTGCAGGAATCAGCGAGATAGCGCTGCAGTGGTTGTGCTTGCTCGACGATCAAGGTCCAGATGCTGGCAACGTTTACCCACAACCCGAAGACTCTCATCCAAGAGGTCTAACCGCTATGGGTGGAGATCGGGTAAAGCGGGTCCCAACGGCTGCATTCAACCCAACTCCAGAGTTTTACGAAGGGCTGTCATGGTCACCACCAACTATGCCGTCACACCTCGCTTCAGATGCGGAAAAACTTGGCGAGGCACTGAAACTCGGTAAGTCCAAAGGTTTTTCGATCTACGTTGTCGATGACAAGGGCTATTTCCTTCACGGGGGATTCGGTTCAGGCAAGCTCGACACGACTCGCCGAACTCCAAGTTTCACCGATCCGGAAATGCCGGGGATGACTGTGGCAAGAGCTCGTGACACCTCCAAGCACTTCCCGGAAGTGACCGGATTGTTGCTAGATGGCCCCGACTTCAAATGGGAGATCAAACCCGGTCATCGAGATGATCTTTGGGTCGAACAGATTGATAGCCCGGAGAACAGGGCGTTCGCCGAATCACGTGGAATGGATTTCCAGTCGATCCTTGACGGTCGCGAGCATTTCAAAGAGTTTCTGCACGGGTTCAATCCTGACTACGCAAGAAAGTTCATCAAAGAAGCACCCGGCGCGCTGGTCAGTCACGCCTGGTGGGGTTCGCATCCGAAGTTCAAGGAATGGTTCGAGTTCAAGCAGCAGTCGGTTGAATGGAGCGTGAGCTCGTCTTACACCGGCGTGAAACGATATTTACCCGAACTTCAAGTCGGGAATTCTTCTCGTCTTCCATTTGCTGAACCGCTCACCGGTCACAACACGAAACGTAAGCAGCAATACATCGACTTCCAGCAGCCGAAACAGTACTGGTGGTCAGGTGGAGTTGCGGGGTTCCGAGGCACGATAGTCAACTGGATCGACACGCTTGTCGAATGGAATGCTGGGCTTGACCATGATCTCGCGTCTGAACTCTTCGGGGCAATGTTTGATTACCCGATGCCAGCCGACTACCCGGTGAGTTCTTACGATCAGGAAGCGACCAACGGTTGGTTCGAAACTTCGGTACGGGATCAAACCCGCAAAATGCTCGATAACAGTGGTGGTGCGGAACGCTTCATGCCGTGGGTAGGACTCGAACACTTTGGATCGAACTGGCTGACTGCGTCAGAGCTCGACCGGCTCCTCGCTGAAATGCAGGCGCAAGGTGCCACGCGGTACTGCTACTTCATCTACAACTCGATGAAGCCGGAAATCTGGGACGTAATCCAGAAGTACAGTCGCCGGCCCTAACTCACCGGTGGATGCTTATCCGCCCATGGTCGAGCCTCTTCAAACGCTGCTGATGCAGCGAGGACTGTTACTTCGTCCTTCATGTCACCAATGATGTGGAGTCCGATCGGTAGTCCGTCTGACGAGAATCCTGCAGGCACTGATGCTGCCGGGTTGCCTGTCAGGTTGAACAGATACGTAAACGGCGTAAATCCCCAGAGCTTGTGCGGAACCTGTCGACCGTCAATAACTTCAGGAGCCTCTCCGACATTGAAAGCAGGTACAGCAAGCGTCGGGGACAGCAGCAAATCGTAATCACCGAAAAACTGGTTTACGTAGCGGCGATACCAGCCGATATTGCTGAAAATCTGCCACATACGCTCGGCAGAAAGAGTAGCGGCACGGTCCATGTACTCGCCGAAGTAGTCCGTCAGTTGCTCTCGTCGGTTCTCCCAATCATCTTTCGCGGCATCGAGCCCCTTGACCGTAAAGTAGTCGAAAAATGTCCAGAACACTTCTTCGTAGTCGGAAGGATTGAAATCTACAGTCTCGACTGTTGCGCCTAATTGCTCGAAGGATTTTGCTGCGTTTTCTGCGACCTGAGCGACTTCTGGATCGACCGGATTTCCTCCCATGTCCGAGGTCCAGCCAATCTTCAGGCCCTTCACACCTTTGGTCAACGCACCAACGTAGTCGGGGACTTCGTCTGTAATCGTGTCGTACTCACCACGAGGATCGTAGCCAGAGAATACTCCAAGGGTTATCGCTGCATCTTTCACAGTCCGCGTAAGTGGGCCTGAGGTGGCGTTGTTCATAATGTTGTGACCGGCACGACCGCCTGCCATCCGCGCCACCCTACCCTGAGTCGCTTTGATGCCATAAACGCCAGCGAACGCTGCTGGTATACGAATCGACCCACCACCATCGCCGCCGGGAGCGAAGCTGGTCAGACCCGACGCAACAGCCGCTGAAGCACCGCCGGATGAGCCGCCAGGAGTTTTATCAGGATTCCACGGATTCCTTGCAGGTGGTCCCAATCGGTTCTCGGTCGTCCCAGCGAAGCCATTTTCTGGTGTATTCGTTTTGCCAGAAATAATCGCGCCGGCTTTTCTAACTCGTTCCAGCGGGATCGAATCAACTTCTGCAATGTTATCCGTTGCTGGCAACGATCCGTGAGTCCAGCGAAACCCTGCCATTGGTTCGGTGTCTTTATATGGCACCGGAATCCCATGTAGTGGTCCGAGGTCCTCGCCATTCATAATCGCTGATTCGGCTTTTTTCGCCTCATTAAGGGCGTACTCAGACATTCGAGTAATAAAGATTCCGAGCTTCGGGTCGAGCTCATCGGCCCGGCGCAAATGAGATTCCATCAGCTCTACCGGCGAAATTTCCTTTGAGCCGATCATTTCTCGCAGCTTGTGGGTTGGCGTAAATCCTAAGTCTCGGTCTGAGGTCATGTCTCTGGTTCGTGGTCTCGGGTTATTTGTGTACTAGGCGACTGATGTTCTAATTGGCTTTCATCGCAGAAATGAATTCGTCAGTCGGTTCGGCGGGAAGTGTTTCAGTTTCGATAGTCCCGCGCGCCCCGAGGTCGATTGCCAAACGGCTCATGTGTGCGTTGTCTGGTGCTTCGATGATCGTTGCGAAGTCGTATCGCCCGAGTAGCGCGTACTGCGAAACGACCTTGCAACCCTGATCTTCGATTTCGAGGTTGACCTGTCCGATCCGATCCGGATCGTGTTTCACACGATCACGACCGCGTTCCGTCAACTTGGACAGCATGAGATAGAACGGCACACAGCACCTCCGTCGACTCGCATCGCGAGTGTGTTCGCAATTTCTGAGCGAACTTTACTCCATCTTGGAGCCAACGAAGTTGGACAGTGCCCTCGCAGTTGGGTCAGTTCGAACATTCACGATCGCTGGAACACCAGCATCAAATGCTCGTTCCAGGGCTGGTCGAATGTCTTTCGGGTCTTCGACGAGTTCTCCGTGTCCACCAAGCGATTCAGCAATCTTGTCGAATCGGGTAAATCCAAGTTCACGTCCAGGCTTTCGAATTCCCTCAACACGAGCGGTCCAACCTTCGTTATTCGAGACAACGATCACGATTGGCAGATTGTGGCGCACCGCCGTGTCAAAGTCCTGGATGTTCATCCCCAGAGAGCCGTCACCGTGCAGCGCGACGACCTGGGTGTCAGGCTTGGCGATCTTCGCACCAATCGCGTAAGGAAGACCAACTCCCATGCAACCTGTGGGTCCAGAGTTGAGTCGGTGTCCGGGCACGTATGTCGGCATTGATTGTCGACCGTAGTGCAGGATCTCGTTTCCATCGACGGCGAGAATAGCGTCACGATCCATCACTTCGCGAAGTTCTTTGCACAATCGCAACGGGTGAATAGGTCGCTGATCGGAATTTTCGAGTGGAGCGACACGTTCCCTTCGAGATTCATCGGCTTCTCGAAGAGATTCCACCCATTTCGAATCTGACTTCGATTGGAAGCCAATGGTGTCTGCTGCATCGTTTAGCTGCTGAAGAACGGTGCGGGCATCACCCTCGATTCCAATATCTACCGACCGGTTGTGACCGATCTCAGCGCCGTGAATATCGATCTGGATTATTTTTGCATCGGCAGCGATTCTCTTGCCGAACGTCATCATCCAGTTGAATCGAGTTCCAACGACAAGGAGAGCGTCGGTCTGTCGGAACGCGGTTGAACGCGCAGCAGGGAATGAAAGCTCATGGTCGTCAGCGATGAGTCCACGTGACATTGGCGCTGTGTAGAACGGAATCCCTGTGCGCTCAACAAACTGCCTGAGCTCGTCATAGGCCTGTGACCACCAAACTCCACCACCTGCGAAGATGATCGGTGATTCGGCATCCGACAGCATTTGGATCGCTGCTTTTACCTGGTCGGGATCACCTGCAGGACGAGCCGCAGACGTCGGCCGGCTTGGAGACACAGCGTCATCTTCTTCGAGTTTCGAGTACAGCACATCTTCATTGCAATCGATGTAGACGGGACCGGGTCGTCCAGTGGTCGCCAATCGGAATGCCGTAGATACGTGTTCGGGGTACCGAGCTGCGTCAGTCGGACGCATCACTGCTTTAGAAACCGGCTCGAAAATGCCCACCTGGTCAATTTCCTGGAAACCATCTCGACCGAAGTCGGAAATCGGCCCAGCACCACCTAAAGTGATCATTGGCGCACAGTCGACATACGCTGTGTACTGACCGGTCAGGAGATTCAAAGTGCCCGGACCAGATGCGGCTGTTGTAACACCGGGCTTTCCGGTAACTCGAGCGTATGCGTGAGCGGCCATTGCAGCTGCTTGCTCGTGGCGGAAATCAATCGTCCGAATACCCATGTCCTCGGCATTGTTGATGATCTCGTAATTCGGACCCCCCATCAAAAAGAAAAGGTGCTCAACACCCTCTTCTCTTAGCGTGCGGGCGACCAGGTAACTGCCATCGACTTCCATTTGTGTGCTTAGCTCCGTGAGTTCATTGGACTTGGGTGTACAGAATACGCTCTAGCGGGTTGGTGAATACAGGCTTATCGGTTGATTCTCGTCGCCTTCAGGCGGTCAGATTCCTCGCTGGCGATACCGGTAAATCGGCTCAATATGCCAGGTTGATCTGTTCCGGCGAGACGGCCCGCTTCGCGGATCAGCTTAGTTCCTGAAATGAAGTCTGCTTTGGAAATGTTTTCGAGGTCGACCTTTCCGTCGCCCCGGTTGTGCCAGTTGCCGAGGGGAAACGCGGTACCACTCACTCGGTAGCCGACCGCCTTGTAAGCCGACGCTTCACACCCGCCCGCGCTCATCAATTGACGTTGAAACTTGAATGACTCATCTTTCCGAGTTAGTTCGGAGGCAGCTACGACCAGATACGCCTCAGCAAAATAGTCAAAGGTTGCTGCTCGATCCCCTGTTCTAATCACTACACCACTTCCCTGCTCTGCTCCGGGAAGGATCGAACTCGTTTCCACCGATACAACAACCGTGTTCTTAGGGAGGATCTCGGCTTCGGCGTTGGCAGCGGCTCCAAGCAAACCTACTTCCTCGGCACGTGTGAACACACCGTAAACGCTACCTTCGGTTTCGACTCCAATGAGCGACTCAACGCCTGCAAGAATGGCTGCGCATCCAGCCAGATCATCGGCTGCTCGCATCGAGATGAGATCGTCCTCGATCCTAATATCGGGTAATTCGGGAACAACACGTACCGGCAGTTCACCCAGTTCAACTTCATTTTCTAGACGCGCGTAGACCGTTTGAGTTCCAAGCCAACCCTCAGCACGTCTTTGTTTCGAGTAATCGTCGGCAGGTTCATCACAGCCCGTTACAACAGCCGGAACTACAGCTCCGTCATGAGAAACGACTCGGATCGGGGTTCCGTTGTCTCCCGCGTGTCGACCAAGTCCACCGAGTGCTCTGAGAGTCAGATTTTGCCCATCGTGAGCAACCACCTCGTAACCGGGGTGATCAGTGTGAGCGACAAACGCGATACCGGGTGCATCCGAGTTGGATCCAGGTTTTTCTGAAATCACGTTTCCGAACTGATCGACGGAAACTTTGAGTCCCGCCGTTTTGGCGGTTTCGTACAAATAATCGGTGACTTCGATCTCCCAATACGACGTGGAATTGAATTTTGCGAGGTCTTGCAATAGCTGAAGAGCTCGGTCACCTATTTCCTGTTTCTGAATGGTCATGTTTATCCGAATGGTTCGATTCCGTGATTCTGGGATTCTGGTGACAACGAAGGATACGCGTCACCATGATCGCAGGACACATACATAAATGTATGAGGACTACAATGCGCAGCCGAATCCAGCCATCTGAACCAGAAAGATTTCACAGCAATGCCTGAAGTACTCGTCTTCTCCGGCCCCGCCCTCCCGCTACTCGACATGGCGAACGAGATGAAACCGGATGGCTGGAACCTCCATGTACGAACACCGGAATCATCTGAGCAAGAGGTACTCGAAGCCGCTGAAATTGCCGACTTCATTCTTGTGTTCGGACATGGAGTGAACGACGTGACTTTATCGACGGCGCAGAAGACAAAACTTGTTCAACTCTGTTCCGCTGGATTCGATGGAGTGAACCTGACGCTGGCAGGTGAAATGGGCATTCCTGTCGCCAACAACGGCGGAGCGAACGCTATTCCTGTAGCGGAGTTTGCATTAACACTGATGCTTTCGACACTTCGTCACCTGATCGTGACGGATGGGGACACCCGGCAAGGTGACTGGATGCGTCCAGAAGTCGACGGGCGGGACACACACGAGTTATTCGGAACAACCGTCGGAATCGTCGGAGCTGGGAGAATCGGTTCAACCGTAGCAGGGATGCTCAGGGGATTCGAAACGGAAACTCTGTACACGGATGCGATTCGAAGTGACCGAGCGGAAAGTTTCGGCGCAACACGTGTTGAACTCGATGAACTGCTCGAACGCTCTGACATCGTCACATTGCACACCCCGTTGAATGATTCCACACAAGGATTGATTGGCGAGCGCGAACTAAAGTTGATGAAAGAAACCGCTTTACTGATCAACACATGCAGAGGCCCGGTTGTTCAGGAAGATGCCCTTCATGATGCGCTCGTTTCGGGCGAAATATGGGGAGCTGGACTGGATGTATTTGAGCAGGAACCGGTGGATCCAAACAATTCGCTTCTGAAACTCGACAACGTTGTTGTCGCACCACATATCGCTGGAAAGAGTTACGAAAGTTACCCCCGAAGAGTACGATTCGCTTTCGACAATATGTTGAGGGTTTGGAACGGTGGCAAACCCGAGAGCGTTGTAAGCCCATAATTCACAAAATTCGAACTACAAAATCAGTAAATAGAACTGGAAAGTAATGACCGACGCATCAGATATTAGAGTCCTTTACCTCGGCCCTAAAAACCGACCCGGTGTTTACACAACTGACCTGGAGCAGCAGAGACGCGCTGCCAAATCAGCAGGTGCAGAGTTTGTTGTTTACGACGGCGACTCAGATGGTGAATTGATCGAAGCCCTGAGAGATGCTGACGTTGCGATGAGTCAGGGTCACCGATTCTCACCTGAACTGTTCAAACACATGGGCAACAACGGTCGATGCAAAGGCCTTGTTTCGTTCGGTCATGGTTACGACGGGATGGATCTCAAAACTGCGGTCGACAACGGTGTCATTCTTGCCAACACCGCTTCGTTCGGAACCGAGGAAGTCAGCAACCAAACGATGATGCACTTTCTCGTCTGTTCACGAAAATTCGTCCTCCACGACAAGCTGGTAAAGAGCGGCACATGGACCCGGGAATACCTCTCTCCGATGGGCCACATTGCTGGCGAAACATTCGGAATAATTGGTCTTGGCGACATCGGGCGAGCAGTTGCACGTAAAGCGCTCGCATTTGGGATGCGAGTCATCGCCTACGACCCATTCGTGTCGTCTTGGGATGCTAAGGAGTACGGCGTCGAAACGGTTGCAACTCCTCAAGATATAGCGCGCCAGTCAGACTACGTCTCACCCCACACCTACTTATCTGACAAAACCTTCCACATGATCAACGACGAGTTCTTTGATCTGATGAAGCCAACTGCTTATCTAATCAACTGTTCTCGTGGCCCGGTAGTCGACGAGCAGGCTCTGATCAGAGCGCTCCAGGCAAATAAGATCGCGGGGGCAGGTTTGGATGTGTTCGAGACTGAACCTGTCGACCCTGATAACCCGCTCCTCAAGATGGACAACGTTTCCGTAACCAACCACTACGCGTCCTACAGTGAAGTGGCATGGGAAAGAGCAAACACTCAGCTTGGCGAAGAGGCAATGCGAATTGCGCTCGGCTACTGGCCTATGTCCCTGATAAATCCTGATGTTCGGTCGACAGTCGAGCCTCGCGGCATGTCCGTCAGCTGGGAAGTTTTACTAGCTGAGATGGGCAAATAAATTTTGGAATATGACCTGACCGATCGGCGGTCAGGTCATTTTGTTTTCGGAGTGAAATAACAATGGCAAAACACCGAGTCGTGGTCCTGGGACCCAACACAGATGACCCGCTTTACCACGAGCGCGCAGAGATGGCAGACCTCGACGTAGAGTTCGTTCAAGAAGCCCCAAAATCTGAAGGAGAAGCGATCGAAGCGGTTCGCGGAGCCGACGCAATCATGATGGGCGGCGGATGGGGCTCGGAACAGGTAATCCGGGCAGCTGACCAGGCGCAAGTTCTCGCCGTCTACTCCCATGGCTTCAACCACATCGATGTTGAAACCGCTACCGAAGTGGGCATCATCGTCACGAACGGTGCGGGTATGTGTGCCGAAGAAGTTTCCAACCAAGCAGTAACGATGGCTCTCTGTTTGAACCGTCAGGTTGTGCAAACGACAAACCAGCTCCGAGACACGGGCGACTGGGACCGCTCGTCGTTTATGCCAATCGAACCTATCGACGAGCAAACCCTTGGAATCATCGGTTTCGGAAACATTGGTCGACAAGTCGCTCGGAAACTAGGTCAGGGTTGGCGAATGGAAACGCTGGTGTATGACCCATATGTCGAACCGTGGATCATCAGCGAGTACGGCGTAGAGCAAGTATTCGAGATTAATGAGCTTTGCGAACGATCCGACTACATCATCGTGGTTGTCCCTTTGAACTCCGAGACGTTCCACATGATCGGAGAAGAACAGTTCGACCACATGAAGGAATCTGCTTACTTCATCAACGTTTGCCGAGGTTCAGTCGTCGACGAACCTGCAATGATCGAAGCCCTTCAGTCAGGCAAGATTCGCGGTGCTGGACTCGACGTTTTCGAACAGGAGCCGGTCGATCCATCAAACCCGTTGCTCCAGATGAACAACGTGATTACAGCTCCTCACTTGGCAGGAGCCTCGACACGGTCAGCGTGGCTGGCGCGCCAACGAGCGTCTCAGCAAGTAGCGGCCGTTCTCAGGGGTCAGTGGCCGAGCGCAGGTCAGAACCCAGAGGTTGCTTCGAAACTTGATGAAAAGCGCCGAATGCCAGGTTCACAAGGAAAAATCACCGGGCACGGTGAATAATCAGTCTGACAAAAGCCGGCGGTCTCGTGCCGTCGGCTTTTTCTATGGTGTTTGCAGATGACTAATCGACCTCGAATCGCTACCTTCGGAATCCATCACGAAACAAACACCTTCGCCGCGAACAAAACGACGATGGCGAACTTCGAGAAATCGGGTCTTCAAACCTACGCGGTCCAGCGTGGTGCTCAGTACTACGAGATGCACGAGAAGTCTCAAACTTCGATGTCTGGCTACATCCAGGGTTCGAAGAAGTACGACTTTGAGTTAGTTCCGCTGATTTTCGCAGCGACCGATCCATCTGGGACGATTTCAAAAGAGGTTTTCGATTCGTTGGTGGGTGAAGCGCTGGAAATGCTGCGCGATCAGGGACCTTTCGATGGAGTCCTGCTTAACCAAATGGGGGCAGCGGTTTCGGAAGATCATCCAGACATGGACGGTGCAGTTGCCAGATTGGTCAAAGAAACGCTTGGAGATCAAGTACCTGTGGTGATGACACTTGACCTTCACGCGAATGTCTCTCAACAAATGTCAGATCAGACAGACGCTTTGGTCATATACAAAACAAACCCGCACACCGACGCAGTTCCTCGAGCTCTCGATGCTTGTGAGTTGATTGACCGTATGGCCCGATCTGATTGGAGACCTGCGAAGTGGCTCGAAAAGCCACCAATGGTCGTGGGCATTTTTCAACACGACACACGAGTCGAGCCAATGAAGTCGATCATTGACGATCTAGAAAGTGTCCTGGCAAAGCCCGGTGTAGTCGGTGGGTCAATCGGTCAGGGTTACCCATGGTCGGATGTGTTCGAGAACGGTCTTGCCTGCTATGTCCTGCACGAAGACTCGCAAGAGGAAGCAAGGAACCACGCCCGATGGATCGCTAACCGTGCGTGGGAGAATCGACACATCCTGCACGTCCCAACAGGGTCCGGTCCGGCTGAAGCAGTCGAAATCGCGATTAACCACAAGAGCGAAGGCGCAGGACCTTACGTGCTTCTAGATGTCGGAGACAACATTGGTGCAGGTAGTTCAGGTGACTCCACGTTCCTGCTTTTTGAGGCAGTAAAGCAGGAAGCAAATTCCTGGCTTCAAACGGTCCGTGATCCTGACGCCATCGAGGAATGCCTACTAGCGGGTGCGGGGAATGAAATCAGTCTGAGTGTAGGTGGAAAATCCGACTCTCTGCACGGTTCCCCGGTGAAAATCAGCGGTCGAATTACACGTATCTCCGATGGTCAATTCGAGGACACGGGAACGGTCCACGCTGGCTGGCGTTACTTCGATGGTGGCACCACTGTCGTAATCGAAACAGATCAAGGACCAACGGTCGTCTTGGTTTCATCACGAGTCGGCAACATGAGCCGTGAGCAGTACTACTCGCTCGGGTATAAACCGGAGGATTTCGACGTGGTGGTGGCTAAAGGCGTGGTCTCACCTCGGCCCGCATATCAGCCGATCGCTTCAGAAATGGTGAGTGTGAACACTGCTGGTGCAACTTCAGGAGACATGTTCTCATTTTCGTACGAGAACATCCGCAGACCTATCTTCCCGCTTGACGAAGAGTGTTCGTACAACCCCGAATAGTGTGAGCGCTCACAGCTCTACTATTTCGGCGACAGGCTCCCAGCCTTCAATCCATTTGCGAGTGTCGGTGGCATAGTCGTACAGAGCCAGCACGTCGGCCGTACCTATCGTGGTCTTCCAACTGACATCACGCTGCGTCTTTTCCTCGATCTGTAGCCTGACGGCATCGTCGATTTGGATGCGGTACTCAATGTCTTTGTATAGGTGTGCTGCAGACTTTTTATCGATCCCACGATCTTTGACTGTGAAGGTGTGCTTTGTTTCTTTGTCCCACGCCAAACGTGCCCGAATCAGATTCATCTGAAAGTCAGAAACCTTGTACCAGGTTTCCATATCTGAACGACCGAAAACGTAGGGAAGGCGATGGTCGGGATCAGCAATCAACCAGTCGTTGCGAGTAAGGCTAACCTTCATTCCCAGAATCGAATCGTCACGGTACCTCAAACTAATTGACTTGACCGTTCCGTCGACGAAGTGAGTTACATCTACTGAGCTGTCTCCCAGTCCCCACTCCTGTTGCCGCCATACGCTCGAAGCCGCTCCGTCCTTAAGAACGATTAGGTGATTGAGTTGACGAAACTCATCATCCTCGACAACAGAGCGAATATCGAATTCTCCGCGCTGCTCGCGGTAAAACTCGGTGTTGCGGAGAGGGATAGTTGCTCGTTCGTAGTACTGGTCGAAAAGTGACTCTACTGACATCTGTTACGTGGCCTGGTCGGCAATACTTGCTGGGCGTGATCGAATTTCAAGACAGCGAATTTTAACAGTCGTGGCATCCGATGGTACGAAGGTTCCTAAACGTGCAGTTTTCGGTACCAGTCCTGACCTTGCTTGAACAGATCAACAACTTCCTTACGTTGAGAGTCGTTGTAGAACCGCCCTTTGGTTTTCACCCAGGTGATTCCTTCCCCGATTCGGTCATCAAAGTACTTCGCAGAATCTTTCGAAGATTGAGATTGAGTGCCGGTTCCTGAAATGTAGACCGGACTCGTGTGCGCCCAAATTGGCTGGTTGAATGAGTCACGTGCTCCCGAGCCTAGACGAACCGCTAACCAGCCATCCTCAGTCGGAAAAAACTCCGTCTCAAGGTGGCCGTTTGCCATACCATCCGGATACGACTGGCGGGCAATCACTTTGCCATTGAAAACAACTTCGATTCTCTCCACGCCGTAGTGCGAACGCCATGTAGCGTGAACCGGAACCTTTGTACCTGCTTCAATTTCAAGTATATCGCCGGGTTCCATCCCTGCCGCGGTCATGAATAATGCTGGTCCGTTGGTGATGAAAGTTTTGCCTTTGCGCAAGCTCTCGACCCAGTTTTTGTACTCGAAGTCACCGGAAGTTTGTGTGTAAACGCGATTGGCCGAGCACACAAACCAGTCGGAGCCGGTTGAAACCGGCAGCTTTATTCCGGTGTTCAACATGTGGTACCAGTAGTGATACTCAACGTCTGACCAGTACGGATCGAACAAGTTCATTGCATGAACTTTGCCTAACGCGGCAGCGACTGGGGCTTCCATCCCTTGTCCGTTGTGACACCAGATAACCAACCCGCCCTGATTGTTGGCATCGTCGCACGCATAGCTCAGCGGCGGGTAGTCGGGATCAAACTGGTCAACGATCAATCCCCTGCTAATCGGCTCGACCTGATTGCGGATGTCCAGCAACATCACGTGGCCGTAACCAATCTTGAACGGCTCGTCAGGGTCGTGATTGTGACGTGTTTCTTCCCCGCTTTGGACATGATGATGAGTGTCGGTGAACTCGTTTAGTACGCCTGGTGGGTACTTGTTTGTGGCGTAATCAAGGTCCCAGCGCTTGAGAATCGACACCGCTGTCATGCGCAAATCTTCCACGCGGGAGTCGTATTTCAATCTGCGGTCAGGATCGGTTTCTTTCTCGTCGTAGTGGATATGCGTGTTCCCGGGGTGCCATCCGCGCTCCGGTAGGTCAGACCACCGCGAAAGCTCGATCTCGATCGTTGTGTCACTCGATGCATCGACTTCAACAGTCGACTCCCAGGGTGTGAATTCGGTCCCTCGCTCTACAAGTATCTTGTGGTAGCCGCGTGAAGTTTCGAGTGAAAATTGTCCGTCGCTGTAGAAGAACGGTTCACCCGGACCTACTTTCCACATAGCGTCAGTCGGAGCGACGGTTTCACCGTTTGGTGCAAGCACTTGAATACGCGCCTGCACTTTCTCGCCGGTTGCTATATCTCGAATTTCACCTGAAATTCTTGGCATCTTGCTCGACTCCTGTGGGACCAGGTCAATAGGCGTGCTACGTTAGCGGCAACATCGAAAATCAGCAAGGAGAACAGGGATTCTGAAGTCCCCGTCACGATCATTTTGGAGCAAACCAACAGTGGGTACAGATTACGAAGGCGTAGTTGCCGCAATCACCGATGTAGTTGAAGGGCCGATTCCACCAAGGGTAGACGCAGACTTTGGTCCTGGGATGATGCACATCAAGATCCAGGAAGTTGTCGACAGAATGGGACCGCCACCCTGGTCGACAATGCTCATTGAAGACGAGCGTAACCGTGGAACCTTAATTGCTTCAGCGCCTGGCCAGGGCAACCATGCTCACTGGCATGCAAATTTCGACGAGTGGTGGTTTGTGGTCGCTGGCAAACTTCGTTGGGAACTTACTGGTGGAAAAATTATCCACGCTCAAAAAGGCGACATCGTATGGATCCCGAGAGGAACTGTTCATCACATCGTGACTGAAGGCGACGAAATGAGTCTCAGGTTCGCTGTGGCAATGCCTCCAGCAGTTCACGTCTGGCAGGAAGAGTGTGAGAACTGCGACGTCACATGGGAAGCACGAGAACCCAGCGACTAGGCTCCCGCAGCACGAGCAATCAATACGGCGATTCCGACCACTCCGCAGTACGCGATGAACGGTCGGAACGTACCGTGTTGGAGAAGCTTCAGGAGCCCAGCGATAACAAAGTAAGCGGTTACGGCTGATATCACCGCACCCGTAAGCGCAGCAGTCCACTCGTCGCTTTCCGCCTCACCGAGCGAGTCAACTGCAATCAACAGTCCCGCGCCAGCGATCGCTGGGGTTGCGAGAAGCATCGAGAACCTTGCAGCAGCATCTCGTTTAAGACCAAGTGCGAGTCCGGCGACCATTGTGACACCTGATCTTGAAATGCCCGGGAATATCGCCAGGACCTGAGCGAGTCCTATCGCGGCAGCATCTTGAAGACGAAGCGAGGATAAATCGCGCACACGTCGTCCGAGCAGCTCACCGACCAACAAAGCCATGGCAGTCCCAATTAGTAGCCAACCGACCGCTTCGGGTGTTCGGAAATTAGCCTCGACTCCCTCCCGAATGAGCAAAGCACCTACAACGACAGGAATCATTGCAACAACGATCAGCAGAATCACCAGTCTGGATGCGATTCCATTCCCTTCGTCATCCAAATTGACTGGTGCATTAGAAGCGAGTCCAAAGAGTATCTGCAACCACTCGTTTCGGAAGTAGATGACTACCGCAACGAGGGTTCCAACGTGAACTCCCGCGTCAAAAAGCAAACCCTGGTCTGGCCAGTCAAACAACCAAGAACCCAATACAAGATGTCCACTGCTGCTTATTGGCAGAAATTCGGTGATCCCTTGAACGAGGGCTAGTACGACTATCTGAACGAATGACATGGTTCGAATATTACGGCGAAACCGAAAATCGAAGTCAGTTCGTACTTTTCACAGATTTCATGGCAATTGGCAACATCATCATCTGAGTAGTTGCTAATCTTCCGTCTCAAAGTGGCAACAACCGCCATCGACTCGCCGGAAAACAAAGAACCAGAAAATGCCATCAAACCCTGTAATCACCCGAATCGAAACTTTCCGTAATCCTGAATACCCACTCATAGTCTGGGCACGAATTCATAGTTCTGACGGACTAATCGGTCTGGGTGAATCGTCATTCAACTCTGCTGCACTCGAAACTTACATCCACGAAGATGCAGCAAGTTATTTGTTGGGCGAAGACCCGAATCGGCTCGACATTCACTGGGACCGCCTTTCGAGACGATTCAAGACCCAGCGTGGACGAGGCGTCGACTCATCAGCTATCTCGGCAATCGACATGGCGCTCTGGGATCTTTATGCGAAGCGGGTAAAGCAGCCGCTCTACCAGGTTCTCGGCGGACTGGCACGAGATCGAATTCGTGTTTACAACACCTGCGCAGGCTACTCGTACGGTGTGAAGGTCAAAGGTGGATGGAAGGCGGGTCAAATCGACTACCGCCCTGAACAGCCTTACGAGGACTACCATGCGTTCATGAACGACGCAGGAGCGTTGGCTGATGACCTTCTTTCGCAGGGTTTCACCGCTATGAAGATTTGGCCATTCGATTCGTATTCCAACGAAACCAACGGCCAATTCATCTCGTCCGAGCAACTCGAAGAAGGTACTGAGCCTTTCCGCAAGATTCGGGAAAAAGTCGGGATGAAGATGGACGTTATGGTCGAAATGCACGCCCTCTGGAATCTCTCATCTGCAAAGCGAATCGCAAAATCCGTTGAACCAACTCAGCCGTTTTGGTTTGAGGACCCGGTGCCGATGGACAACATGGATGCTCTCGCTGAGTTCCGAAAATCAACCCACATAGCGACGACTGCTAGTGAGCAAGTTTCGACCCGATGGGCATTCCGCGAAATGTTCGAAAAACAGGCAATGACAATTTGTATGTTTGATATTTCCTGGGTCGGCGGCATTTCCGAAGCGAAACGAATTGCCTCTATGGCTCACGCTTATCAAATGCCAATAGCGCCTCACGACTGTGTGGGTCCGGTAACTCTTATGCACAGCGTCCACCTATCACTCAACGCTCCGAACGCTCTCATCCAGGAGACAGTACGGGCATACAACGCCACCTGGTACAAGGACATCGTCGACACGTTGCCCAAGATTGAAGACGGCTATGCCTACCCACCTGAGGGAATCGGTGCTGGGACAGAGTTGTTGGAATCATTCCTGAATGATCCGAAGACGACTCTCATGGCGAGCGATCTTTAGATCTCTAAAACCTGGCTCTCCCCGGTAATCAGTTCTCGCGCTAAACTAACGGCGACTCAACCAGTTGGGTCAAAAACTAGAACTCCAGCAACAAGCACGGATAAGCCGCATGCCACATAAAGTCGCCGACGCCATTCACCAGTTCAACGCTCCAGGTCCAAAGCCGAACGGACTGCAGGCGGCCGAAGACGGACTGTGGATCATCGATCAAGGTGACCACCACGTTTACAAGGTCGACTGGTCCAGCGGTGAAGTGCTCCACGATGTCCCAACCGAAACCCTCCACTCAAGTGGAATAACCATTGGTGACGGCTACATCTGGGTCGCTTCGACATATAGTTGTGAGATTTACCAAATCGAAATGGCGACTGGTAAAACAGTCGAGAAGTATCCTTCACCGGGTGCGGGAATCAATGCCACCCGTGAGCACCTCGATGACTCAGCAGGTCGGAAATCTGAACCCACAGGAGACCATGGCCTTGAGTGGAAAGATGGCAAACTTTACATCGCTTCACCACCTTCGCAGTTTGTGCATGTAATGGACACATCTAACTGGAAGGAAGTTCACCGGATGAAAGCACCAGGATTCCGGGTTCACGGAATCGCGTGGGCTGAAGAGGAAGGTCATGTGTGGATTGCCGATACAGCCTTCGGCGTAATTAGCCGACACCGTCTCGAGGACGGACGCTGCTACGACGCGTTCCGGGTTGAAGACCCGATACAGGTTCACGGCATGACCATCAAAGACAATCGTATCTGGTACGCCGACGATCGAGGACCTATCGGCTTCCTTGACGTTAGCATGGATCCAAATTTCTAGATATCAACGATCAACAAACTAACTCTTACCGCCCGTTCCCTATTTGGTTCGGGCGGTGTTACGTAAAGCAAACGGATTTACTAAATGCCCAAGATTTTGGTCACAGGTTGCACGGGTCGAGCTGGTCAATACATCGTCAAGGATTTACTAGAGCATGGGTACGATGTTGTCGGGGTGGATACAAACGCACCAGGCGACACGAACGTTACGCGTTCGCTTGACTACATATTCAAGACTGTCGATGCGACTGACTACGGCCAGGTACTTTCGGCGATGAAGGGGTGTGACGCGGTGATTCACATGGCTGCGATCCCTAATCCAATCATGGCAACCGAGCACGAAGTCTTCAGAGTGAATATGACGTCGAACTGGAACGTGCTTGAAGCTGCCGAAGTCCACGGAATAAGCAAGATCGTCATGGCATCTTCGGTCAATGCGGTCGGTGCGGTTTTCTCAAACGGAATTACGCAACGCCCGTACTTTCCAATGGACGAAGAACACCCCACGTTTGCTGAAGACTCTTACTCTCAATCCAAGTGGCTTGGAGAGGAAATGGCGGAGGCCTTTGTGCGCAGGCGCCCCGGACAGGTCCAAATCAGCTCGATGAGATTCCATGGCTTGATGGACAAGGAACGGCAAGCCGCACTCAACGCCCAGAAATCACGTACAGGTGCTTCTGAGAACAACGCAAAGCATTTCTGGGGATGGACCGATATCGAAGAGGCTGCACGAGCTTGTGTACTCGCAATCGAAGTCGATTTCGACGGACACGAAGCGTTCTTCATCAATGGCGAGGATACTTCAGCCGATGAGCCAACTGAAGAGCTAATTAGCAAGGTCTACCCGAACGCCGAAATCCGTACACCTATGCCCGGCAACGCAACGGCAATATCAGTAGAAAAAGCCAAACGAATTCTCGGCTGGGAGCCAAAAGCTTCCTGGAGAAATGCTTAGTCGCTACCTGTGAATAGACCGTCGGCTAAACTTGTCTACTCGTAAATTCATCACCACAAAAAGCATTTAGTACGAGGCTGATCTTTGACCTCTCCGTCCCATCCAGTTCCAAAGCACCGAGCAGCACGCAAAGTTTTGACGGTGCAAGGTCCCATCGAACCGGCGAAAGTCGGCATCACGACCACTCATGAGCACCTGCTGATCGACTTCAGTGTGGTTCTCACCGAGCCGAAAGAAGCTTCGCAACGGAAGCTGATGGAAGAGCCAGTATCTATGGAGAACCTCGGGTGGGTTCGCTACAACTGGTCGAACAGCAGAGACAATTTGCGAATTCTCGATGAAGAGATTTCGACCCGAGAAGCACAGCACTATTTCAATGCTGGCGGTGGAACGATAGTCGATGTCACCTCTGTTGGTTTGGCGAGAGACCCTGAAGCGCTTCTAAGGATTTCACGAGCAACCGGGCTGAACGTAGTCATGGGTTCCGGAAACTACGTCCACATGACCCATGCTCCTGAACTACAGGAGTTAACGGTCGAGCAAATCGCAGGTCAAATCATTCATGATGTTGACCAGGGTGTTGGCGACACAGGAATCAGGTCGGGAATCATTGGTGAAATCGGCTGTTCATGGCCGTGGCACGATTCTGAAAAGAAGGTTCTTGAAGCTGCAGTAATTGCACAGCGGGAAACCGGTGCCCCACTCCTGATTCACCCAGGGCGAAACGAGCGTGCACCAATCGAACTGCTTGAGGCAGTCGAGAAATGGGGCGGAAACCTTAAGCGAACTGTGATGGGTCACATCGAACGCACCGTGTATGACCGCGGCATTTTGAAAGAACTGATGAAAACCGGTGCATATCTGAACTTCGATCTCTTTGGTCACGAGTCATCTTTCTATCCGCTCGCTCCAGCCAGCTACATGCCGGCAGACCATGAGCGAATCGAAATGATCGAAGACGCAATCAGCGAAGGTCACCGCGGTCAAATCCTGCTTGCTCACGACGTTTGCTCCAAGCACCGACTCAAGACTTACGGCGGTCATGGATTTGATCACATTTTGACCAGGGTCGTCCCACGCATGCGCGCCAGGGGCATGGATGAAGAAACAGTTCGACTGTTGCTTATCGATAATCCGACTCGAATGTTGACCTTCGACTAATCCCAGAGTTTCACCAACTAACCCACATCAATTGCCGCGCCATTCTCGTGTGAAGTTGCATCACATCTGAAACAGATAGGCATTCGGAGTGGTAAATGGGATCTGGATTGGGAAGCGGGTCAGACAACATTGGTTCGACCGACACCAGTGAGAAGGGATCACTGAAATCCCTGATTTTTCTGTCATTTCTGACACTTATGTCGATCGCAGCGGTCGCATGTGCGTCGTCTTCAACCGAAGATTCAGAGTTACCACCGATCGCTGAAACAGCAGCAGGAGCAACTCCTGCTTCCGCTGAGCCCTTATTACCAACACCTACTGCGGTTCAGTCGGCAACTACGCATGCTGTCAGTCCTGATCCATCGACCGGAGCAGGCTCATCGACAATTGAAACAACGACTCCTGCCACTGAAGCAGAAGTCACTCCGGAACACGATTTCTCAGGACTGGAGGAAAGTGAGCGTTCTCGCGCCGAGCGCCTGCGCTTGTTGTGGAACTGGAACACAGATTTCAACCACTCGACGATCTCGCTTCACGAACTCCAGTTAGTCTTGCCACGGGATAGGATTGCATCAATTGACGATCCCACCTTCGCTACAGTTTCTGAAGCCCCAGATTACTTACGTGACGAAGAGCCAGTGATTATCGTCGACATCAATGGTGATGCCCGCGCATATCCGCTCGCGATGTTGATGTTGCACGAAATCGTGAACGACACAGTTGGAACTGTCCCGGTTACTGTGACGTTCTGTCCCCTCTGCAATACCGGGATCACGTTCGAAAGAACCCTAGATGGGAAAGAACTTACTTTCGGAACATCAGGGATGCTAAGGAATTCCGACCTTGTCATGTGGGACAGGCAAACCGAGACGCTCTGGCAGCAAATAACGGGGGAAGCCCTCGCGGGCGACTATGCAGCTAACGAGCGGGCTCTAAAGTTTCTCCCTTCTTCAATAATCGGATGGGGATCGTTTGCAGAAAACTACCCGGACGGTCAGGTGATGCTGCGCTTCAACAATGAATTCGGAATTGAAGCCCGACCATACGATTCACCACCGTACGCAGGATATGACGACATTGACGATCACCCGTTCCTTTTTTCGGGTACCGTCGATGGACGTTTAGTCGCAACTTCCAGGGTTTTGACGATCGACATTGAGATGCCTGTCGCCTACCCGTTCCAGTTCCTCGAAGAACAACTTGTTGTGAACGACCTTGTAAACAATGAACCGGTAGTTGCCCTGTTCGATGACGGCACTCTCTCAGCGTTCAAAGATGTGCTGAGTAACGACCAGGTCGTAGGTTCAGTTGCGCTGTATTCGAGACTCGTAAATGGGAATCCTCTGACATTTGAAGTAACCGATTCGGTCATCACGGACAAGGAAACTGGATCAACGTGGAGTCTCACGGGACTCGCGGTGGACGGTGAATTGGCTGGCATTCAGCTCGAGCCGGTAGTCCATGCCAACCACTTCTGGTTCGCCTGGGCAGTGTTCAAACCCGAGACGCAGATTCGGGACTCACTTGACGATTTGAACGAGTAGCTAGGGCGCAGTCGCGACTGCTTCTCTTTCATCGATGATCGCCAGGAGCTCCTCAGCGGCTTCAATTATGTGTGGAAGTTTTGGATCCTTAGACAGCGAAATTGCTTCTTCCAGATCCTCTCTTGCACTGTCGTATCGAACTTCAGCCCCGACATAAAGCTGTGCCCTGTCGAGATAGAGAGCAGCTTGCGCGGGCGATAGTTCGATCGCGGTATTGAAATCGTTCAAGGCGGCATTCCCTGCACCCAACACGTCTCTATAGAACCGACCACGCCACCACCAAGTCGAAGCATCCTCGGGGTCAGCGGCAATTGCAGTATTGAACCACTCTAGAGCTTTATCGGATTCACCCTCGTTCGCGTATACACGCCCAAGCACGAGGTGGGCGGCAACAGAGTCAGGTTCTAACTCGTAGGCTCGCTTGGCATCTCTTTCAGCGCCCTCAACATCGTTTAAAGCCATTCGTGTGAGAGCACGGTTGGCGTAAGCCTCATGCAAGTTGGGTTTCAACTCAATCGCTCGGTCAAAATCAAACATTGCCTCTTCATATTTGCCTTGAAGCAAAAGTGCTTGCCCTCGACCATCCCAACCTCTCGCGAACTCTGGCTCTAACTCAATGACAGTGGTGAAGATCCTCTCAGCGTCAACGTACTCCCCGCGTCCCATCGTGTTGAACGCGTTCAAATAGAAAGTTACGCTCTCAGAACTCTCTTCTTCCTCTTCATCAGGCTCAGGTTCTGTAGTCGGGCTCGGGGTGGCAGTTGCCGTTGGCTTCGTGGTCGGCTCGACCGTTGTAGTTACGGTTGGGGTGTTCTCCAGCGTCTCGACGATCTCGGGACCGCTTGACTCGTTAGAGCTACATGCGGCCAACAACAGAGATGCCAAAACGACCAAAGTCAGAAAAACTAACGAATGTAGTCTGTACGGGTGCTGGGCTTTCACAACGTTCGGTATTACGAACACATTTACTTCTCGGTTCATCATGGATGGACCGGTGCTGCTAGGCACCGGACAGTTCTCCAACGAGAAGCTCGATGGACAACCTTTCATCTAGCTCGCCAGTTTTAACCGAAATATCTGCAGCAAGAAGTCTGCGGTGAATCGCAGCCAGTTGTTCAACTGAAAGTCCGTTTGTTTGGCGCATGGTGTTGTCGAGAGCGTACTGGTTGGTCACTCCAATCCTTCGACCTATCTCGTCTTGAGGAAGCCCCTGAGAACGAAGTTCGATAGCAAGAATTAGCAATCTGACCTGACGCGCCAGCATCGACAGAACGTACTGAAAAGAAGCACCGTCTGAAAGCATGGAATATAGGTGTTTCATCGCGACAGCGGGTTTGCGACCGATAACTGCGTCCACAACTCTGAAAACGCTAGTCGTACTGGAATCTGTCACCATGAGGTCTACATCAGATGGAGTAATTTGACGGTCACCCGCGAACAACGCAAGTTTCTGAATATCTTGATCCAGCAACCGGGTATCACCACCGGAAAGCCAGGAAAGTCTCGATATCGCTTCTCTGCTGGCTGTTCCGCCGTGTGATTCAAACCGATCTCTTATCCAGATTTCGAGCTGTGGACCACGTTTGCGATTGAACAGCTGAACGTCTGCTAGCTGACCCACGGATTTGAGTGCGAGTCCGTTGTTTCGGAGAGTCTCGGCTTCGATGAATACAACCTGGTTCTGGCTTGGCATTTCATCAAACGCCTCGGAAATATTCTTCCAGCCGTCCGCAAGATTGGCGTCTTTATTTTGAAGGCGAGTTAGAACACCTTCGACCAGCACCAGGCGTTTGTCTGCCATGAAAGGTACGGCTTGTGCCGCACCGACGATCTCTGGCAGTGAAATTGAATTGCCCTGAAAAACCGTTGTGTTCGCATCGCGAATTTCCTCGGGCGTAACCGAATTTCGGATGCGCTTTACAGCCTCCGAAATGGCAAATTCATCGTTTCCATGCAATACGGTTAGCATCTAATCCATTCGAGTCGAAATTCGTTCGTACGGTTGCTCAATTAGCAAATAAAATATCTGTATGCCCGTCCGAACATCAGTCCTATCACTCGCACTCTCACTGCTAAAACTCGTGTTCCGGTTGTTCTTTGACCGGCGAGTTCCGATCTACACGAAGGTCATACCAGTTCTCGCAATCGCGTACCTCGTGTTTCCAACCGATATTGTCGCAGACAGAATACCGCTGCTCGGTCAGATCGACGATCTGGTTGTCGTTGTAATTTTGTTCCTGGTATTCGTGGCCGCAGTGCCTAAGGACATCCTCGCTGACCAAACGATCGGTCGTCATATGAGGAATATCCCCGGGTTTGGCTCGCCCTTTGAACCGCCCTCAAATCAAGAGTCGGACGATGACTCAATTGAGACAACGATGCGTTATGTAGAGGATGAGGACGATCAAACTAATAAGTAGTCGTCAATTCACCAACTGAACTCGATCTTGCGGCGGTAACCTTAATACTCGAGTTTTGCCGTAATCACGAGAAACATCTAACCCCCAACAACGAATGAAAATCGGAATTATCGGTCTCCCATCATCCGGAAAGACCACCATCTTCAATGCCCTCACACGTGGAACAGCCGAAACCGGCGGATTCGGATCGAACCGCGAAACCAACGTTGGTGTAGCGCATGTTCCAGACGAACGAGTCGACATTCTGAGCGATATGTTCAAATCTCGCAAAAAGGTTTACGCGGAAGTGACTTATGTCGACCTCCCTGGTAGTTCCTCTGGCGAGTTATTTGCCGGAGAGGCGATGGGGCAACTTCAGCAAGTCGATGCAATCCTTCTTGTTGCCCGCGCATTCGAAGACGATTCAGTACCCCACATTGAAGGTGACGTGGACTACAAGCGAGATATCGAGAAGGTTGCTTTCGACACAGTCTTCGCGGACATTGCACTACTGGAGCGCCGGATTGAACGCATCACCACCGGGCAAAAAAGCATGAAGTCCGCCGAGCGCGATGAGGCTGTAAAACACGTTGAGATCCTTAAGCGATTACAGTCGGAGCTTGAGGAAGGTACGGCGTTCAGGGACCGCGAGCTGGACGCGGCTGAACAAAAAGCAATTTCAGACACATTCACCCTGAGCAGCCTACCGCTCCTTGTTGCACTAAATATCGGCGAGGATGACATTTCTCGAACCGAGGAATTAGAAACCGAGATTTCTGGCATCATCGGTGGCAAATCTTCCGGTGTGGCAGCTATTTGTGGCAACCTCGAAGCTGAACTCTCAGGCATGGATTCGGAAGAAGAAGCTGAAATGCGAGCTGGACTCGACGCCGGGGAGTCGGGCCTGTCACGGATGATCAAGCTTTCGTACCGCGTGCTCGGCCTCAACTCATTCCTAACAGTCGGTGAAGACGAGACACGAGCGTGGACAGTTAACGTCGGGGCATTGGCACCAAAAGCTGCAGGAGTCATCCACTCCGATATCGAACGAGGATTCATTCGAGCAGAAACGATTTCGTACTCTGATTTCATCGACTGCGGTAGCATGGCAGAAGCTCGAAACCGTGGGTTGTACCGTCAAGAAGGTCGCGATTACGTCGTACAAGACGGTGATATCGTGAACTTCCTGTTCTCCGTCTAACCTCCACCGCTTACCAAAACGAAAGTCCAGGATTTATTAATGGCAGCTGAAGAACTTGGTTCAGTAGGAAAAGCACCTGCTGGCGACATTCTCGTCAATAAAAAGGCTTACGTCGTAATCATGGTGCAGCCAGCACCTGGAGCACCGGACGGATTTGAAGAGCGTTACAACGCTTACTGGGATGCTGTCGACACCCAGGTATCGCAGTTGGAAGCCAAAGCTGGGACAGTCTCTAGAATTTTTGCTGAAGGTGTGATTGGTCGCGGAGACGATGCCACCCTCATGGTTCAGCAAACTAACCCAGGTGCTCACCGGGTCGTTCGTCAAAGGCTTTCGGCAGGAGCCGTATTCGAGGATCTCGAAGAGACGGATCTTTTCGGGCAGGTTCTCGACTGGGGTCGTTGCTTGCAAATGGGTCTGATAAGTCAGACGGTTGTTTCTGAGATTCAGCAGAAATACACCGAGGTCGCCGAAAAACGAACCCAGCATATGCAGCAGAGGTTGACCGACGGAATCCAGGACACCGAAGCAGCCCTAATCCTTACCAGTGACCCGAACCTCATCTTGCCTGAAGGAGTTGAGAAATTCATCGTTTCACCGCCTGAACTGGACGAATTGGAACGCTGGGTCCAGCAAGCCAATGAGGCGATCCGCCAGCAAATGGCGGAAGAACAAGCTCGCGCTCAACAAGGCGGGGCAGCTCCCGGCGGTGAAAGCGCTGGCGGTGGTTCGAATACTGATTCAGGACTGTGGACGCCAGGATAAATACGCAGAGGTCCCGAAACTAATGCCTGACTATTGCGGCATAGTTCACAACCCTCCAGACTACCGCGATGGGATCGGACTTTACGTCCACGT
>Ga0181587_10000712_pt1 | contig 27386 bp, 24 predicted proteins | sample 071ome_27_FD_132463 | JGI IMG/M metagenome (GOLD analysis project Ga0181587, IMG submission 132463) | Coastal salt marsh microbial communities from the Groves Creek Marsh, Skidaway Island, Georgia - 071409AT metaG (megahit assembly) | ecosystem: Environmental > Aquatic > Marine > Intertidal... | reverse complement strand
GCGTTCCATAATGGATAACACTGCACGTGCGCTGGCCAGGGGTGCGTAGTCCGAGATAGAGGAATGCGTCCCGTGGTGCACGGTGCGCACGCCCACCGATCCGAGTTCATCGGCGCACTTCTCCGCGTTCGGCCCAACGATCACGGCCTGGACGTCGTCGTCCAAGCCACGTGCTGCAGCGACCACCTGGAGAGCGAGCGGATCGATCTCACCGCGATCGTGATCAACGTAGACGAGGATCATGACAACACTCCGATCTGCTTCATGACATCGACAAGGGCGTCGGCTGCTTCGTCTCCCGCACCCAGATCCTGCGCACCCTTGGACTCTCGGATCGGTGCGGTAAGACCGAGCAGTTCGATCCGTGGAGCATCGAGACTGGCCGGTACTTCCTCGATCGGCTTCTTGCGAGCCTTGATACGGCCCGGGACCGACGGATAGCGCGGGATATTCAGGCCATCCTTAACGGTGACGACCGCCGGCAGCGGAACGCTGTAAACCTCACGCATAGTTCCGACGGCTCGTTCACAGGTCGCAACTCCGTCGGCGATCGTCATGCCTTTGACGGCGGTCGCCACCGGGCGACCGAGTCGGTGCGCTAGACGCACACCTGTTTGTGCGTTGGCGTTGTCAGCGCTCTCCGAGCCGAGCAGGATCAAATCGAACGCGGTGCCGTCCGCCTCGATCGCATCGCCGATCGCCTTTGCCGCAGCCTGCGGATCGATGTCCGTTGAGTCCGAGTGGATCCAGATAGCCCTGTCGGCGCCGATCGCGAACTGCTCGCGAATCTGCTCTTCGACGCCCTCCGGGCCCATCGAGATCAACGTGACCGTGCCGCCGTGCTCTTCTTTCAACTGCACTGCAGCCTCGACCGCGCATTCCTCATGGGGACTGAGCGTGAATCCCAGCTTGTCGGTATCGATGGCCATGCCGTCTTCGGTCAACATGATGGCGCTGCCGAGAGACGGATAGCGCTTGATGCATACGCAGATTTCCATCAGCACACAATCCGTTCATTAGAGGGATCGAACAGTGGCGTGGCTCCGACACGTTCCACGACCACGGGATAGCGCTCGCCGAGGTACTCGACCAACAGGTCCTTGCCTTCGACCGCGTGCTCGGGTGGCAGATACGCCATGAGCAGGTGCTTGCCCAGCGATGGGGCTGAGCCAGCGCTTGTCACGAACGAGCGTCGACCGTGCTTGTCCGTGATGGGTGCTCCATCGAGCGTCAGGATCGGTTCCATACCGAGCATGTAGCGCTTCTCGCCACTCGAGCTCGTGTTGTCCACAACCGACAGCGTGCACATCAAGGCCACCGGATCCTCCTCGCGGTGCTTGAGGTAGGCCTCCTTGCCGATGAAATCAGCGTCCTTGACCTTCTTCAGTGCCATACCGGCTTCGATGACGTTGTACTCGGCATCGAGCTCGGCGCCGTAGGCGCGGTATCCCTTCTCCATGCGTCCCGTCGTGCCGTACACGCCGACACCAACGGGGATGAGTCCGTGTTGCTGACCGGCCTCGTAGACCATGTCCCACAACTTGGCACCCTGCTCGATCGGCAGGTAGAGCTCCCAACCGAGGTCCCCGACGTAGGAGATACGCGAGGCCAGGACGCGCAGTGACCCCATCTCGATAACCCGGCAGGTGCCGAAGGGGAATCCTTCGTGGGACATGTCGGCCTTGGTCAGTGACTGAACGATCGCGCGAGCGTTCGGTCCCCACACACCAAGCGTGGTCATCGAGGACGTCAGATCCTGCAACTGCGCCGTACCGTCCGCTGGCAGTTGGTCGGCGAACCACTTCTTGTCGGCCATGCCATGCGCCCCACCGGTCACGACCCGGAAGTGGTTGGTTCCCAACCGCATGATGGTGAGGTCGGACTTGAATCCGCCCTTGGGACTCAACACCGGCGTGTAGATCACCTTGCCGATAGCAACATCCATCTGACGCACCGCACACTTTTGGACTACTCCCAAGGCGCCGGGCCCGACGATGTCGAAGATCGCAAAAGGTGTCAGGTCGATCATGCCGGCGGTCTCACGCATCTGCAGGTGCTCGGCATTGATGATGGGTGACCACCAACGCGAGTCCCATTCCGCCGTGCGCGGCATGACGGCGTCTTGGTACTTCTCGACGAGACCGGCGTTGGACTCGTACCAGAACGGGCGCTCCCAACCCACGGCCTCGTAGAAGACTGCGCCGAGGGCTTTCTCCTGCTCGTAGTACGGGGACAGCCGCACGTTGCGGTTGCTCGTCCACTGCTCGCCCGGATGGATGATCCCGTAGGTCTTGATAAAGCCCTCGCCCGTTCGAGCCGTGATGTGCTCGCGGGTCTTGTGATGGTCGTAGAAACGGGCAACGTCGGCGCCGTGCAGATCGATCTCCGGCTCACCGAGAACCATCCACTCGGCGATGGACTTACCAACGCCCGGACCCTCCTTGATCCATACGGCTGCCGCGGACCACAGGCCCTTCACCTCGGGCGTCTCGCCGAGGATCGGTGCGCCGTCCGGGGTGAGCGATAGCAGACCGTTGCACGCGTACTTCTCACCGATCGACTCGTCTCCAACGATGTCCGGCATCAACTCCATCGCGTGCTCGTCTTGCAGATCAAAGTCCTCCTGCGTGAACGGCATCTCGGTCGGCGACAGAGCTGCTTGCTCGTTCGAGGGGATCTCGCCTGCCTCGTACAAGATCGCGCGGTGGGCGTAGGAGCCGATTTCCAGGCCGGTTCCGTGCTGCCGCTCGTACATGAAGGTGTCCATGTCGCGGATGATCGGCCACTCGATGTCGCCCTTGGCGTCCGCGAAGAACGGAACCGGACCGATGTCCTTCATCTGGTGAACCGCCGGCGTCAACGGAATCGCAGCACCTGCCATCTCGGCGATACGCGGGCTCCAGCAACCGCAGGCAACGACGACGTACTCGGTATTGATCGTGCCTCGGTCCGTTACAACGGCAGACACCCGACCGTCGGTCACCTCGATGTCCATGACTTCGGTGTTGGGCAGGCTCGACAAGGCACCCATCTCGATGGCCTTCTCGCGCATGATCGTTCCGGCTCGAAGCGAGTCCACGACACCCACCGACGGTGTCCAGAAGCCACCGAGAATCACTTCTTCGTCGATGTACGGCACCTTCTCCTTGCATTCAGCAGGAGTGAGCATCTGGGTGTCTTCGATCTCGAAGGACTTGGCCGACTGCATGCGTCGGTGCAATTCCTGCATCCGGTCCTCGGTACGGGCAACCTCGATACCACCGCACTCGGTGAAGACACCCATCTCCTTGTACTGGCGCATGCTCTCCAGCGTGAGTTGGGTGATCTCCTTGCTGTGGTCGGTCGGGAAGATGAAGTTCGAGGCATGCCCGGTGGAACCTCCCGGGTTGGGCAGTGGGCCCTTATCGACCTGGACGATGTCCGTCCAACCCAACCGGGCCAAATGCCACACGATCGAGTTGCCGACGATGCCTGCTCCGATGACGACGCACTTCGCGTTGCTCGGTGCCTGCAGTTCCTCCGCCATGTGCTCTACCTTCCGTTCTTGTCGTTCTTCGTCTATTCCGGTTATTTCGCTGCTAAAGGGCGAGGCGCATTTCTGCCTCGAAACCTTCGATGTGCTTGCCCATTACCGTCGCGGCCCGTTCGGCATCGCCGTCTCTGATCGCTTCGAGGATTTCGCGGTGCTCGAGCACCGCCTGGTGTAGATGCGTGACCTTCGTCAATCCCAGGAACCAAATCCGAAGGGCATGTGTGTAGTAACTCTCAAGATCCTCCGCCAGGTAAGCGTTGTGGCTTGCCCGGTAGACGACGTTGTGAATGCGCTCATCGAGGTCCATCAACACTTGATCGCTGGACCACGAACGATCGAGCTCGACACCACTGTGTTCATAGGCGGCGAGGTCAGTGAGTAGTTGGTCGATCACCTCGAGGTCGGCATCCTCACGCCGTTCAGCGGCCAACTTCGCGGCGAAGGGCTCGAGTTGCTCGCGCACCTCGCTGATGGCCATCAGATCCCGTGGGTCCACCCCGGCGACGAACATGCCGCGCCGGGGGTAGACGTCGATGAGGTGCTCGGACGCCAGTGCACGCAGGGCTTCGCGCACTGGCGTCCGGCCCAGACCGAGTTGCTCGCACAACTCGGACTCGCTGAGCACCGCCCCTGGTTCGAGCTCGGCGGTGCAAATCATGCGACGCACGCGCCGGTATGCCTGGTCGGCCAGGGACTCCGTCGTCGTGGTCATGGCACAGATATATCAGTTTGCCACTGTCTTGTACACCAGTTAGCGAAATTTTTTCGTCAGGCGCTACGCCAACAGCGCCTCGACCGCCTCGGCAAGGCGGTCCCGGCCCACGCGGCGCACCTCCAGGGGAAGGCCCAGGGCCGCGGCGGCGTCTTCGGCCAGGCCGCGGATCTCTGCGTCGTCGGACCTACCCGCCAACCAGACCACCCGCCGGTAGTTGCCGAAGTAGTCCTCTCGCAGTTCGGGATAGCGATCTAGGCCGAGTTCGACGATCACCGTGCGGTGGAAGCCCCGAACCAGGAAGTCGGTGAGCAGATACGTGCCCGGCTCGTGCGCCATCAACGCCGCGATCTCCGACCGGCCCGCGTAGACGTCGTAGCAGTGCGCGCCGGGAAGTCGCACAACGCCCCGCCTCTCGCACACCTCATCCAACGCCCCGTACGTGCCGCAATCGGAGTAGGCGATCACGACCGGCCCGTCTCGCGGCTCCAGCTTGTCGAGCAGCGCTTCGACTCTCCCGGCGATCTGCTCGGGATGGTTGTGCAGCAGAGGCGGAAGCGGGTGGATCGAGATTCCCCAGCCCCGCTGATTATCGAGTTCGATGAGGTCGTTGGCGAGGGCACCGCAGGCGATCACATCGACCATTGTCCGCGCTACCTCAGACCGGAAATGCGAGTTCGTCCACGAAACGATCGTTGAAGTCCTCGCGATCTGACAGTTCCACGTAGCTGATCACGTTCAACAGCGAATGCGCGCCGTTGCGCTCCGAGCCGGACAGGACGGCCATCTTGGCTCCCTCGCCCGCAACGTTGCCCGCGCTCACGACGCGCGGCGGTGCGATGTCCGGGACAAGTCCGATACGAATCGCGTTCTTAGGAGAGAGGTAACTGCCGAACGAGCCCGCCAGCAGCACTTGCTGGACATCCTTTTCCTCAATACCGAATTCTTCGAGCAAGATCGCCCAACCGGTTGAGATAGCGGCCTTAGCGAACTGCAACTCGCGCACGTCGCGTTGCGACAGATACACACCGCTGCTCGTGATCGGATCGCCGGCGAGCACGAAGACCCGCTCCTGCCCCCGCATGACGAGTCGATCCGCCACCTGGGGCGCGAGTTCCGCAGCCCGCTCATCGGGCACGAACCGACCGGACTCGTCGATCAGGCCGACTCGCACCAACTCGGCGATGGCGTCCACGAGTCCGGAGCCGCAGATGCCGGTCGCCGCGGCATCGTCGATGACGTCGATGTGGAGACCGGAGTCATCGATCCGGACGACTTCGATCGCCCCGGCCGCCGCGCGCATACCGCACGCGATGGACGCTGCCTCGAAGGCCGGGCCTGCAGGCGCGGCGGTGGCCAACAGCCGATCTCCGTTGCCCAGGATCATCTCGCAGTTGGTGCCGACGTCGATGAACAACCGAACTCGCTGATCACGGTCCATTCCGCAGGCAAGTGCTCCGGCGACGATGTCTCCGCCCACGTACGCACCGAGGGCGGGGAACAGGCATGCGCGGGCGCGGGCATTTACCTTGATGCCGAGCTCACTGGCCCTGACATCGGGATAGTCCTCCGCAGCCAGGATGAACGGGGCAACACCGAGGGGCTCTGGATCAATACCCAGTGCGATTTGCACCATCGTCGCGTTACCCGCAACCGCCACCTGATAGACCTCACTGCGATCGACCCCGGCCTCGACGCATACCTCTTCGGTGAGTTCGTCCAAGGTCTCGTGGGCAAGGGCTTGAAGAGAATCCAAAGCCGTGGGGTCGAGCATCGTGGCACTGATACGGCTGATCACATCAGCGCCATAGCGCTGCTGCTTGTTGAGCATCGACGACACCGACAGCGGCATGCCGTTGATCAAGTCCACAAGTGTCGCGACCACACTCGTGGTTCCGAGGTCGTAGGCGATCGCGAATACCCGGTCGCTGGTATCGCCGGGTTCGATCGCCACCAGGATGTCGTCGACCACCACGACTGTGACCTTGAAGTCCGCAGAACGCAGGATCTTCGGTAAGCCTCGCAATACCTGCGGGTCAGCACCCGACGCCATGTCGGTGATGCCGTCCATCACCCGACGCAGATCCGGGCGCTGGTCGGTCAGTGTCGGTTCGGGCAGCTCGAGGTAGCGCTTGAGCACCGTCGGCCGATGGATGACCTGACGCCCGACTCCCACAGTCGACGCCTTCGGACGGGTGGTGAGAGGAGGCACGTGCACACGCAGATCACTCCAGGCGGCCGCCTGACACGCCAAGCGCCAGCCCTGCTCCATCTCCTCTTCGGTGAACGCCCGCGCATCGACGCCTCCCGCGGGCACCTCACCCTCGAGAATCTGGACGCGGCACTTGCGGCAAGTACCGTGCCCGCCGCACGTGGAATCGACAGCGATGGCATTCCAACTGGCCACATCGAAGACGTTCACGCCGACCGGCGCGCGCACCTGCTTGCCCGACGGTTCGAAGACCACGGACACACGCGCTACTTCCTCGGTGCCGGGATCCTCAAGTGAGGGGACCTCCGGGCCCGGGTCTTCAATGAGGACGGTCGTATCCAGTTCCTGGTCTTGACCAGTACCGGAGCCGAAGTCGCTTTCTGTCATTACCCCTGCGCTGCCTCGCGTGCCCGATGGGCAGATATCCAGTTCATGCCCCACTCGTCATTGCCGAGCATCAGGTCCCCTGCCTTCACTGCCGTCACAATCTGTGGTGTGCGAGCGTCCATGATCGCGCTCGTCAATCCTGCACCCATCGCCATGGGAAGGAACACTGAATTAAGGGTGTGTCGGTCGGGCATTCCGAACGACACATTGGACGCACCGAGGGTCATGTTGACCCCGATCTTGTCCGCGATCAGTTCGATCGTCTCCAAAGTCCGAACAACCATCTGCGAGTCCGCACCGATCGGCATGGCCAGCGGATCGATGACGATGTCCTCGATCGGGATTCCGTACTTGGTGGTCGCGGTCTGCACGATGTACTCCGTCAACTCGAAACGGCGTTGCGGATCTTCGGGAATCTCTTTGTCGTCGTTCGGAAGTGCGATGACGGCTGCCCCGTACTTCTTCACTAGGGGCAGGATCAGTTCCATTCGCTCATCTTCGGCGGTCACCGAGTTCACGAGCGCCTTGCCCTCGTACGCAGCGTGTCCTGCATCCAAAGCCTCGACCACCGAAGAATCGATACACAGCGGCATGTCGGTCAAACTCTGAACCAAACGAACGGCGTCGGCCAAGAGCGCCGCCTCATCCACCAGGGGTGCGCCCATGTTGACGTCGAGCATCATCGCGCCCCCGGCCACCTGGTCGGCCACGTCCTTCTCCACGGCCGAAAGGTCCCCGGAGCGCAGTTGCTCTTGGAAGGCCTTACGACCCGTGGGGTTGATGCGCTCGCCGATGATGCAGAAAGGCTGATCGGATCCGATGGTCAAAGTCTGGTTCGCGGAGCTAACGGTGGTGTGCATGGTTCTCCCCTTGTGACGGGCTTTTCGTGGGTTCTTCGTGCGTGTGTAAGTGTCAGGCGGTCTGATGGATTGACGGGTTTGCCCCTGTTGCGAATTCCGGGCCGATCTGGAGATCGGTCACCAGTCGCCGCAAGGTGTCGTCATGACGGAAGTCGGTTATGTGAATCCCGGCAACACCCGCGAGTGACAGCGCGTGCTCGGTTTGCTCCCGGACGAGTTGGTAGGACTCCTCCGCCGGATCCTCGGCATCGGCCACTCGATCGATCACATCCGACGGGACGTGGATTCCGGGCACGTTGCCTTCCATGAAGCGCAATGCCCCGGCCGTCTTGGTCAAGATCACCGTCGGCAGGATCGCTGCGTCTCGTGTGACACCGTTGGAACGACAGGCCTCGATGAATGCCTCGAGTTTGTTCGGCTCGTAGCCGATCTGCAGCTGCAGGAACTTCGCGCCCCCGTCTACCTTCAAGCGCGCCCGTCGGGCACGTATCTCCACTGGCGGCGCGAACGGATTCTCGACCGCTCCGATGAGGAGTTCTCGGTGGTGCTTGAGCTTGCGCCCGGAGAGGTACGTCCCGCGGGAGATTCCGTTCATGATCGACACCAACTGCGGACCATCGATGTCGAATACCCGTCGAGCCTCCGGCTCGTCGCCCGCCGTGACGTCGTCGCCGGTCAGCGCGCAGAAGGCGGTCACCCCGTGCATTTGGGCACCCACGATGTCCGCTTGAGCTGCGATCCGGTTCTTGTCCCGGCACACCACCTGCATGATCGGCTCGCCACCCACCTGCTTCACGGCGATGGCCATCGAGACGTTGCTTGCGTGCGCGTGCGCCGCGGGGTTGTCCGTGATGTTCACCGCATCCACGTACGGCCGATAGTGGTCGAACGCTTCGCGCACGGTTTCGAGATCTCCCCCATCCAGGGACGGAAACTCAGCCGTCACGATGGGTCGTCGCCGACTTTCGACGAGGCTTGCGAACTCCGACATCACTGCTCCGCCAACCAACCGTCAGGCGTCTCACGGTCCTTGCCGTTCATCAAGTTGAGCCAGGATGAATCCCCTTTAAGGGAATTGTTCACCGGTGGTCGAAGGTGCCCCACCTCTTCGCGCCACGAGGACGGGAGCAGAGGCAGGGTCTCAGCCCGGTGGTTGGCCTTCACCCAAACGCACCGCATCTCAGGCTTCACCTCGCAGTTACCGTCAGCGCGAACTCCCCCGCACGGCCCGTTGCGAAGTGTCTTGGGGCAGGTCATCGGGCAGGTCATCCCCGTTGAGTGCAAAACGCACTGGCCGCACATCTGGCAGTCCCACACGGGTCCCTTGACCACGTGCTCGGCCATCGGCAGCAACTTGCGCAGCATGGTCAGGCTCCGGACCGAACCGCGAGGAGTTCCTTGGCGCGGCGCACGGCCGTTGCAGCATCAGCGGCGTACCCGTCGGCGCCTGAGACGTCGGCGTACTCCTGGGTAACCGGCGCACCCCCGACCATGATGATGATGTCGTCGCGCAGCCCAGCCTTCTCGATGGCGTTGATGTTCACCTTGAACATCGGCATCGTGGTGGTCAAGAAGGCTGACATACCGACGATGTCCGGCTTGTGTTCCTGGATGGCTTCGATGAACTTCTCCGGTGGCACCTGCACGCCGATATCGATCACGTGGAAGCCGGCGCCTTCGAGCATGATGTTGACCAAGTTCTTACCGATGTCGTGAACATCGCCCTTAACCGTTCCCATCAAGAACGTGCCCACACTCTCTGCACCCGTCTGGGCCAGCAGTGGTCGGAGTACTTCTAGGGCACCGCTCATCGCCTTGCCCGCGATCAGCATCTCGGGCACGAAGAAATCACCCCGCTCGAACCGAGCGCCCACCTCTTCGAGCGCGGGAATCAACGCGTCGAACAGCAGCGAGTCCGGGGTCATGCCCAGCTCGAGACCAGAATTGGTGTGCTCGAGAACCGCCGGCGCGTTGCCGACCATGGTCTCGTCGTAGAGCGCCTTCAACACATCGTCCGGAGTCATGCAGCACCCACCCTTCCTCCTGTTTGAGTGACATTGGTGTCGGTCGAGCCCTCATTCCCCTCAAAGCCCAGCGCCGCCGACGCGGCCAGTGCCGCATCGACGAGGAGCTGCGCGTACTCCTGCGCAACCTCGCGTGACATTCGCAGGGTCGGTCCGGAAATGGAAAGAGCCGCAACGACACTGCCGTCCGCGGTGAACACCGGAGCGGCTACGGCGATGAGTCCAGGTTCTAGTTCGGAATCGGCCATCGCCCAGCCCCTGAGCCGCGTCTTCTCCAGATCGTCGGCGAGTCGTTGGCGCGAGGTGATCGTGCGTGAGCTGATCTTGCGCAGCCGACCCGGCGGGAGTTCGGCGCCGTAGGCCAAGAAGACCTTTCCCAGCGCTGAAGCGTGGAGAGGGATCTTCTGATCCCCCCAATTCACCCCGCCGATCAAATAAGTGCAGTCCAGTTGGCTGATCTGCTCGACCTCTTGTCCGTCGAGGACCGCGAGGTTGATCTTCTCGCCGGTCGCTTCGCTGAGAGCGGTCATATGCGGGCGGCAAGCCTCGATGAGTTCGTCGGTCGGACGCCGAGAATGGGCGAAGCGCGTCACCGCACCCCCCGGACGGACGGCACCGTCCTCTCTCCTGGAAATGAGATCGTGCCGCTCGAGGCTGGAGAGCAGTCGAGACAGGGTGCTCTTGGCTAGCTCACTCGACTCCTGCAGCTCGCCGAAGGTAAGCGGTTCCTCGGCTTCGAGGACCGTCAGGAGCAGACCCGCCGCACGGTCAACAGCTTGGGTACCCGACACAGACGCCACTACGCTCCCACTTCCCAGAACTTCACGGGCCCAGACTCTTCCCTACGGGCCCATATTGTGGAACGCTTGTTCCATATGGGGAGTGTAGGAACCGCCCTCACTCCCGTCAAGGGTGACGTGACCAGCGAGGAGACCCATGTTCCACAACTCGATGCCCCGCTACGAGATCTTGTCCCAGGACGCACTCGCCACGCTGGATTCCGGGTGGCGGCGAATAGTGAGCGAGATCGGCATCCAGTTCGCCAAGCCCGAGGCGGTCGAACTCTTCGCAGCCAACGGTCAAAAGGTGGACGGAGAGACCGTCTTCTTGGACCCGGAATTCGTCCTCGAGCAAGTCGCTAAGGCGCCGAGCGAATTCGACATGCAGGCACGCAATCACGATCGTGATGTGCACATCGGGGGCGACTCGATGGTCTTTTCGAGCGTCTACGGCCCACCCTTCTTCAGGCGAGGCGACGAGCGGCGTGACGGCACGCTCGCGGATTTCGAAGACTTCGCCAAGCTCGCTCAATCCTTCGATGTCATGGACAGCGTCGGCGGCGTCGTCGTGGAACCGAACGATGCGCCCTTGGATTCGCGTCACCTCGACATGGTTTACCGAGCCTTGACCATGACCGACAAGATCATCATGGGCAACGTGGTGACCGGGACCAACGCTGAAGACACCGTCGCCATGGGCGAAATGGTGTTCGGCGGCCGTGAGTCCATCGAGGACAAGCCCTTCTGCATCTCGTTGATCAACTGCAATTCGCCTCTGCGGTGGGACGACCGGATGCTCGATTCCCTCTTCGTCTACACGCAGGCGCGCCAACCGTGCATCGTGACCCCGTTCCTGTTGATGGGAGCGATGGCCCCGGTCACCATTCCCGCTGCGCTCGCTCAGCAGATCGCGGAGGCCCTCTCGGGTGTCGCCCTCACCCAGCTCATCAACCCCGGAGCACCGGTCGTCTTCGGATCATTCCTGTCCAACATCGATATGCAATCGGGCTCGCCTCAATTCGGAACCCCTGAGTCCGGCATCGGTCTCCTGGCAACCGGTCAGATCGCGCGCCACTTCGGGCTGCCATTCCGCGGCGGCGGCGGCCTCAATTCCTCGCAGGTGCCCGATGCGCAGGCTGGGTACGAGGCAATGATGACTCTCATGCCGGCGTTCCTTTCCGGCACGAACTTCATCATGCATTCGGCCGGCTGGCTCGAGGGCGGATTGGTGTCCAGTATCGAGAAGTACGTGATCGACGTTCAATTGCTGGAGATGCTGCAGCACGAGTTCACTCCGCTGGAGATCGACGAAGCTTCGATGGCGTTCGACGCGCACACCGAGGTCGGGCACGGTGGACACTTCCTAGGCGCCATGCACACGATGGAGCGCTTCCGCGACTGCTTCTACCGCCCGTTCCTGTCCAGTGCGGACAACTTCGAACGCTGGACGCGCAACGGATCTAAGGACACCGCCACCCGCGCGGGCGAGATCGCCGCGACCAAGATCGAGGAATACCAAGAGCCCCCCATGGACGAGGCCCTCAAGGAGCAGCTCCAAGACTTCGTTGCGCGACGTCGCACCGAACTAGGCGACTAACCTTCGGCTCCATGAAAGAGTCCTTCGACTACGTCATCGTCGGTGGTGGATCGGCGGGAAGCGCTCTAGCCAACAGATTGAGTGAGGACGGCACGAAAACCGTCCTGCTCCTGGAAGCGGGTAGGCGCGACTGGTGGTGGGAGGTGTACATCCACATGCCGGCGGCCTTGACCTTCCCGATCGGTAACCCACGCTACGACTGGATGTACGCCAGCGAGCCCGAACCCGGCATGAATGGACGCCGCGTCACCGCCGGTCGAGGAAAGATCCTGGGTGGTTCCAGCAGCATCAACGGAATGATTTTCCAGCGGGGCAACCCACTCGACTACGAGAAGTGGGCCAGCAACCCGGGCATGGAGTCGTGGGACTACGCCCACTGCCTTCCCTACTTCAAGAAGATGGAGAACTGCCTCGCCGGCGCCGACGAATGGCGCGGAGACTCCGGGCCCCTCGTCGTGACCCGCGGCCAGGTCCGAAACCCACTGTTCTCGGCGTTCTTCGAAGCCGTTCAGCAGGCCGGATATCCGCTCACGGCTGACGTCAACGGGTACAAACAGGAGGGTTTCGCCGCATTCGACGGCAGCCTCTACAAGGGAAGACGCGTCAACGCCTCCAAGGCTTACCTGACGCAGGCCCGCAAACGCCCGAACCTCACTATCCGAACGCGCTCGCTGGTGACCAAGATCAACATGTCCGGAACCCGAGCCACCGGGGTTCAGGTCCGCGACCGGCGCGGCAAGACCTCCGACGTCTCCGCAGGAGAGGTCATTTTGAGCGGTGGAGCGATCAACTCTCCGCAATTGCTGCAGCTGTCGGGCATTGGCAACGCCGAGCACCTGAAGTCGGTCGGCGTTGATGTCGTCCACCACCTTCCGGGGGTCGGCGAGAACCTTCAGGACCACCTCGAGGTGTATGTCCAGCACTCATGCACACAACCGGTCTCGCTGAATCCGAATCTCCAGTTCTGGCGCCGTCCCTTCATTGGTGCCGCGTGGCTGTTCGGGCGCACTGGACCGGGGGCCTCCAACCACTTCGAAGCCGGGGGGTTCGCCCGCAGCAATGAAGACGTCGACTACCCGAACCTGATGTTCCACTTCCTGCCCATCGCCGTCCGTTACGACGGCACGGCACCGGAGTCCGGTCACGGCTACCAGGTACACATCGGCCCGATGTTCTCCGACGCACGAGGGTCGGTAAAGATCACCTCCACCGACCCCACCAAGGCGCCGGCCATGCAGTTCAACTACCTCACCACCGAGCAGGACAAGCGCGAGTGGGTCGAGGCGATTGCGGTTGCCCGGGACATCCTCAGCCAATCGGCATTCGCGCCCTACAGCGGCGGGGAGATCTCGCCGGGACCCGATGTCCGGACCGACGAGGAGATCTTGGAGTGGGTCCGCCGGGACGGCGAAACGGCCTACCACCCCTCCTGCACCTGCAAGATGGGCGTCGACGAAATGTCCGTCGTCGACCCCGAATCCATGAGGGTGCACGGCATAGAGGGCCTTCGGGTGATCGACGCGTCCGTCATGCCCACGATCACGAACGCGAATATCTACGCGCCCACCATGATGATCGCGGAAAAGTCAGCAGATGGCATCAATGGGGTAAATCCGCTCCCACCGGAGCCGATTCCGTTCTATCGTCACCGCGACCACACCGCCTAGGGCAGCGGGCTGATCGGCGACGCACCGACTATCGACGAGGGGGCTCGTAAGACCGTGACCGGACTGCTGATCGACGGCAGGTGGGTACCCGCCGAAAGCGGGGACACCCGGACCATCATCTGCCCAGCCGACGGGCGCGAAGTGGACACTGTTCCCGAAGCATCCGCGGCCGACACCGAGAAGGCCATCGCCGCTGCTCGCCGGGCGTTCGATGACGGCGGGTGGCGACGCACATCCGCCTGGGAGCGGGCCGCCCTGCTCAACGCGGTGGCCGATCGCCTCGAGGCCGAGATCGAAACGGTTGCCGCCGCCGAGTCGGCCGACACCGGCAAGCGACTCGAGGAATCCAGGTACGACGTAGCCGACGTCGTCTCGTGCTTTCGGTACTTCGCAGGCCTCATCCCCAAAGACAGCGGACGCGTCATCGACACCGGGAGTCACACAACTATTTCGCGGGTGCAGTACGAGCCCGTGGGCGTGTGCGGGCTGATCACGCCCTGGAACTACCCGCTGCTGCAGGCAAGTTGGAAAGTCGCGCCCGCTCTCGCGGCCGGGTGCACGTTTGTCCTCAAGCCCAGTGAGTTGACACCGCACACCTCGATTTTGCTGATGCAGTATCTGATGGACGCCGGGTTACCCGCTGGAGTTGGCAACCTGATCCTGGGCGCCGGCGCAACGGCGGGGGCGCCCTTGGCCTCTCATCCGGACATCGACATGGTGTCCTTCACCGGCGGTCTCATCACCGGTCGCGCGATCATGGCCGCTGCCGCACCGACGGTTAAGAAAGTGGCCCTCGAGCTCGGTGGCAAGAACCCCAACGTCGTATTCGCCGACGCCGACTGGGATGCGGCGATCGATAACGCCCTGACGGCCGTCTTCCTACACTCAGGGCAGGTCTGTTCGGCCGGTGCCCGACTCATCGTTCACGAGAGCATCCACGATGAATTCGTCGACGCTCTCGTACTTGCCGCCGAAGGCATAAGGCTCGGCGGACCCAACGATGACAAAGCCCAAACCGGCACGCTCATCAGCGCGGGCCATCGGGACAAGGTTGCTGCGTACGTAGACCAGGCTGTCGCCGAGGGTGCCGTGCTGAGATGCGGCGGTGCGCAACCAGACGATCCGGCGCTCGCGAACGGTTACTTCTACCTCCCGACGATCCTCGACAAGTGCAACGCGTCCATGACCTGCGTTCAGGAAGAGTCCTTCGGCCCCGTTTTGACAGTCGAAACTTTCCGCACCGAAGACGAAGCGATCCGTATCGCCAACGACACCTACTACGGACTAGCCGGGGCCGTCTGGACGTCCGACGTGTCACGCGGACAGCGCGTAGCCAACGCACTTCGCCACGGGACCATCTGGATCAACGACTTCCACCCCTACCTTCCGCAGGCCGAATGGGGCGGGTTCAAGCAGTCGGGTGTCGGTCGGGAACTCGGTTCCCAGGGATTCGCCGAATACCTCGAAGCCAAGCACGTGTACCAAAACCTCGATCCGAAGCCCACCGAGTGGTTCGACGTACCGAGCAAGGAGTCATGATGACGATGACCAGCCCCGCGCCCGCAGAAGTCAGCACAGATGCGGCGATCTCCGTTCGCGGACTTTGGAAGATCTTCGGGGAGAAGGCACACGAGATCATCGACTCCCCCGACGCCCGACTTCCGCGTCCGGAATTGCTGGAGAAGACAGGCTGCGTGGCCGCCGTCCGTGACGCGTCATTCGACGTCGCCAACGGCGAGGTATTCGTTGTCATGGGCCTGTCAGGATCGGGTAAATCGACGCTGGTTCGCTGCCTGACTCGATTGATCGAGCCGACGGCGGGCGAGGTCTTCTTCGATGGCGAAGACATCCTCACAGCCTCCAAGGCACGCCTGCGTGAACTCCGCCGTACCAAGTTTTCGATGGTCTTCCAGCACTTCGGCCTGCTGCCCCATCGTCGGGTCATCGACAACATCGCCTACTCACTCGAGGTCAACGGAGTCAAGAAGGAGACCCGTCACGCCCGCGCCATGGAGGTCATCGAACTCGTCGGCCTCGACGGTTACGCCAACCACTTCCCCGAGCAACTCTCCGGAGGTATGCAACAGCGCGTCGGCCTCGCCCGAGCGCTCGCCGTCAACCCCGAAGTCATGTTCCTCGATGAGCCCTTCAGCGCCCTGGACCCACTCATTCGGCGCGATATGCAAAACGAAGTCAAGCGGTTGCATCAGGACCTAAACAAGACCATGGTGTTCATCACCCACGATCTATCGGAGGCAATGAAGCTCGGGGACCGGATCGCCATCATGCGCGACGGAGACATCGTGCAAATGGCAACACCAGCCGATCTCGTCATGCATCCGGCCGATGACTACGTCGCGGACTTCACCAACGACATCCCGAAGTCACATGTGCTTACCGTCGGGTACATCGCTCGGCCTGCTGGTGATGGCGAGGATATCTCCGGCCAACCGATCGACGCCGACATCATCATCCGTGACGCAATCCCGCGCATCGTCAACGCCACCGGACCGGTCCCGGTCACTCGCGCCGGTGAAAGCATCGGTGTAATCGGAACGGACGACATCTTGCATCTCGTGGCCGAGGATGCATCCGAAGGCAGCGCTACGTGAACGCTCTGGAGTCGCTCCCGACATGGATGCGCAAGCGCAGCACCCTCGTCCTTTTGGTCGTGGGCGTTTGGTTCGTGCTCGGAACAATCCTCGCCGGTGTCCACACTCTGGAATTGTCAACCGCAACGAACACCCCGGCAACCGACTGGCTTCGGGAATTCGCGGCATCGATTCGCGGTAGCCGAGCGGAGTCGCCGATCTTCGTCTATTTCTTCAATCCACTTCGTGGCGGAATCGAAGGGTTTATCGAGATCATCCGGGCGGTTATCGCGGTACCCGCTTCCGGCAACGTCATCCCGATCATCGGATGGTTCGGGGTGGTCGCCCTCGTTGGCTACATCGTCTACGCGTCGTCCAACTGGCGGACATCACTGCTCTCGATGGCGCTGCTCACCGCCTGCGGAATGCTCGGGGTCTGGGCCTACACGATGGACACGCTGGCCATGACCGTCGGAGCGGTCCTGCTGTCCCTGGCGATCGCGCTCCCGATAGGCATTTGGGCGGGATTGAGCGATCGGGTGATGGCCTTCATCAGACCGATCCTCGACCTCGCGCAGATTCTCCCGACGTTGGTCTACCTGGCTCCGCTCGCACTCGTATTCCTGATTGGAATCGCCGCCGCCACCATCGCGACCATGATCTACAGCATCCCGATCTGCGTACGCATCACCGCGCACGCGATTCGAAGCCTCAAGGCCGGTCCCATCGAGGCGGCCGAGTCCATGGGGTCCACCCGAGGTCAAATGCTCCGCAAAGTCCAACTCCCCATGGCACGTCGCACCATCATCCTTGGAATCAATCAAACGACACTCGCTGCGCTGTCCTTCGTCGTCATCGCCGCACTGATCGGGGCACCTGGGCTCGGTAAGCCGGTCATTGAAGCCCTCACCATTCGCAACGTGGGTGATGGAGTCGTGGCTGGGCTGGCAGTGGTGTTCCTCGCCGTCATGCTGGACCGGGCGACGACCGCCGCCGTTCAGCACAGTGCGGAACTACCTCCCGAAGGCCCGGCACTCATCCGTCGACGCATCGGTCTGATCGCTGGTGGCGTGCTGACACTGGTCGCCATCTACCTTTCACGCTTCCAACTGTGGGCCGCGGTCTTCCCCGAAAATCTCGTGATAGGCGAGTACATCGCTAACGCGGCGGACGCCGTGACGGAGTGGATCACCTCGACTTTCTACTTCCTCACCATCGGCCTGAACGAGAACTTCACGATCCACGTCCTCAATCGTGTGGAATCGCTTCTTGCGAACACTCCCTGGTACATCACGATCATCGCCATCTCGCTTCTTGCCGCCATCATCGGCGGTCGTTTCGTTGCGATCTTGTCCGCGGTCCTTCTCGGAGCCATCGTCTTGATCGGTCTGTGGAACGACGCCATGGTCACCCTCACGCAGGTGCTCATCGCAACGGGAATCGTGATGCTCATCGGCGTCGTGGTGGGGGTGCTGGCGGGTCGCAGCGCCCGCATCGAACGGGCTCTGAAACCCATACTCGATGCCGGACAGACGCTTCCCGCTTTCGTCTACCTCGTGCCCGTTCTCGCCCTCTTCGGGCCATCTCGTTTCGCAGCGATCGTCTGCGGTGTCTTCTACGCAACGCCCGTTGTCGTGCGTGTCGTCGCAGATGGGGTCCGCGGAGTGCCGAGCGACATGGTGGAAGCAGCCGTGTCTTCAGGGTCGAGCACCACGCAGGTCGTGACGAAGGTGCAGTTGCCTGCGTCCAAACGCTCGCTTCTCCTGGGTGCAAACCAGGGCATGATCTTCGTTCTCGCCGTTGTTGTCATCGGCGGGTTCGTAGGAGCAGGTGGCCTCGGCTACCTGGTTATCGTGGGACAGTCCAAACCGGAATTGCAGGGCAAGGGACTGGCGGCAGGCCTAGCAATCGTCTTGCTGGGTGTTGTCATGGATCGCATCGCGCAAGCCGGGGCGCGTCGCAATGAGAAGAAACCCGCATGAGGGCGGGATGCACTACCAACGTCCACCGCGGACGTCGGTAACTCCGAAAGGAAGAACAACTATGAGGAATCACCTAAGGGGGCGCCTTGCGGTTCTCCCGGTGCTGGCTGCAGCCAGCCTGGTGCTTGCCGCATGCGGCGGTGACGTCAACGAGGCGGCCACCGAGACCACCGAGGAGGCGGTAGCGGAAGAAACCGTCGCTGAGGAAGCACCCGAAGAGGAAGCAGCTGAGGAAGCACCCGAAGCGGAAGCAGCAGTCGTCGCCGATTGCGGTGACTGGGGTGTGGCGATGCACGCATGGGTCGGCTACACGGCATCTGCTCAGGTGCTCTCCGACGTTGCCCGTGACGCCCTGGGATGCAACATCGAGCAGATTCAGCTCGAAGAAGCCGGCGTCACCTACGACGCCATGGAAGCCGGCTCGGTAGACGTCATCATCGAGGACTGGGGCGGCGGCCGCTGGCAAGAGTGGGTTGACCGTGGAGCAGTCCAAGAGGCTGGCTACAACGGCAACGTCGGCCTCATCGGCATGTACGTCCCACAGTGGATGTGCGACGAGAACCCGGACATCTCCGATGGCACCAAGCTCAACGATTACGCCGAGCTCTTCGTAACTCCTGAGTCCGGCGGCAAGGGCGCTTGGTACGAGGGTCCCCCCGGATACACCACGATCGGCGAGAAGATCATCAACGCCTACGACCTCGACTTCCAGGTCATCAACACCGGGTCCGAGGCTGCGCTGATCGAGATGTTCACGCAGGCTGCCGAGAACCAGGAGCCGGGTCTGGGCTACTTCTACGAGCCGCAGAACTTCCTGGCTCAGGTAGAGCTCTGCCGGGTCAACTTCCCGGAGAACGACTGGAGCGATACCGCGGATGCCAGCGGCTTGACCGACTACCCGGAAACCCCGCTGGTCAAGTTGGCAACCTCTGAACTCCTTGATTCAGGCTCGCCGTTCGCCACACTCGTGTCGAACTTCGAGTGGACCAATGGCGATCAGAACTCTGTCGCCGCGGCGATCGAGGGCGGCGCCAGCCCGGAGGAAGCTGCTGCCGAATGGATCAGCGCTAACACCGACACCGTCAACATGTGGTTGGAGGGCACGGGAGCAAGCATGTAGTTCCCGGCTAAGGCCACTGTGGGGGTCCCAGCATCTGCTGGGGCCCCCACTCTTTTTTGCCGAAAGCACCACCGACACGCCCTGATGCTTGCCAGACTCAGAGCACGTATTCGAGCGGTCAGCGTTCCAGGGGAGCCACCATGATCATCCACCGAAGTCCGTTGCCCGACGTCGTCATTCCCGACGTCACCATCACCGACCATGTGCTTCGTGAAGCCGCACGAGTTCCCGACCGGCCGGCGTTGATAGACGGACCGTCGGGGCGCACCTATACCTACGCTCAACTAGCCGGGGCCATGAAGGCATTTGCCGGTGGACTCCAGGCGCGTGGCCTGGGCCCCGGAGACACCATCGCCTTGATGTCGCCGAACATCCCCGAGTTTGCGATTGTCTTCCACGGCGCAGCTATTGCCGGGGTGACGGTCAGCACGATCAATCCCACCTATACGGCCGAAGAGGTGGCCTTCCAACTTCGCGATTCGCGATCGACCATGTTGATCACCATCGGACTTTTCGCCGAGACCGCGGTGACCGCGGCGAAGGATGCTGGAGTCACGGACATATTCATAATCGGTGACGCTCCTGATGGCATGGAATCGTTCATGCAACTCATGGCTGCTCCCATCGAGCAGGTTGCGGTCGACGTCGATCAGCAGATCGTGGTGCTTCCGTACTCGTCGGGAACAACGGGCTTTCCCAAGGGTGTGATGCTGAACCACCGGAACCTCGTCGCCAATCTGGTCCAGTGCGAGGACGCACTTGAGGTCGAGGATGGCGAGGTCGTTCTGGCTGTTCTTCCGTTCTTCCACATCTACGGGATGCAGGTGTTGATGAACTTCTTCCTCAGCAAGGGCTCCACGATCGTGACGGTTCCGCGTTTCGACCTCGAGCAAAGCCTGAGCCTGATCCAAGAGCACAAAATCACGCGGTTGTTCGCGGTACCGCCGATCGTGCTCGCCCTTGCTAAGCACCCACTCGTGGAGAACTTCGACCTCTCGAGCCTGAAGCAGGTCTTCTCGGGTGCGGCTCCCCTCGGCGCCGAACTCGCCCAGGAAGCTTCCGACCGCATCGCCTGCGAGGTGGTGCAGGGATACGGGATGACCGAGATGAGTCCGGTCTCGCACGTCACCCGCATGGGTGGCTTCAAGCCTGGGACCTGTGGTGTCACCGTCGCCAACACCGAGTGTCGAATCGTGGATGTCGAGAACGGCGACGATCAAGACGTTGGTGGCGTCGGTGAACTATGGGTGCGGGGCCCACAAGTGATGGAGGGCTACCTGAACAACCCCGAGGCGACCGCCGAGACCATCGATGAGGATGGGTGGCTGCACACTGGAGACGTCGGCTTCATCGACGAGGACGGTCACCTCACAATCGTCGATCGTGTCAAGGAACTCATCAAGTTCAAGGGTTTCCAGGTGGCTCCTGCCGAACTCGAAGCGCTTCTCCTCACGCATCCCGCGATTGCCGATGCCGCGGTGATCGGGGTCCCGGACGATGAGGCCGGGGAACGCCCCCGTGCTTTCATCGTGCTCAAGCCTGGACAAGAAGCCAGTCCGGCGGACATCACTGAATTCACCGCCGAGCACGTCGCTACCTACAAAGTGGTACACGACATCGTGTTCACCGAGGAGATTCCAAAGTCAGCGTCGGGAAAGATTTTGCGGCGCATGCTCCGCGACCAGTGAGAAGGACTCTGGTTATCGCTGCAGCCGCAGCACTGGCGCTTGTGGGCTGCAGCGGTGAACCCGCAGACAGCAAACCAGCCACCTCTTCGACTCCGACCACACCTTCGACGCCCACTGAATCACCCACGATCGAGAATCCGTCCCCTGCCGATGCATGGGTGGACGCCGTGGCCAGCACCCGTGGCCAAGTCTCGGTGGAATCACAGTTGATCACGAACGTCGAGGGCTTCGAGAGAATCCTTGCCGGCGTCGGGTTTGTCGACATCGATTCCGAGTACGGCGATATTGCGTGGTCCGACGAATTCGCTACGACCCGCGAGATTCAAACAGCCGATGGTCACTTCCTAGAACTCGACGGAACCTGGTTCGCACTCGACTCCGAGACTGGAGTGCCGACGAAGGTGGGCTTCACCCCACTCGAGGGTCTCGATTCGGCCACCAACGTCACCCTCGTTGGAGACGAGGAGGTCGTCGATACTTCAGCGACGAGATTCGACGCCGATCTTGACCCGAGTCTCGGCCCGTTGACGATGGGCTTCAGCGGCGAGGAACTGACCGTCGTCAACGACGCAACAGACGCCTCACTCGTGGCGACGATCTGGGTGGACGACGAGGGTCGGATCGTGCGGATACTTCGCGAGTACTCCGCGAGCAGCCCCGATGGCGACCCCATCAGTGCCACGAGCCTGTACCTCTTGAGCGATTTCACCGACCCAACGCCCATCGACGTCCCCGAAACAGCCGATGCGATTCCGGCACCCGCGTAGGAACACCCGGCTCCTTACCTGAACTTCACCTAAGTCACACACTCGACGACAACGGTGTCCTGCAGTTCGTTCCCCGAGCCGATGACAGCCGTCTAGATGAAGTTGAGCACGCAGCCGATGCTTGCCCGATGCAGGCCATTAGCCTGAGAGTGTCATGAACGATCCCGTGGTAATCGTGGGTGCCGGGCTCGGCGGCCTCCGAGCAGCCGAGTCACTACGCGGTGCTGGCTACGAGGACCACATCATCGTCATCGGGGACGAACCACACCCGCCCTACAACCGCCCACCGTTGTCGAAGGAGGCGCTCGCCGGAGGCGTGGAAGTCGAGGATCTCCATTTTCCGCGTCGCGCATCCATCGATGACGTCGAGTGGCGCCTCGGCAGCCGCGTCGTCGCAAGCGATCTCGCGGCTTCAAGCGTCACCCTCGACGACGGATCGGTCCTCCCCTTCTCGGGTCTCGTGATTGCCTCCGGTATCCGCCCACGGCAACTCCCCATCCCCGGCCCCACCGCTGGCCGAGTTCTCCTTCGAAACGCCGAAGACGCGGCGCACCTGCGCGACCAACTCGGTCCCGGAAGCCGTTTGGTCATCTTGGGCGCAGGATTCATCGGCTGTGAGGTCGCAGCAACGGCCCGCAAACTGGGCGCCGATGTCGACGTTGTGGCACTCGACCCCGAACCCCTGGTCCGACCACTGGGTGCGGAGTTCGGCGCTGCCATGCGTCGGCATCACGAAGCCAACGGCGTCCGATTTCACCTTGGCCGAACAGTCGAGGAGGTGCTGGGAGACGATCACGTGACCGGTGTCCGACTCGATGACGGAACCGAACTACCGGCCACCGTGGTCCTCGAGGCGATCGGTTCGGTTCCGAACGTCGAGTGGCTTCAAGGCAACGGCCTCGACCTTTCCGACGGTGTGCTCGTGGATGAGTCACTGAAGGTCGTGGACAGCCCGGCACCCGCGGTCGCCGTCGGTGACATCGCACGCCATCCCAACGCGCTGTTCCCAGGTGAACCGTCGCGGGTCGAGCACTGGAACATGCCGACAGAGATCGGTCGTCGCGCTGGGAAAACCCTCGCCGCCCTACTCGACGGCGCCGAACCTGACCCAACACCCTTCGCCGCCGTCCCGTCCTTTTGGAGCGATCAATACGACCTCAATATCCAATCCTTCGGGATGCCCTCCCTCGGTGAACCACACCTCGTTGACGGTGATTGGGATGGGGATTGCATCGTGGAATACCGCGATACGGGAGCGTCAGGAGAAATCGTCGGAGTGGTTGGGGTAAATCGCAGCAGGGACCTCCTGCCCTACCGAAAGGCCCTTCAGTCCCGCCAAGAGTGACCAAACTGTGACCACCGCGCGGACCCGGCGAGCAGGCTCGGACGTCCAAGATGTGTGGACATGAAGAGAAGGGCTCTCGGGATCGGTGCGGCTGCACTGGCCGTCGGCATGCTGACGGGGTGCGGCAACACCAATGTCGACTACGCGGAGCCATCGGGCGTCTCCGCTGAATCCGCTCCCATGGATGAAGCTACGAGTGTTCGGGTGGGCGAGCAGATCATTCGCACCGCGAACGTCTCGATGGAAGTCGACGATGTCCCGACGTCGATCTCCGACATCAAGGATGCGTCATCGAGTCTCGAGGGTTTCATCCAAAACCAGAGCGTCTACGGAACCGACGACGACGCCAGCGCGAGCCTCACCGTTCGGATTCCGGCCGCCAACCTCGACGCTCTCCTGGATTCGGTCGCGATGCTCGGAGAAGTCCAAAGCAGCAGCGTCGACTCGCAGGATGTCACTGTGGAAGTGATCGATGTGGAAGCACGCATCGACGCCCTTGAGCAGTCAATCGACCGTCTCGAGGAACTCCAGCGCCAAGCACAGTCAGTCGCCGACCTCATCGCAGTAGAAGGCGAGCTCGCCAACCGGCAAGCCGAGCTGGAATCCACGACTGCTCGGCGTGACTACCTCACCCGGCAGGTGGAGATGTCCACGGCCTACATCTACCTGGACCAACGCGACGTGGGGCCCGGAGTATCGCCAGACTTCCTCGGCGGGCTCGAAAACGGATGGAATGCGTTCCTCGCACTCACCGCAGGAGCCGTAACCGCACTAGGGTTCCTGCTCCCCTTCCTCGCTATCGCCGGATTCATCACCGCCGTCGTCTTCGTCATCATCGCCATCGCTCGATCGCGCGAAAAGAAATCGGAGCAGTCATGATCGCTAACACATCCCGCGTCGTTACCGTCCTCGCCGCGATCGGGTTGGGTGCTCTCGTGCTAGCCGGATGCTCATCCGAAACCGGCGATTCCACCTCCACCGATCCGTCGACACCGAGCCAGGAAACAAGCCAGACTCCCGAGGAGGAAACGGACATGAACATCACTCCCGAGCAGGTGGCTTTCCTGGATGAGCTCATCGCCGAGCCGATGCCACAGGACGAGGCAACCGCGATGATCGAGCAAGCGGATTACGTCTGGCGACTCGGCACAATCGATGGCCAGCCGCAGGCGGTGACCATGGACTATCGAAACGATCGCTTGACGCTCACGGTCCAGGACGGTCTCGTCACCGACGGAATGTGGGGTTAACGCCTCGGCCGTCCTCCGAAGGGACCACCCCGAGGCGGGCCTTCGTTCTGCGAAATTCCCGGTCCGCCACCGGAGTCCGGCGCGGTGGCACGGCCTAGCCCGATACCGATGAAGATTCCCACGAGTAGCACGAGCACACCGATGAGGATTGACGTCGATCGTGCCCGGCCCTTCTTGCCACGCTTTGCGAGCAGGGCGGCTAGTTCATCGGCGGAATTGCTCTGGTCGTCAACAGCTTGGGAGTCGGCCATCTGCTGATCCTCACTCATGTCGCAACGCCTCAATCGGTCGTAGGGATGCCGCCCGCTTGGCCGGATAACTGCCGAAGAACAAACCAATCGCCACGCTGATCACGTATGCACCCACGACAGAGATGGGAACGACGGACGGAGATATACCTGCCACCTCCACCTGAGCAATCAAGATGGCTATACCCACACCAGCGGTGGCTCCGAAAAGCGACAGCACGGTCGCTTCGAGAAGAAACTGCAGCAAGATGAATCGCCTCGACGCACCGATGGCCTTTCGAATACCGATCTCTCTGGTTCGCTCCGTCACCGAAACCAACATGATGTTGGTGATTCCGATACCGCCGACGAGCAGACTGATCGCTCCGACCGCACCGAGGAGTGCGGTGAAGACTCCCAAAGCGGTGTTGGCCGTCTCGAGGAGACTGGCCTGATTGAAGACCTCAAAGTCGCGGGTTCCTTCTTGCGTCCCGTGTCGGTCGTCGAGGATCGCGATGACCTGCTCTTCAGCCAGATCCGTGGTCTCCGGCGAGGTCGCTTGGACGGAAATCGAACTGACCGCACCGTAGCCAGTAATCGAATTCTCCACCGCGGTAATGGGAGCGATGACGATGTCGTCCGGGTTCGTGAACGACGCCCCTTTCTCTTCCTGCACACCAACGACCGTGAACGGAGCTCCGTTGCAGGAGATCCGCTTGCCCAGCGGGTCACTGTCGGGGAACAACTCCTCGGCGACCGTGCTCCCGATGACCACGATGCGGCGCGCGGAGAGTTCATCGGCATTACTGAAATAGGCACCGGCGGCTACCGGTGAGTTGGTGATCTCGAAGTAGGCCGGCCAGGTACCGATCATCTGAGTCGAATGACTCAGATCACCGATGGTGCAGGTAACGGCAGCCCGCTTCTCCGGCGCGGCTCCCGCCACATCGGGGGCGGCTACCGGATCGTTCAAGGCAGCCGCATCCTCCACCGTTAGATCCTGAATGGACGGATTGACGATCTCGCCGCCCCGGTTGGGGTTCTCGGCAGTGACCGTGAGCAGATTGCTCCCAAGGGATTGGATGCTCGAGGTAACCGAGTTCGAGGCCCCCTGACCGAACGCGACCAGGATGATGACCGCCGCAACACCGATCATGATGCCGAGCGTGGTCAGGATCGATCGCAGACGATTGGCGAGGATCGCTTGCCAACCGCTCCTGAGGGCTTCGATGAAAATCATCGCGCGGCCGCCAGCACATCGGATTCGATGCGCCCGTCACGCAGTGTGACCACACGATCGGCCCGAGCTGCTACCTCGTCCTCGTGGGTGATGATGACGATGGTCTTGCCCTCGGAGTGGATTTCGTCGAGGAGATCGAGAACATCCGCCGTCGACTTCGAGTCCAAGTTGCCCGTTGGCTCGTCTGCGAGCATCAACGACGGTTCCATGGCTAGCGCCCGCGCCACGGCAACACGCTGCTGCTGACCGCCGGAGAGCTCGTTCGGTTGATGGTGCGCGCGATCCGCAAGACCGACTTTGCCTAGGGCATCCAAAGCACGGCGCCGACGCTCCGACCTACGCACGCCCCGATACATCAAAGGAAGCTCGACATTCGCGGCCGCACTCATGCGTGGGATCAAGTTGAACGCTTGGAAAATGAAACCGATGCGCCGGTTGCGGACAAGGGACAGTGCGTCATCATCGAGATCGCCGATATCGACTCCATCGATCCGATAGATGCCCGACGTTGCCACATCGAGAGCCCCGATGATGTTCATCAGCGTGGACTTACCCGAGCCCGAAGCACCCATGATGGCGACGTACTCGCCCGTCGCGACAGTCAACGAGACCCCGTCCACGGCGCGGACCTCGGCTTCTCCTTCGCCGTAGACCTTGGTGATGTCCTCCATCTGGACGACCGGGACCCTCACTCGCCGCCCCCTCCGAAGGGACCGTCGGGGTCAGAGTCGCGGCCCGAGCCGGGTACGCCACCATCGGGGAATGCGACGTCGTCCGCCGACGGGATGACGAGGACATCACCGTCCTTCACCCCCGCCGTGACCTCGGTGCCGGCATCACCTTGCAAACCGATCGTCACGCGCGTTCGAACAGCCTCGCCATCGGGGCCGAGCAACAGCACCGACGCCCGATCTCCCGAACCGGTAATCGCTCCCTGCGGCACGAACAAGGTGTCCGGTGATCGTGCGACGAGGACGGAGACCGACGCCGTCATGCCTTCGCGAACCGACTCGGGCGGATCGGTCACTTGAATCCGGACCCGGTAGGTGACTAGCCCTGATGCTCCTGTCGTCGCCACGGGATCGACAGCCACAACCGATCCGACAGCCTCGGCTCCCGCGAGCGCATCGAAGGTCACGGTGGCCTCTGCACCGACCGCGATTCCCGACGCATCCGACTCCGCGAAGTCAGCGACAATCTCCAATGGACCCTCGGGAATCACCGTGATGCCCCCCGTCGCACCCGCGGTGGCCGTTGATTCACCCACCACATAGGGAACCTCGCCGATCAGTCCATCGACGGGACTCACGAGCGAAGTTTCCTCAAGAGCTTGCTCGGCCACATCAACACCGGACTGCGCCGCGACGATGGCCGCTTGCGCCGAATTCAACTCTTCACCATCGGGC
>Ga0181587_10000695_pt1 | contig 27634 bp, 22 predicted proteins | sample 071ome_27_FD_132463 | JGI IMG/M metagenome (GOLD analysis project Ga0181587, IMG submission 132463) | Coastal salt marsh microbial communities from the Groves Creek Marsh, Skidaway Island, Georgia - 071409AT metaG (megahit assembly) | ecosystem: Environmental > Aquatic > Marine > Intertidal... | reverse complement strand
GTACGCGCCAATAGTGGGCATCGGCGTTTCCTGTGCCGCCAATCCAGGTAAACTGGATGGCGTCGCGGCCGTTTCGCACCTGGGCCATGCGGGCCGCGTTGACCGCATCGGGCTGCGCGCTTGCCACTTCCTCGATCAGGTTCATCAGGTTCAACTGTTGGCCAGAATTCAGATTGCCGTAGGCAATGCCGGTGGATTCCAGAGGGGCAACTGCGTCCTCGGCCGCGGTGAAGATATCCCCGGGCACGTCCACATTGAGCACCGCCTGATTCCATTGCGACGCATCCAGGGAGACTGCCAGCTGGCGCGCCAGGTCCTCCTCCGCCGCCAGCACCCGCAGACCCGCCCGCGGACCGCTGCGTACCTCTGCCGGATTGCTGCCAAAGAACTGCGGTGAACTGGCAATCGCGCTACCTTCGACGAACGTCCAGTTCAGGGCGATGTGATGCCCCTCGAAGCGAAACGCCCAGGCACCCGTCAGGGACGGTTCGCCGAACACCGTGAAGAAGTAAGCATTGGGGTCACGGACAAACCGTCCATTGACTTCAATTTCTGCGAGAACCGATTCAAGGCTCCTGATCTGGCCTACTTTCTCGTAGCCACGCACACTCAGAAAAGTCGCCATGACCTGTCGAGCCAGCTCTCGCTGTGACTCATTCATCTCATTGATGGAAAGTCCGTTACGGCTGCGGGGAATGAAATGCCAGTTAAGCCTTTCTTCGTCGTTGAAACCGTAACTTGCGGTGGCGCGCTGCTCCGCCGAAAGGGCGTTCAAAAACGCGGTCACCGTGCTGACCATGTCTCCGGTAAGTGAGATGGTTGCTTGTTGCGCGGCAGCATCCCTTGGACTGAATCCCATTCCCGCAACAACCACTAGCGTGAGCAGTAGCTTGGTTGTGTTCATAATTAGAACCCTCAATTAGAACCATCAACGAGCTAGTTTGGCTCGTAATCATTCTCTGGTTTTATATGCTGAGCCGGTGTTGGTTTGCGCAATAATTCGATTCCATACCAGCGCCGCGGCATGAAAATCAGTATACCGATGTCCAATCCGGCGAGGTAGTTCCTAACCGAAAGAAAATTCGGCAATTTTTCAGGATTGTCAGGTGCGCGGTTAACCCCATTTGAGCAGGTTGAGAAACTCGCGCCGGTTCTTCGGACCGTAAGTCAGGAAAGTCGGCTGCGGGTCGTTCAGGTAATTGGCTTTATCCCGCGACAACGAATCGACCGAGGTCAGTAACTGGATTTCCTGCTGGTCGATCTGGTAGGGGACCGCGGCGTTAAGTCCGAACACCTTGCGGCGCAGCTGCGGGGTGATCTCAGGGTATCCGTACCGGTCACGAAATTCCGCTGAGATCTGGAAGGTTCGGAAAGCCTGAATCTGGTCCTGGGGTGAGCCGTACCAGATGGAATCGGTGCCCCACAGCACGTTGTCTTCCCCGACATACTTGAACAGCTTGCCCAGCGCGTGGGCGGCGTTGTCCGGATCGCGCATCAGGAAACGCCAGGTACTGCCGAGCTCGGCGTAGACGTTGGAGTTGGGAGCAACCTCGTTGTCGATCAGCGACTGAATGAGTGTATCGATGCCGTCCCGTCCGGCGCCGTTGACGAACTCCCGCTCCTGCACATTGGCAACGAAGCCGGAGTGGTAGATTAGAAAGTTCATGTCCGGAAACTGTCTGGCCACTATGCCTATATCCGAACACTGGCTGTGCTGATAAGACTGCGGTCCAAATGGCAGGCCCTTGTGCACGCAGATATTGCGGACACCCAGGCGTTGGGCCCGCTCGATCATGGCTATTCCTGACTCATCGTGAAGGAAGAAGCCGACGCCGCCCGGGCCATACTGGGTATAGGTTTTGAAGGCGCTGATATTCCAGTTCTCAGCCAGCTCATCCATGCCTTCCAGGTCGCCGTCCTGGTTGGGATTGACCCGGCCATGGATCATCAGGCGCTTGCTGCCTTCCAGTTCGGCCACGATACGCCGGGTCTCGTCGGCGTCCTCGATAGTGACCGGTTCAGTCTCGCGGGTCGATGGCACGAAGGACAGCACCATGATGTCGGTGTCGCTGTCCAAAAACACGTCCTTGATGAACTCGCCGGCCGACAGGCAGTTCAGGTAACTCCTGTCGCCGCCGTCAGCCGCCTCGCAACTGGCCTTTTCCATTTGCGCATAGGGTCGGGCCGATTCCGGCAGCCGGCTCAGCCAGTCTCCCTCGGGATTCACATAGTGGCCCTGGACGTCAAAGATGAATTCCTGGCCGTCGACCTGCTCGGCCGCGGCAAAGCGATCCAGCGCACTTTCCTCGCTCAGCTCGAAAAAGCCTCCGCGCTTGTCGCCGTACGCGTTGGCCTGGTTGAAAGCCAACAGAGTGCTGGCCGCGCCACAGCTGGAAATCAGGAACTTGCGCCGGCTTTGCCCGGCCCGCCTGGCATTCTCGGTGGCCCGGTCCAGGGCCAGCCTGTTGGCCTTGTGGTTGATTTCAGAAATGGGGATCGGTTCGTACTCGCCGTTGGAGGTACTGTCTATCTTGATGGGGAGGCGGGTACCCTCGGGATCGAGTTTATTCATTATTGTGCTCCTCGTGGCCCGGTGTTTTCTGCTGCTGCGGTTGCGTGGCTGATTTGATTTATCGACCTGATGCCTGTTCCTGCTCCTGTCGCTCCAATGCCCGCGCTACCCGGAGGATGTTGAGCAAGCCATAATTGCCTTCATGGCAGGCGTACTCGTAGAGTGGCTGGTCGCTGCTGACCATGGGAAACGAGACTGTCCATGGTCGAACCCAGGTGCTGGCATCTTTTACGGTGAACTCGTACAGCATCATGTCATCCGCCACGCGGGTAAAACGCTCTACCAGGTGCAGCTGGTCGCTGGAACGACGAAAACTGGTCTTGGCTGAAAAATTGGTGGATTCCACCACCAGGGTATTCCCATCCCAGTAGCCGCGGGGGTCGCCATGCCACTGTCGAATCTGCTCAGGCAGGTGGGGACGGCCGTCCAGCGGGACCAGCCTGATATCGTGGACCATCTCGTTCATGATCATCACGGTATCCGCTGTCTGCACGATCTGGATATTGTTGTTGTAGGCCTGAGGCAGCATGCCGGCAGGAATTCCCCAGGTTATGCAGCGTTCCTGCAGCGAGCGATCCTCCCAGCTGTCAGCGACACCACGGCCCTCCTGCTCGCGCATCGCCATTTCTGTGCGCAGCAGCGCCTCTTGAGTGAAAGCAGGGATTCGGCCGTCTGCCGGATCAACAACCAGGGACGTCTGGCGGGTTGCCAACACATCAGTGCCGTAGTCCAGATCGCCCGGATCATGAACAGAGGGTCCGCTGCGGGCAGAGTCCAGCGGGCGTCCGTCGTCTCGTTCCGCGCTCAGATTCTCGTATTCACGGACCTGCTCTTCGCTCAGGTAAGCGATACCTTCGAACCGCGCCGGGCGCTCCAGCGGGGTAATCGTGCGCCTATCCCAGACTCCCTGAAGGTCGGGGTGACCCCACGGCGTAGCCGGCACCTGATACTCTGGATTGCGCAGTTCCACTCGCTGCGCACTGGCGCTGGAGGCCAGCAGCAGGGCCAGCAGGGTGATTGATAGTAGCCTTGGTACTCGCGGCGAATATGACATGATAAGAACATTATCACAGGACCGGGTCGATCTTCCATTCCCTTGATCACCTGTCGATATTGTCCCGAGGTCAGGGCTGCGGCCTGCCATGTCAGGCATCAGCATCGGCAGTCCGCTGGCAGCATTGCCTACAGAGGCCACGCGCTTGCGAGGATCGATCAGGGCCACCAGAACTGCATAAGAGAACGATTCCAATGGGCATTTAAAACGATATTTTGGAACAGTGAATTCTTCACTGTGAGTACATTTAATTTCTTGAGATTTCAGGGCGCACTGTTCTCGGGCGGGAGCAGGTTATCAGGGATCTCGACATGCTGTTCCTGATAATAGCGCAGGGCGCCCGGATGCAGGGGAACCGCTACGCCCCTGAGTGCTTCGTTCAGGCTCATCGACCTGGTGGCGCTGTGAATTTCCTGCAGCGTTGCCAGGTTCTCCCACAGCATTCGGGTAAGCTGGTACACAATCTCATCATCTACGTCGTCGCGGACAATCAACACGTTGGAGCTGGATGCCGTTGTGATCGCCTGTTCCTGGTAGGGGTAGGTTCCCGGCTCGAGGGTATAGTGGTCAAACAGGCGTTCTCTGCTATTAATGGCATCGAGTTCATTCTGACTGAATTCAAGCAGTGTGATGTCGCTTCCCATTTGCGCATAGGCCCGGGTAATTGCTGATACCGGTGCTCCGGCGGGAACGTTCATGCCGACAATATTACCGTCCTGAATCGCACTGGCGGCCGCACCGTAGCCCATGTAAGCCAGGGTCATGCGCTCGGAGTCGATGCCCAGCGCATCGAAAAGGTAAAACCCGGTTTGCTCGGCCCCCGAGTTGCGCGCGCCAATGACAAAGCGTTCTCCGTCCAGTTCATTCAAATCCATCATGGTGCCGTTTTTCACCAGCCTTGAAAGCAGCATAAAGTGTTCGACATTAGGCCACATGGCGCTGATGCTGCGTAAATAAGTCTGGGGCGTGCGTACCGGACCTTCGCCATTCCACGCCCAGGCGGCGAACACACCGAGCACTAGCGAGAATTGCGCCTGATTGTCTCGCATTAGTTTGACGTTCTCCATCGAACCGGCGGAGCTGATAGCGGTCAGTCCGAAAGGTTGGTCCTGCTGCGCGGTGACCAGGGTGGAGAGGGCGACGCCAACCGGGTAAAAAGTACCGCCGGTGGTGCCGGTGGAAAGCACGTAGGTGCGGCGCGCCGCAGAATGATCGGTGCAGGCGCCCAGAGCAAGGCCTGTCAGCGCGATAATCAGGATCAGTGACCGGTTTATGATCCGGATTGGCTTAGCAGGCCGTGACATGTAGTCCATCGCTGGTTAACCTTGGCACACCTATACTCTGCATCTTACCCATAACAAGACGTTAATGTAGCACGATAATGCAGCTGCTCAGTAAGGTTTCTCCTGTTTACTTCCCGCAGCCTGAAAAGTCTACGGTGCTGCATCTCGGGCTCAAAAAACTGGAGCCTGGCGAATGGCTAATAGTCGATGAAGACTTCGGTCAATTTCATGCTAACAAGCTGCACGTCCGAAATATTCATGGGGATAAAGTATACGCGGCATTGCCAGGTTCAGAACCGGCCCAGCAGGAACTGCAGCAATTGGTACTTGGTCATTTGACGAACGAACATTCCAATACCTACGAAATATCAGGTTCGAATATCAAGCACAAAGCCCGCGCACTCAACTGGTCCCTTGGTGATGAGTCACTCTGGCAAACCTCGCTGTGGGTGCAGGAGGACATCTGCCTGATGGAATTGAGAGACGGCGAATATTGTCTGACCGCAGCGAGTGTATGCGCACCGTCCAACTGGCCTCTGGAGCAAAAAATTGGCCGCTCACTGGATGACATCCACGGCCCGGTTCCCGGTTACGGGCAGCAGTTGTCCCGACGGGTAAACCGGTTGTTTGCAAACCTCAGGCCGGACAGGCCCCTGTTCAGGTTTAACTGGTCGGTTCAGCAATATCCGGAGCTCTTCTGGCGCAAAGATCTGGACAAACAGCCGGCACAATTAGATTTGAATAAAGGGTGGGAGAAGGGATTTGGACAAGGCCCGAATGCATTGTTCTGGCGAGTCGAACGACAGACTTTAAGGCGCCTGCCGCAGTCCGGAGCTATCGTTTTTACCATTCGCATTTTTATTCACAGTTTTGCTGCGCTGGAACTTACGTCGGGTTTTACGACAAATCTGGGCCAGCTTATCGGCGCGTTACCCATCGCGGAAAAGAAATACAAAGGATTACTCGATTTGGAAAACCTGGCGGTCAAAAATCAATGACCTGGCACAGGCCGGCCGATAATGACTGATTGATTTCAGCAGTGCTGATACTTCAGTAGTCGTCCAGCCCTTCCGTCAGTTCAATATAAACGCCTCTGGGGTCAGTGAGGAATGCAATCTTCAGCCCGATGGCCTCGATCTCTCTGACTGGCGAGTCCAGACTGATGCCCTTGGATTCGAGTTTCCGCACAAAGTTTTCCAGGTCAGCGACTTCAAATCCAATATGATCGATCGCTGTGCCCTGGGTCGCCGCCCGCGGTGTCTGCGAGCCGCCGAAACTGAGATTCATGCCGGGCACATTGGTAGACGCCAGAACGCTTCTGCCCCGCGGTCTGATCTCGAGATCAAAAGCATTGACATACCAGTCCAGCAGCTCCTCGAAGCCCTCGGTGCGGTAATGCAAGTGGTAGCCGGTGATCTCTTCATGCAGCGCCTGATCTTCCTGCATTTCCACGTAAACTCCGTCTGGCATAGTGACGTAGGCGTTGTTCTGTCCCTCGGAGCCAAGGAATATGTCACCGTGCTCGAAACCCGCTGCGCGCCATTTGGCCAGGAACTTTTCTAAATTTCGTACCTTGAAACCGAAATGATCCATGACCGTTTCGCGAGAGGGTAGCGTCGGCGTATTCTCTCGCAGCAGGATGATCATGTTGGGGAATTTCAGCGCCGTCAGGGGACCTCTCTGGACCACTTCAGCATTGAAATGTTCAACCCATAGCCGGGTATGCAGTTCGGGATCACTGACGTTCAGATGGACGTGGCCGTAAGTAATGCCGTTGTCATTGGCCGTTGCCAGCTGAGCGAACGCAGAAGGTGAGAGCACCAGGGCGAGAGCGATAAGAGGAAAAACGAAACGCTTCATGGGTTGTCTCCTTGATCCCGGGAGTATGCTGTTGTGGTTTTGCAGCATAACGGGACTGCGCGAGTACGTCCAGCATGGCAATCCTGTCCACACCCTCGCGATTTGCAAAGGCCGATGTGCTGAATTACTCTGACTCGTGTACTCAAAAAAGATTGCGCTGACTGAGACAATCACGAATAACTCCGTGATCTCACTGAATCAAGAATCCCTGACAGCCGAAACTCAATGCCGCTTTAATATATTTCGACGGGACCTGGAATGGCTGGACTCAAGACTCGGATTATTGCTCGCTTGCTGGCACTGCCGGCGGTGGTTTACTTGCTACTTTTTCTGCCCGCTGGCACGTTCGATTTCTGGCAGGTTTATGTTTACTTCGGTGTCATTCTGACGCTTGCACTTGGAGCGATGGCCTACTTTCTGAAGCACGATCCGGAATTGCTTGAACGGCGACTACGCACCAGGGAAAAACAGGGTACCCAGCAAGCAGTGGTTTTCAGCCTGTTGATTGTCGTTGTACTGGGAATTGTGATGCCTGGTCTGGATCGTCGCTTCGGCTGGTCGGAGGTTCCGACAGTGGTGGTTCTGCTGGCTGATGCCGTGGTAGCAGCCAGCTACCTGTTTACCGCGCTGGTCATGAAGACCAACAGCTACGCATCGCGAATTGTCGAGGTGGAGGAGGATCAGCGGCTTGTCAGGACAGGACCATACGCCGTCGTGCGCCACCCCATGTACGCCAGCGCAGCGGTGATGTTTTTCGCGACACCCATCGCCCTCGGGTCCTGGTGGGGACTGCTTCCCATGGCAGTGGTACCCATGATCCTGGTGCCGCGAATTCTTAACGAGGAAAAAGTGCTGCGCGGAGGATTGGAAGGCTATAACGATTACTGCGATGAAGTTCGATGGCGTATCCTGCCATTAGTCTGGTGAACACCCGGAAATTGTGAAGAAACTGAGTTTTCCAGTGGCATGCCTGGCCAAGAAAGCTATCATGACGTTAACGAGCCAGAATAGACCGGAAAGAACTAGCGTAGGTTTAAGGAGAAGATCTGTGGGTGTGCAGCAAATTGAGAAAACGAATATAGGCACAATGGTTAATGCCCTGGCGATCCTCGTAGCGATCGTTGGAACGGGACTGGGACTCTACGCGCTGGCCGGGCCCCTCGGCGTGTGGCTCGGAATGTCAGACTTCCGGGCGGGTTTCGCGATCCTGCAGCGAGTCAATCCAATTGCCGACTGGATCGCCGGGGTCGGAATGGCAGCGACGATGCTGGCGTTTGCCGGTGCATCTATCCTGAGATGGGGTAACAGCATGCGAGTCGCTGGATTTGCCCTGGCGGGAACGGTGATCGCGGCGCTGGCGTTTTTTGTCCCCGAAAGTTTTCGTCCGCCAGATGGCACTCCTCCGATTCACGACATTACCACCGATACGATTAATCCGCCGCAGTACGTGGCGATCGCCCCTTTGCGAGCAGATGCGGCCAACTCGATGGACTACGGTAGCGGCACGCTGGGTGGTGGCAACGACCTGACTCCCGAACTGCTCAGACAGCTGCAGCAGGAAGCGTACCCGGATATCGTGCCCCAGCGATTTGGTGAGCCCGCGAACGAGGTATTCGACCGGGCGCTGGCGGCGGCCGAAAGTCTGGGCTGGGAAATTGTCGCGGCAGTGCCGGCAGAAGGGCGAATCGAGGCCACCGATACTACCTTCTGGTTCCGTTTCAAGGACGATGTAGTGATTTACATAACCCGCGAAGGTGCTGAGACAGTGCTTAATGCCCGCTCCCTGTCGCGTGTTGGTGTCAGCGACGTGGGCAAGAACGCCGCGCGGCTGCGGGAATTCTTTGCGCTCCTTTAGTCGGGCGCAGCTTAACGAATAATTGAACTATGAGCATAGAAGTACCCACCTTTGTTAGCCATCTGGAATGCAGCTACACGGGTAAAGTTTATCCGGCCGACACGCTGCATGGGCTGTCGGACGTCGGCAAGCCATTGTTGGTTCGTTACGACCTGTATCGGCTTGCCAAGGCGTTCGACAAAGAAGTGTTGCACAATCGATTACCGGAATTCTGGCGTTATCGAGAGCTACTGCCCATAAGGAAATCGGCGAATGTAGTACGTTTGGGTGAGATAATGACCCCATTGCTGCCGGCCAGACGCTTGCAGGCAATTCTGGATTGCGGAGAAATTCTGATCAAGGATGAAGGGCGCCTGCCCACCGGGTCATTCAAGGCCCGGGGGCTGGCGCTGGCGGTGTCCATGGCGAAGGAATTGGGCGTCACGCGCATGGCCATGCCCACCAACGGCAATGCCGGCGCAGCCCTTGCCGCCTATTGCTCGGCCGCCGGCATCGAATCGTTTGTCTTCTGCCCGGAAGACACACCCCGGGTCAATATCGATGAAATTGCATATCTGGGAGCCCATACCTTTCTGGCCAACGGACTGATCAATGACTGTGGTCGAATCGTCGGTGAAGGAAAAGAGGCCATGGGCTGGTTCGACACCTCCACCCTGAAAGAGCCTTATCGGATCGAAGGCAAGAAAACCATGGGTCTGGAACTCGCAGAACAGCTTGGCTGGGAGGTGCCTGATGTCATTCTTTATCCGACCGGAGGCGGTACCGGCCTGATTGGCATGTGGAAGGCCTTTGCGGAGCTGGAAGCGATCGGCTGGATTGGTTCGAGGCGTCCCCGCATGGTTGCCGTGCAGGCAGAGGGCTGCGCTCCCATCGTAAAGGCATATGAGGCAGGTGATCGGCACGCGGAGTTGTGGCAGGATGCCTCGACCGTGGCTGCGGGTATTCGGGTTCCGATTGCGGTGGGAGACTTTCTGATTCTCGATGCAGTGCGAGAGAGTGAAGGGTTTGCCGTAGCGGTCAGTGATGAGGCAATTATGGCCGCCCAGCGACAGTGCGCGCGTGAAGAAGGTATCCTGCTGTGTCCGGAGGGTGCCGCGACACTGGCGGCACTGGAACAGGAACTGGCGAGCGGCCGAATCGGCCGTCATGAGCGGGTGGTACTATTCAATTGCGCCACCGGGCTGAAATATCCGATACAGGAAAATGTGGCAACTATTGATCTGAGCCAACCAGTCGACTACCAATGGATCGAGTCTTTTTCCAACCCCTAACATACAGGAACCGGCTGATGGAAATTGAGATAATCTATTGCACAGCGTGAAACTATCGCCCCCATGCTGACCGTGTGTCGGCAGAAATTAAAGAAGTCACCGATATCGAGTCTTCACTCGTTGGCGGAAGTGGTGGAGTGTTTGACGTTCGATGTGATGGCAAACTGATTTTCTCAAAATCCAGCACAGGACGCTTTCCGGCCGTTGGTGAACTGCCGCAACTGATCAATTATGAGGAACAATCGTGAACGCCTTGCAGGCCACTTTTGAAAATCTTCTGGTAACGACTGGCCGAGTATTGCTGGGGATCTACTTCATATTGCCGGGCATCAACAAGGTCACCGATTTTGACGGTAATAGTCAGTATATGGCAGAGCATGGCATGGTATTCATACCCTTCTTCCTGGTACTGACCATCATCTTGCAGATAGGGGGAGGCCTTGCCATGGTGGCCGGATATCGAACCAAACTAGTCGCATTTATGCTGGCAGGTCTTACCCTGGTAATCAGCCTGGTCATGCATGACTTCTGGACCATGGAGTCAGGCCTGCAGACCAGCCACGAGGCGCAGAACTTCGTGAAGAATATGGCGATCATGGCGGGGCTTCTGGTTGCCGGAGGCCTTGGGGGAGGCGCCTGGAGTCTGGATTGCCGATCTAAGCCGGCGAGCTAGATTCCGCGACAGGGACGGAGTAGTGTTCACCTTGGCCAACTACCAGGGTTTCCCGTCCCTGTTACAGGATATCAGTTTACTGACGGTCAACCCGTCCGAGTATATAGAACTCGTCGTTTGGTCGCATGGCGGTCATGTTCGCCATGCGGTTGGAGAGGGCGAAAAAAGCGGCGATTGCACCTATATCCCAGATGTCCTCATCGCTAAATCCTTCCGAGCGCAGTCTTTCGAAATCAGGTTCACCGATTTGCTGAGCGTTTCTCGCTACCTTGACGGCAAAGTCCAGCATGACGCGTTGTCGATTTGAAATGTCCGCCTTGCGATAGTTGGTAGCAAGCTGATCGGCGATCAGGGGATTCTTTTCGCGAATTCTCAAAATGGCTCCATGAGCCACTACGCAATAGATACATTCATTCAGGCCGGAGGTCGTTACCACGATCATTTCCCGCTCGCCTTTGGTCAGGCCTGACTCCTTTTCCATCAGGGCATCGTGGTAGGCGAAGAATGCGCGAAATTCTTCTGGCCGATGTGCCAGTGCCAGAAAAACGTTCGGTACAAAACCGGACTTTTCCTGCACCGCCAGAATGCGCTCACGTATATCTTCCGGTAGTGAATGCAGGTCGGGTACCGGAAACCTGCTGATGGGTTGTGAATCTTTAATCACGTAGACGACTCCGCTGGTGTTTATGGGGAGGGAATCAATCCAAGTAAGAACAGCAATAATCAGTGACGCTGTTTACCCTGATATCGAAAGCAGAACTCTCCGCTACCTCGAAGCTGCTGCCGCTGGCAAAGTGTTCCCAGTCGTTCTGACCGTCCAGTTTCACTGATACGTCACCCTGCTGTATTTCCATAAGTTCCCGGCTGTCGGTGTTGAAGCGGAATTCGCCAGGGAGCATGATGCCCAGAGTTTTTTTCTCACCATTGGCAAAGTGAATGGTTCTGCTGGTGACCTGACCATCGAAATAAATGTTGGCGTTGCGGGAAATGGTTACGTTTTCGAAACTGCTCATTATATTTGTAGCCCTGTTGAACTATTGGTGGAGTATGAGTCCACCCGGTTGATTGAGGGCCGGATTCTGACACAGACATCCGCGATAACAAAGATGGGATCTTCCGCATTTGGCACCGTGGCGGGAAGCGCGTTATCGCTTCTGCCAATATTGACAATTTACCCGTCAAATTTGACAAAAATCGAGTTCCCATCTCTCTCGCACTCGTTAATTTGGCGCACGTTAATGCATAAAAACAAGTAAAAACAGAAAGATAGATCTAAATCAATAATCTGGCATGGGCTGTGCAAAGATCAGCACAACGGGAGGGTCTCAGCCGGGTTAATCGGTAATCGTGTGCAGGGCGCATAGAGCGGTCGAGACAATGATCATTCCGGACGTGGCCAGAATAGTTTTAACCACCGAGTGTGTCTGGTCTTACATCACCAGATTTCCTCTTTATTTCGCGAGGACCTTGATATGACACATGTCAGAAACATGATAGTACTGATGACCATTGCACCCCTTACTGCCGCGGTTTGTTGGGCTATCTGGTTATTGATGGTTTGATATTGACCCGCGATCAGAGATCACTGGACGATTAGAAGGACCTGGGTAAACTGTCGTAATTAAAGGAACAGTGCCCCCGGGATAAAATGCCCACCAGCGACAACTCAGCTCCCCAACAGGACGATGGACTGGCACTTTACCAGCCGCTCCTTGCCAGTTTTGCGCGCTCATTTGCCGGGCCGGCACCGGAGACGAGGCGGATATTTCACGGTCGTGGCCACTGTTTCCCCGGTCTTGAGCATCTCAACGTCGACTGGTACCCGCCGGTACTTCTGTTGGCATTCCATGACGAACCCGAACACCTGGAACTGCTGCTGCAGGAACTGCTTGCCGCAGACGCGTTGCGACAGCTCAAATCCGTAGTTGTTCAAAAACGACTTCGACACCGGGCAGATGCAGAATTGTTGTGGGGAGAGGAAATCCCGACCGCCATGGTGAAAGAGGATGGACTAACGTTTGAAGTGCGCCCCGGGCGCAATCGTCACTCCGGCCTGTTTCTAGACACACGACCATTGCGCCAATGGCTGCAGGCCAACAGCTATGGTGCCAATGTGCTGAATTTGTTCGCCTACACCTGTTCCCTGTCCGTTGCCGCGATGGCGGGCGGTGCCCGTCAGGTGGTCAACGTTGACATGAACAGACCCAGTATCCAGTGGGGAGAGGATAATCACCGTCATAATAGTCAGGAGCTGAAAAAGGTAGTTTCACTGCCCCATAATCTGTTCAGAAGTTGGGGGCGCATTCAACAGTCAGGTCGCTACGATACTGTCATCATAGATCCTCCGACCCGTCAGCGGGGCAGCTTTGATGTCGAAAAAAATTACGGCACGATAATAAAGCGTCTTCCCAAGTTGATTAATCCGGGAGCCAATGTCATTGCTACCGTCAACAGTCCTCGCATTGACAGTCATTTCCTAGCCGAGCAGTTTCACCGTTTCGCCCCCGGTCTGGAATTTGTGGGGAAACTGCCAGCCGCTGGGGAATTCGTCGAGAAGTACCCGGAGCGAGGTTTAAAGATCTACCATTTTTGCCAACCGAAACCGGGGCGGGCGCAGGCTAGCGAGACTGAATACGTGGCTGAAGGCTGAGTATCGGCCACAAAAAAAGACGAGGGCTTTCAATCCCTCGTCTTTCTCAGTGTGTTTCGTCGCTCGGACGATGCCGGCATCTGGAGTCAGACCCGGGAGCTTAGCAGCATCAGTTGGCTGATCTGCTCATCGGGCGCGTGCGAGTGCCGTGGTACTGTTCATCAGTCACCGGATCCATCCACTCCACACTGCCTTCGTAGATCGTCAGCTGATGCGCATCGACGTCCGGGTGGGCGCCATGCCAGTGCTCAATGCCGGCAGGGGTCCAGAACGGTTCGCCGGGGTGAAATTCTTCGATAGCCCGGCCTCGAATCTGATGCAGGCCAATGCCTTCTTCGATCATTAGCAACTGCCCCCAGGTATGAGAATGCCAGGAAGAACGCACACCAGCAGGGAATAAAATTCGAATGTTAGTCATATCCGGCGCCTGGCTAACTACCGGAGAGCCGCCCTGGAAATTACTCGATTGAGCTGCAACCTGCTCGGTCTGAGTTGTGAAGATTACCGCTCCCAGTGCAATCACCGCGCAGGTTGTCACAGCGATTTCAAGCAACGAAGTTTTCTTGCTTTTGTTGTTCATCAATTCCTCCAAAATGCTGATAGCTTTCAGCCACTATCGCAATATAGAGTATGTTACTGCAATGTCAACCGAATCGAGTGCCGCAGGATTTCCAGCTGTGCCTGGCAGACTCACCAATTTCTTTGCTCTGGCCGACCATTCAATGGTAAAAACACCAGTACTGGTGAACCCGGGAGAGCACTTTCACGAAGGCATCCGGCGTTGCCTTTTCTGGACAACAATCACAAGAAATTACGGTAATCATGCATCATAATAATTGTCGCCATAATCGCTCCCGTCTGCATGCCAATCCGCTCCGCGCAATTTGCTGCGCAGTGCTCGCTTTATCGGCTTCACTGGTCCTGCCCCAAGTCGTGTGGGGTCAGTCTCTCAACCCGCTGGAATCCGATCAGAGGGCGGCGGCGGTTGGTGGCTCCCTTTTCAGGGCCCAATGCGCGACCTGCCACGGTGCCGACGCAAAGGGTATCGAGGGCATTCAGGCACCGGATCTTACCCAGCTCTGGTCGCAGCCTGGCAAAACTGACGAGTCGGTTTTTCAGACCATACGCAATGGTGTCCCAGGCAGTATCATGCCACCTCATGCCTTTACCGATACCGAAATCTGGATGCTGGTCAGCTACCTGAAAAGCACCGGTAGCGGCAACCGCAGCGATCGTTACGAGGGTGATGCACCCCGCGGCGGCGAGCTTTTTGCCGGCAATTGCAGCCGTTGTCATCGGCTGGGTGATGCCGGCGGATCTCTGGGTCCCGATCTGACCAGAATAACTGCACGGCGCTCGAAACAGGCTCTCGTGACCTCGGTCCGCGAGCCCAGCGTCTCAATTGCCCGGGGTTTTCGACCAGTTACCCTGATAACCAGTGACAATCAGCGAATTCAGGGCACCATCAAGAGTGAAGATGCATTTTCCATTCAGGTAATGGACAGTAACCAGTCCCTCCGGGGGTTTCAGAAATCCGCTCTCACGGAATTGCGTCGCGAGCAGCAGTCGCTAATGCCGTCTTTTAGCGGACGTGTGGTCAGCGATTCTGACCTCGAAGACATTTTGAGCTTTCTGGCCACACAGTCCGGCCAGCGCTAACCAGGTAGCAGGAACAGATTCATGACCAAGCACATTCTCAACTCCAGATACTCGGGATCCCTTATTGCGCTGCTGGCGCTATTGATACCCGGCCAGGTGTTAGCCCAGAGCGAGGGACCAGACTACCAGGACATATTGCAGGGCTTCGCTGACCCCGAGCGCTGGCTGACCTATTCGGGCGACTACAGCGGCAGGCGTCACAGTCCGCTCGAGCAGATCAATCCGGGTAATGTTCGGCAGCTGCGTCCAATCTGGACTTTCCAGACTGGCACTACCACGCGCGGTCGCGGCTTTGAGACCACGCCCCTGGCGGATGACGGCATTCTTTACGTCACCGGCAGTAATAACTACGCCTGGGCTATCGATGCGCAATCCGGCCGATCATTCTGGCAGTACCGTCGCAATCTGCCCGATGATCTCACCTATGGATCCAGTGCGCCGGTCAATCGTGGCTTCGGCATGTTGGGTAACCAATTATTCATGGTCACCCTGGACGCGCATCTGCTGTCCTTCGATCGCAGGACCGGCGATATTCTGTGGGATGTGGAGCTGGCGGACTACCGCACTGGTTACGCTGCAACGCTGGCGCCGCTGGTGCTCGAAAACAAGGTGATAGTCGGTATATCCGGTGGGGAGTACGCGACACGCGGTTTTATTGACGCCTACGACCCGGAGACCGGCGAACGACTCTGGCGCTTTCATACCATCCCGGGCACTGGCGAGCCGGGCAGCGAAACCTGGCCCGATGACCCCGAGGTGCTGGCCCGTGGCGGCGGTGGCACATGGATGAATGGCAGCTATGACCCGGAACTGGACCTGATCTACTGGGGCGTCGGTAATCCCAACCCTGACTATTACGGCGACCTGCGGCCCGGAGACAACCTGTATTCCAATTCGATTGTCGCGCTGGAAGCCGAAACCGGGCAGTTGCGCTGGCACTATCAGTTTACTCCCCATGACCTGAACGACTGGGATTCCAACCACATGCCGGTGCAGGCTGACATCCAGTGGCAGGGTCAGCCTCGCAAGGTGGTCATGGTGGGTAACCGAAACGGCTTTTTCTACGTGCTGGACCGGGTGACCGGTGAGTTGCTGCTGGGCAAGCCTTTCACCGCCACCAGCTGGGCGCGTGAGCTGGACCAGGATGGCCGGCCCATTGTGCTGAATAACGGTAGCGAGGGCTGCGTACCGGACCCCTGGGGCAGCACCAATTTCATGCCGCCTTCATTCTATCCGGGCCTGGACCTATTCATCCTCACGGCCCGGGAAACCTGCGCCACTTATGTTCCTGAAGAACCCCAGTATGTGCGCGGTCAATCGTCTTTTGGCGGGGTGGTCTACATCGATCCCGATCAGGGTTACGGCGCGTTGCGCGCTCTCGATGTCCACACCGGCGAGCTGCGCTGGGAGTTCACCTATCCTTCGCCTACCTTCGGTGGTGTAATGAGTACCGCCTCGGGATTGGTTTTTGCCGGTGACCACGAGGGCAACTTCATGGCCTTCAATGCCGAGACCGGCGAGAATCTGTGGCATTACCAGACCGGTTCGCGGATTTGGGGCGCCGCACCCATGACGTTTATGCTGGAAGGGCGACAGATCGTGATGATTCCCTCGGGCACCACGCTGACGGCGTTTGCCTTACCGGAAGACTAGTTTCGCCTCGGTTTGGTCCGGACTGCACATGCGAAAATCTGAGGGATTTTCTCGTCAGTCCCTTCCTGCCGCATCCCGGCCTATACTCAGAGCCCGGCTAGCCCCCGCGGATAAACCACTGTCTGCACCCACCGTAACAAAGCGGAAGCCCTCCTCGATGCGTTGCTGTACCGAACCGGCACCGGTGGTGATGGCACAGGGAACATCGTGTTCGAGGCACTTGCCAAGCACAGTCTGGATCGCCTGCTCGACCTCGGGGGCGGCGGGGCTGGTGTAGCCCATTGAGGTGCTGAGGTCAGAGGGGCCTATGAATATGGCACCTACCCCGGGCACGGTGATGATTTCTTCGATATTGGCGACGCCCTGGGGAGACTCGATGAACATTACTGCCAGCAGCTCACCCTGAGGATCCAGAGGCCAGACATCTGCGCGGGTGTGGTAATCGCTTATGCCCCAGTACCACATCGCATTGGAAGGATTGCGACCGCGAAGTCCGGCAGGCAGGTAATCGGGGGCGTCATTGTACTGGGGATAGCGGGTAGCACGAACGGCAAGCTCGGCCTGTTCGCGGTTATGGATTGCCGGAAACATAATGCCGTAAACACCGATATCCAGAACCTGTTTGGCCTGTGCAATCAGCTCTTCTGCGCCACCGGCAGCAGGAATCCGCACAAAGGGAACGACATCTGGCTGTAGATTGCCTTTCTCGATAATCGCCCGCTTGTTGGTCATCCCCAGCAGGAACTGCTGTAGCCTCTCGACGTCGAAGGGTGCGTGTTCCATATCGATCAGGATGAAATCCAGACCGGATGAAGCCATCGAACGGGCATTGGTCAGGGAATAGTCAAAGGACAGCAGTCCAAAGGCTGGCTGGTCGCTTTCGAACAGCTCGATCAGTTTGTTGAGCCGGGTACCGGACTGGGCAAAGGTCGCCGCAGGCAGGCAAATTAGCAGCAGGAGGCCCGTAACAAGGGCAGTTGAGCATTTTTTCATGGTTATCACCCGTTATTGTTGTTGGCAGGGTCGGACATCGAAAGCTCCCCTGCATCACTCTGACCGGGGCATTTTGACCGGTTGATTACGATTGTAGCAACAACAGCAAGCTGTTGTTATTTCGATTGCGTCCCTAAACTGGCCTGCCGCAGGTCTGTCAAGTCGTGAAGACCCAACGAAAAAAGCGGAATTTGGCGCTAAATTTTTGGACATTGAAAGAGAAAGCTCTTATCCTCAAGGGTTTGAAAAGAACAAGATTATTGCCTCCAATGTTGCCTCCGGAGGCACATAATCCCGGTCAATCACCACCGCGATTCGACGATGAATCGTCAACCTGAAAAAGGGGAGCTTGAGATGCGCACCAGATACCTTCTCGCTATTCCTGCACTATTCCTCCCGCTAGCAGCGCTGGGCCAGTCCCATAATGCGATACTGGCAGATCACCAGCCTCACTATTACGACGTGGCGGACTGGGGAATCGATCCGACCAGCGTAACCTTCGCGGATCATATTTCACCGATTTTGCAGCGCAGCTGTGAAAACTGTCATCGCCCCGGTGGCGGCGGCCCGATGGCACTGCAGACCTATGATCAGGTGCAGCCCTGGGCGCCGGTGATCATGTACAAAACTGCTATCCGCGATCGCATGGGAGCGATGCCACCGTTCTACGTTGAGAAAGATATCGGTATCGACGGCTTCAAGAATGACTATTCCCTGTCCGATCTGGAACTTGCCATGATCCAGGCCTGGGCGACCAATGGCGCGCCGCGGGGTAATCCCGCCAACGAACCGGCGCCCCAACAATGGCCAGACGGCATCGATTGGACCCTCGGTGAGCCGGACTTGGTGCTGCGTGGCCCGGATATGACCATGCCCGCAGTGGGACCCGATCGCTGGGGCGATATTGGACTGGTGCCCACTGGGCTGACCGAAGACCGCTACGTGAAATCCGTCGAAGTACGGGAAGTCAATGATATCCCGGTCGCGGACGACACCAGCACGGTAGGTGGTCGCTACATCTTCCATCATATGACTTACGCCAGTGGGGTGCTGAACGAAGACGGCACCGCGATAGATCCGGAGACGCGGGTGAGCTGGCCTATCCATGAAGTAGGTCGAAATGCCGACATTTTTTCCGAAAAAGCAGGTCGGCTGCTGCACGCCAATTCTGCCCTGCACCTCAATGCTTCGCACCTGCACTCAAACGGCCGCGAAACCACCGGGCACCTCGAATTTGGCATAACCTTCTTCCCGCGTGGTTATGAACCGCAGTACACCCGCCGGGGTCCGCGGACCGGAAACGGTATTGATCTGGACATCGTGCCGAACAGACCTGGACAGGAAGTGCACAACTACGTCGTGCTGGAGGAACACACCAAGATCATGGCATTTGAACCGCATCTACACGCACCGGGTGTGCGCATGTGTATGGAAGCCATCTGGGGTCACAATATCTTCACCCTGAACTGTGTTGGTTATGATCACAACTGGGTCAAACAGTACGTGTATGAAGATGACAAGGCGCCGTTGCTACCGAAAGGAACCATTCTTCACACTATTGCTTACATGGATACCACGCCGAGCAATCCCAATCTGGCAGATGCGCGCAATTGGTCTGGCGCCGGGCGAAGATCGGTGACCAATATGTTTATCGATCTGGGTTACTCGGTCAGTCTGACGGAAGAGCAGTTTCAGGCCGAAATGGATGAGCGGCGAAAATTGCTGAAGGACCGCAACGACTACGACATCGGATGCCCAATGTGTTGGGCGCCGCCTCTGGAGACCTCAGCCGCTGGGGATGACTAAACAAGGCGATGGCAGAGAACAGCCTGGTATCAGGCGCGTCACGTTAAAAGGTAAGTAGCAGTATGAAAAGCAGTAGAAGTAGTCTTCTGTTCGGGCGCTGGCTGGCGTTGGGTTCCGCCCTAGCGATCGCTCAGATTGCGTTACCCTCCCTTGCCCAAACCCGAATGATGGTGCTGAGCGGGGAAGTCACCTCCCCAGCCTATGAAGGCTGGTGGCCGAACATCGAGGACGGCGGCTTCACGCTGTTCTTCGGCTATCAGAACTCCAACTGGGAAGAGCATTTCAATATCCCGGTTGGGCCGGACAACTACTTTAATATCGTAGCCGCTGGGGAACTCGACGACCTGAGCATCGATGCCTACGATTTTCAGGTGGCCGACATGGGTCAGCCGACCCATTTCTACCCGCGTCGTAATCCCTTCCTGTTCACCATCGATGTGCCTGAAGATTTTGAGGGCAGTGAGTTAGTGTGGACATTGAGAACCCATGGGTATACTGCCCGCGCTTTCGGGTCACTGAAGGCCGACTATCGGATCGATCCCCAGGTAATGTCTACGGAAGTCGGCGGTTGGTTCGGTTCGCTTGATGACCGTCTGCGCACCAACATCCCGCCGGATCTGAGGGTTGAGGGTGAGGCGTACCGAACCGTGGGTGTTGGTCAGCCGTTGAGCCTGGCAGCAATTGCCGAGGATCCCGATAATCTGCCGCCCCGAGCGGATAGGCCATTGCCTGACACGCCGGAGCGTCTGTATCGTCCCCCGTCTTCGATCGTGGCTTCGTCAGGTCCTGGATTACGCTTTTCCTGGACTGTCTACCGTGGACCGGAACAGTTCGTCGAGTTCGATCCGGTGCAGTTTAAAACTTATACCGATACCCGCGTATGGGCCAATTCGCCATGGTCTCCGCCGTTCCATATTCCGGAAGTGCCGGACGGCAATCGTTGGGTATCAACTGCGACCTTCAGCGAACCTGGGGAATACGTGTTGCGAGGCATAGCCAGCGACGGGTCGATGTTCACTTACCAGAATGTCTATGTGACGGTGTCCGAGTAATAATACGGACAACGGGCACGGACTTGAAAGGCCAGATGTTTTACTGATCTGGCCTTTTGTTTCTCAAGATCCATGAATTTGAAGAGAGTAAACGAGGTAAAACGATGAAACACAGCAACAAAGTTTTCGGCGCACTGCTGATTCTCGCATTCTGCAATAGTCAATTGGAGGCTCAGCAGGGGAATGCCCGGGAACCGATCGGACCAAGCCCTTACGAAGTCGTGTCGCTCTGGCACCAACCCTTTGCGGAAGAAGGCTTCGCGTTTGGGGGAGCCTCCGGAGTTTACGCTGCGTCGCCGGATCGTATTATCCTAGCTCAGAGGGGAGAGACTGTTCTGCCCTATCCAATCCCGGATGATTTTCTGGGATTCGCCGGCCACGTTGGCATCAATGTATTACGCGAGACAAACCGGCGCGTGTGGAAGAACTGCCTTTACACTCTCAACGCAGATGGCGAGGTGCTTGAACTGTGGGATCACCTGGATTACCTGTGTGAAGGTTCCGAGGGTCCTGGTCCGCACCGAATACGCGTAAGCCCTTATGATCCGGAACAGCGCCTCTGGCTAATCAACGAAACTTTTCATCAGATTTATGTGATCGCCAATGACGGCAGCGAGGTCTTGGCCACCTACGGTGAGAAACTGGTTTCCGGTGATGACGAGGCTCATTTCGGGCGCCCTCAGGACGTTGCGTTTATCTCCGATGGCCGAATCCTGGTGGCAGATGGACTGGACAACAATCGCATCATCGTTTTCGACAACGACATGAACTACATCACCGAGTTTGGCAGTGCCGGAACTGGTCCCGGAGGAACGAACACCATCCACTCGGTTGCAGTGGGCCCGGACAACCGTATATTCGTTCTGGACCGCGCGGGGGGCGGTGTCAATATCTGGCGCTACTCGGACGATCCGATGGAATACACCTTCGAGCGGCGCGTTGGCGACCTGACATTGCCACTTGACGTGATCGTCAATGAGAATGATTTCTGGATTACCGACCTCGGACCGCTGCGGTTCGTAAATTATGATTTTGATGGCAACCTGAAATACACCTGGCTGGTGCCCGCTGAACTGCCGGATGGCTATATTGAGGTGCATTCCTTCAGCATCGATTCAGACGGTAATCTCTATGGTGGGGATAATCAGTATGGCCGCCTGCAGAAATGGATACCCAAGCCTGATGCTGGTCCCGAGCTACTGATCGAACAACCCTGGAACGCTAACTAGGGTTTTAGAGGTTCAGATAATTTACCGGTGATTTGGTTAACTGCGGCGCCAAGCTGCATTTACATTAGAGGAGTTGATATGCAACACCCCATGATAAAAAAATGTCTCCTGGGATTGGTTCTGTTGCCATGGGTAGCCCTGGTCAGCGCCCAGGACACAGTTGAATGGTTTACTCTGGGTAATGACTTCGCGCACACACGCTATACCCCGGCGGCGCAGATTACTGCAGATAATTTTGAGAATCTGGAGGTCGCCTGGCAGTGGGATGGTGCCAGTTTTGGCGCGGCCAGCGGTCGCTCCACTCCGTCCTATATTGACGGTTTGCTGTATACGGTCGCAGGTCCCCTGCGCCACGTCATTGCCATCGATCCGAAGACTGGGGAAACTGTATGGTCTTACCGGGAACCCAGAACCGGCCGCGGAAACTATTCCATGCGTGCAGATTACGGCAAGGGAGTGGGATTCGGCTATCTTGACGGTCGCGGTATTGTATACATCATTTCACCAGGCTTTTTCCTGACGGCACTGGATGCCAAGACTGGTACCCCGTTGGAAGGTTTCGGAAGACCGGTTCCCATCGACGGATTTCCGGACACCGGTGTGGTGGATTTACTCGCCGATCTAGGTCATCCCTACGATCCGTTTGAGGGCATTCCTCTGGAAGTTGGTTACATCACTTCCTCCTCGCCGCCAATCGTGGTCAATGACACAATTATCGTTGGCAATTCTGCGGAGCAGGGTTATCACCAGTCCCGCATTGAAAACGTGCCGGGTGACCTTCTTGGGTACGATGCGCGTACCGGTGCATTCAAGTGGAAATTCAATGTGATTCCGCGACCCGGGGAATATGGTCATGAAACCTGGGAGAACGACGCCTGGCAATGGACCGGTGATGTATCTTCCTGGGCTCCAATTTCTGCGGATCCCGAAAATGGCCTTGTCTTCATTCCCACCAACGGCGCCACCATCGATTACTACGGAGGTTTCCGCCCAGGTGACAATCTCTTTGGCACCAGTCTGATCGCTCTTGATGTGGAAACCGGCGAGCGGGCCTGGCACTTTCAATTCGTGCATCACGATATCTGGAATTATGATACTCCGACCGCGCCCATTCTGCTGGACCTGAATATGCCCGGACGCGGCCCGGTTCCGGCAGTTGCCCAGGCCACCAAACAGGGATTTGTTTATGCGTTCAACCGGCTTACCGGAGAACCACTGTGGCCGATCGAAGAGCGACCTGTGCCCCAGTCGATCGTGCCCGGGGAGCGTTTATCGCCGACCCAGCCTTTTCCGACTCGACCGGCACCTTTTGAGATGCAGGGCATCACCGAAGACGATCTGATCGACTTTACGCCGGAGATGCGTGCCCAGGCTTTGGAGGTGATGGAGGATTACCTGATGGGCCCCCTGTTTACGCCACCAATTCACGATACCAACGAGATGGGCAAGTTCGCGACCATGAATTGCCCCGGCGGTGCCGGTGGCGCAAACATCAATGGTCCCTCAACGGCAGATCCCACCAGTGGTGTCATGTTCGTGGCAACTCACAATTCCTGTTTTGCCCTGCGGGTCATACCCGGTGAGGAGTCGGATTTACTCTTCCCCGAAACAACCGGTGTGACCTTCTCCCGCTACGCCAACTCGGCTCGGGGAGCGACGGCTCGTCCGCCGCGTCATCCCAGTGGTTTGCCCATTGTTAAACCACCTTACAGCAAGATCGTTGCCATTGACATGAATACCGGCGATCACCTCTGGGAGATTCCCACTGGTGAGACACCTGAACGCTACAGTAGTGTTCTTGCAGAGGCCGGTGTAGATCTGGACGATGTTGGCAACACAGGTACCGGCGCCCTGGTACCGATGGTGGTAACAGCTAATATGCTGATCTATTCCGATGCTGCCAGTGACGGCACTCCGATGCTATGGGCGATTGACAAGAACAGCGGAGAAATAGTTGGCGAAATTGAAGCTCCGGCTCGTAGTGGCTATGGTATGAGTTCGTGGGTTCATGAAGGGAGACAATACGTCATGCTGCAAACTGGCTCCAGCCTGACAGCGATGGCGCTGCCGGAGTAGCCCACGGCCATTACCGCGGTTTGATCCCGGCAACAACTTAAAAACCCGCGATCGTTGGATCGCGGGTTTTTTTATGGGCCGCTCCCCGGCAAAACACCGATCTCTCCGCCACGCTCCGATCGATTTGGATATGACAACACTAGCCAACTTGATCCGGGTCCAGACTGCTAATGCCGGTCAGATCTTTTGATCTCAATCAATTCTGACTCGGAAGATCCTTCCAATTGCTTCGACTGCGACAACGTGTCACATGGCAGCCCTGCTCAGTTTCAGTAAAATCGTGTCCGCAGCTTAAACATTGAAAAGAGCTGGCGGTAATTCAAGGGGTTAGACTATGCAAAAGAAATCTGTTCGGTCTCTGCCGATGCTAGTAATGTTGTGCAGCGCAGTAGCTGCCCAGGATAGTGATCGTGTTCAGGAAATAACAGTTATCGGCGTTCGGGATACTCACACCGTGGTCACCGACGACACGCTGGTGGCAACGCCGGACACGGCCCAGCTGCTGCGCAGAATGCCGGGTGCAAACGTTAACAAGAACGGTGAGCTGACCGGTATTGCCCAGTACCGCGGCATGTTTGGAGATCGAATCCGGGTCTCGGTTGATGGAGCCCAGATTAGCGGAGCCGGTCCTAACGCCATGGATGCTCCGCTCCATTACGCTCCGGTGGCGATCCTCGAATCATTGACCATCAATCGGGGAATTGTGTCGGTCAGTGCGGGTCAGGAAACGATTGGCGGATTTGTGCAGGCACAAACGTACACTGGTGAATACGGTGCCAGCGGGGAATTCGAAGCCAATGGCCGCACCTACTTTGGCGCCCAGTCCGTCAACGAAGGCACCGTCGCCAGCGGTTTTTTCTCGCTGGCCAATCGCAATCATATTTTTCGATCCTTTGTTATGCAGGAAAAAGCTGATGACGCGGAATTTGCGGGCGGCAGTATAACGCCCTCCGAATATGAACGAGAGCGCTTTGATCTCGGCTATAGCTTTCGCTCAGGGGATCACGAATTTACCGTCGATTTTGCTCGTAATAACACAAAGGATTCGGGCACGGCTGCACTGCCCATGGACATACTTTCGGTGGACAGTGATCAGTTTCGAACCCACTACACCTGGTCAGGAACCGACTCCACGATCAATGCAAGAATCGCTTACAGCGACAATGAGCATTGGATGACCAACTATCATTTACGACGTCCGCCGCAGGACAACATGATGACCACTGGTGCCATGCGATTTCGCCGTAATTTTGCGGTCAGCGAAAATATCGGTTTTGGTCTTGATATGGAACGCTTTGTCGACAATGGCAGCTGGCTTATTGGCATTGATGGTCACCTGACTGAACATCGATCAACCATCACCAATCCCAACGCAGCGCCGTTCTATATCGCCAATTTCAATGACACGACACGCGATGTGCTTGGAGCCTTTGTGGAACGCAGTATCTCCCTCAGTGACGCGATCGGGCTGGACGGAGGGGTTAGATATAATCGCGTGGAAATGGATTCTGATAAGGTGTCGGCAAACCTGAATCCGATGAACATGACGATGGGCATGCCGCTTATGATGAATAACATGGCTTCTATGCTGTCGACACTGTTCAACAATAGCGAATTGAAACAGATTAACAACAATGTTGACTGGTTCGGCCGGCTGAGTATCGAGGCGGGAGTCAGCACCACGTGGTATGTCGGCGCTGCGCGCAAGATGCGCGCGCCATCCTACCAGGAACGCTACTTGTGGTTACCGCTGGAAGCGACCGGGGGCCTGGCTGATGGCAAGACGTATGTTGGTAACCCGGAACTCGATCCTGAAATCTCCCATGAGATCGAAGTTGGCTTTGACCTCGAAGCGGGGATCATCAATGTCTATCCGAGGGTGTTTTATCGTGAAGTGGACGATTATATCCAGGGGACTCCTGCCACCAACATGGTGGTCATCAACTTTGCGCAGATGATGGCCAATATGGGAATGGGTATGCCGGATCCTCTTCAGTTCAACAACGTAAACGCGAGTTTCTATGGCTTCGACATGGAGTCGGATTTCCGGCTGAACGATGTGCTGACCCTGAGGGCCGTGGCCAGCATTGTCAGGGGTGAGCGGGACGACATCAACGATAATCTTTACCGCATAGCGCCTGATAATGTGGTGCTGGCCCTGGATTACTGGGGCAGCAATTGGGTTGCTACCCTGGAATCAGTTATGTACGCTGATCAGAACCATATTTCTTTCACCAACATAGAGCAGCAAACCGATGGCTATACACTTTTCAATCTGGCAGCTCGCGTTAATCTTTCGGCAGATCTTGAGATTGTAGTCGGGGTTGAAAATTTGAGTGATAGGGCGTTCGCGGATCATCTGTCGGGCTACAATCGTGCATTCAATCCCGCTATCCCGTTGCGCGAGAGAATGCCTGGCCTGGGCCGAAATGTTTACGGTCGGATGATGTGGTATTTCTAGCTTCTGAGATTTTAAACTGGCCTCCCGGCTGAGGGTCATTCGCTGCTGACGACGGACGCGCAGACAAACTTATGCGACTGAACGCCGACTTTGACAAACGTGTGGTGGTCAGCATTGACGATTACCACTGGGTGAACTCACCGACACCCGGAATCGAACGTATGATGCTGGACCGTATCGGCGGCGAGGTGGCGCGGGCCACGTCTCTGGTGCGTTATGCGCCTGACAGCGAATTCCCACCCCATCGACACGGCGGTGGCGAAGAGATTTTCGTGCTGGAAGGCGAATTTTCGGATGAACATGGGCAATATCCGGCGGGATCGTACCTGCGCAATCCCATTGGTACCCAGCATACCCCCCGGGCCGGAGCGTCCGGGGCGCTGCTATTTGTCAAGCTGCACCAGTTTGCCGCGGACGATAAGGATCAAAAGGCTATCGATACAGGCCTGCAAAGTTGGCGGCCGGGTCTGGTTGACGGCCTATCGGTGATGCCTCTCCATCAGCATGGCAGGGAGCAGGTGGCCCTGGTGAGATGGGCCTCCGACACTCGATTTGGTTCCCATTACCACGTCGGGGGCGAGGAGATACTGGTGTTGGAGGGTGTCTTTCACGACGAGCATGGCAGCTACCCGACCGGCAGCTGGCTGCGCAGCCCGCACATGAGTCGGCATGAGCCATTTACCCGCAGCGAAGGTGCGCTTATTCTGGTCAAAACCGGTCATCTGGTCGTTGTGAACGGCTTTAGCAGTCAAAAGCTTGACGCAACCTTGCACCACATTCCCTGAGCGCTTCAAGAGATTTGTCCATGTATCCCGGTTGCGTTATGAAGCCATGCAGCATGCCCTCGTAATGGGAGTAAGTTACGGGCACACCCGCAGCCTTCAGTTTGTTCGCGTAAGCTTTGCCTTCATCCTGCAGCGGGTCGAAGCCTGCCGTGATGATGTGAGCCGCCGGCAGGGCGCGATGATCTTCAGCAAGCAGGGGCGAACCTCGCCAGTCCAGGCGATCTTTGGCCTCGCGCAGATAATTGGTGCGAAACAAGTACAGCAAACTGCTGGTTAAAAGATAACCGTCGCCGAACTCGCGATGAGAGGGAAACGATTCGGTCATATCAGTGCCTGGGTAAATTAGCAGCTGAAAACAGATATCGGGAAAACCGGCCGCTCGGGCATTGAGACATGTGACGGCCGAGAGGTTACCACCAGCACTGTCCCCACCCACTGCCAGGCGCGTCGCGTCGGCACGCAGCTCATCGGCATGCCCGGCAACCCAGTTGAGCGCACTGAAGGCGTCTTCAACCGCAGCGGGAAACTTGTTTTCCGGTGCCAGGCGGTAGTCGACCGATATCACGAGGCAGTCGGCTTCGACGCACAGATGGCGACAGACTGCGTCATGACTGTCGAGGGACCCGATGGTGTAACCGCCACCGTGGAAAAATAGCAGAATCGGTAATCCCGATCGTTCCGAAGACCGGTAACTTCGGACCT
>Ga0181587_10000691_pt1 | contig 27669 bp, 21 predicted proteins | sample 071ome_27_FD_132463 | JGI IMG/M metagenome (GOLD analysis project Ga0181587, IMG submission 132463) | Coastal salt marsh microbial communities from the Groves Creek Marsh, Skidaway Island, Georgia - 071409AT metaG (megahit assembly) | ecosystem: Environmental > Aquatic > Marine > Intertidal... | reverse complement strand
GAAAAAGGGAATGCTTAAGGAAATGGTTGGGTCCAACTTATTGGGTAAAGCAGTTGGGTGGATGGAGATGCTCACGATTCTTGGAATCTTGGGGGGTGCTTTTGCTGGAGCAGTGCTTTTTGATAAGTTGGCGGTTGGTCAGGGCGGATGGAATGCCGCATATCTGTTAACTTTGGGCGTGGTTCTGCTCGCCCTGATATCATGGTTTGTTTTTCTGCCCACTCCAGCAACGAAGGCCGTTAAGACCGGGCCATTTCAGACAACGATCCTGGTGCACCATTTCCATGATTTGAGCACCTTACTGAAACGGCCGAGGTTGCGTTGGGCTGCGTTGGGAGATGCATGCTTTTGGGCAGTGGGAGGATTTTTCTACCTGGTCTTGGTAAAGCTATCTGGCGAGGTGACTGTGGGGAGGGAGGGCATGGGAACTCTCTACGGCTATTGGTTTCTTCTTCTTGGTGTTGGGATCATGTGCGGTTGCTTGTTCTGTGCTTACTTAAATCGGGGAAGGATTGAGCTAGGTCTGAGTCCGTTGGGGGTGATCGGTATGACCCTTAGCTTGATCGGCATCTATAGCTCTGACCCTCTTGCTGGAGCCTTTGAGTTCAGTTGTGCGATACTTGGTTTTTTTGGGTCTTTGTTTTTTGTTCCGCTCAATGGGTATCTCCAAGACCAAGCAGACGATCATGAACGGGGACGTATTTTGGCTGCTTCCAATTTACTTACCCAGTTAGCCGGTATCACATTGATTGGGGTCCATGCTTGGTTTTCCAATGTACTTCAGTTGAACGCAAAGGAGGAGGTCCTGATACTGATTTTCCCTTTGGGGTTAGTCGCTGGGTTTACATTTTTCTTTTTGTTGGAAGATTTTTTCAGGTCAATTTTCCACATCTTCTTACGCATTTTCTATCGCATTCAGGTTTTAGGATTGGAAAATTTCCCGCATCGGGGTGGTGTGCTCATTGTAAGCAATCATTTGTCTTATGCTGATCCGGTTTTTATTGGAGCCGCTTTTCCCAGGAAGGTTAGGTATTTAGCGCATCAGGACTTAACCGGTTCAGGGTTTCTCCGATGGATCTTTCGGCTCACTGACACAGTGACCGTTTCATCGGTTCATTCCCTAACCGCCTTAAAGCGGTCGATTAAGTCCTTGAAATCAGGCACTCCTTTGTGCTTGTTTGCCGAGGGCGGTATCTCAAGGCTTGGTGTGACCCTGCCGTTTAAAAGAGGCCCTATTTTGTTGGCCAAGCAAAGCAATGTGCCAATTGTTCCTGTTCATCTCGATGAAGTATGGGGATCGATCTTCAGTAATCAAGGAGGCCGTTTTTTTAAAAAGTTTCCCAGAAAGTTTCCCTATTCTATGACCGTAAGGAGTGGGCCGCTGATTCGTCCAGATACTGCTACTCCAGAGTCGGTGAGGCGGGCAGTGATGGATCTTGGACAAATTTCCTTTCAAGAGCGGTTAATGCCAACAGGCCAAGCATGCAGGGCTTTACGTAGGCAGATCTTTCGGTCCGCACAAGGAATTCTTTTTAAAAGCTTAGATGGATTTATTGTGGAGAGAGGTACTTTTTTATCTGCGGTCGAGGACGGAGGTGCCGGGTTGCCTGAACCTTATAATGCGTGGGCAATAGGGGTAAAAAAAGTTTTAGAAGGAGGAAGCGAGGGCTTTTGCCTGCCCTGGGTAAACTGGGTCCGCCTAAACGAAACAAACTTATTGGACCATGCCAACCTGGAGATTGCAGTTGCAGACAAAGTATGGAATGAACAGTGGTTCCCTTGGTTTCCTTTGCTGGTGCATTGTTGTTTGGAGCAGACAAGCAAACAGGGGTGGGTGAAGCAAAAGGGCGGAGAAGTCCCCCTGCCTTGTCACCTGGTAAGTGGATATGCGAGTGGGCAAAATGGATTGGTTTCGTTGCAATTGCCAAATGAGCAATATGGGTCCGATCAACAGCTTGGCCAAAAAGAAAATACTTTGGGTCGGCTCCTGCCGGGTTACTCATACCATATGGAAGAGGGGACATTTCTACTCGATGGAGTCGGGAAGCCAGAGGTGTTAGGGGGAGTAGCCAAAATGGACAAGGAAGGCTTTTTGCTTTGCGAGTGAGACGAGTTCCATGCTTTTCCTGCAATCCTAGTTGTGATAAAGTGAGCAATTTAAACTGATCATGCCTGCATTCCTCGAAGAGTCCTTTCTTTTTCAAAAATCTTTATCAAAATTAGATGAGCGCCCAATTTTGGTTCTTGGGCATAAACGCCCAGATGGAGATTGTGTAGGTTCTCAGGTTGCCTTGACCCGCATACTAATTTCTCTTGGAAAAGAGGCTAAGGCGGTAAATCAGGATCCGATCCCGAGAACCTTATCTAAATTTGTTGGAGATACCCCCTTTATTGTACCTGCAGAAGTCCCAGAGGATGACTATCAGGTAATCACTGTCGATTGTGCCGATCACGCTAGGGTAGGAGAAAATTTGTGCAATCGCTTCCCACAGGTGCATCTCAACATCGATCACCATGTCTCCAATACCAAGTATGGGAATGAAAACTTCATCTTACCTGATGCTGCGGCTACAGGTGAAATTTTGGCCAAGTTCTTTTTTGATTCCGGATATGAGGTGGATTTGATCACAGCTGAAGCTCTTTATTTAGGCATCTGTACGGATACAGGACAGTTTTGCTATTCGGCAACGAATGCCGCAGTATTTGAAGTCTGCCGCATGCTTTGCGAAGCTGGGGCTAACCCATCTGCAATTGCACAGGAACTCTATGAGAAGGAAAAGCCTGGGCGCATCCAACTACTCCAGCGTTTTCTAGCTAGCTTTCGTATGGAGTTTGATCATTCAGTTTGTATCGGTTCGATCAAGGGGCTAGATTACGAAAAGACGGGAACTAAACCAGAAGACGCCGAAAACTTTGTCGACTATACTAGATCTATTGATGGCGTAAAAATAGGAGTTTTGATTGAAGAGAGGTCAGGGAAGATTAAGGGAAGCTTTCGGGCAAAAGATGAATCATTACGAGTAGATATTCTGGCTAAAGAATTTAATGGAGGAGGTCATGCCTGTGCGGCAGGTTTTAATGTGGGCAGCACAATTGAGCAATTCTACCCAATTCTTGTTAAAGCCGTCGGTTGCCATTTACAGCAAGTTGAAAAAGGAAATCTCATATGAGCACAAGGCAGGATATTGAATTTGAGGGAATCCTCTTAGTTGACAAGCCCCAGGGCATCACATCTCACGATGTCGTGGACCGTTTGCGCCGAAAATTGAGAATGAAAAAAATTGGTCATGCGGGAACTCTTGATCCCCTAGCGACCGGACTTTTGATCATGCTTATTGGAAAAGCGACCAAAGTTTCTCAATTTCTGATAAGTCTAGACAAAGCATATGAGGGTACTTTTCTGCTTGGCATTGAGACAGATAGTCAGGATGCGGATGGTGAAGTCGTTGAAGAAAAACCTTTACCTGATGATCTAACCCAAGAAATGCTCATTCAAGAAATGAAGGGTTTTCTTGGCGATCAGTACCAAACACCTCCAATGTTTTCCGCTAAAAAGATTGATGGTGTTCCTCTTTACAAAATAGCCCGCAAAGGAAAGACCATAGAGCGAGAGCCCCGTTTCATCAGAATAAATGAGTTGAAACTTAAGGAATTTGAGGCTCCCCAGGGAAAGTTTTTTATGGATTGTAGTAAGGGAACCTATGTTCGAACTGTAGTCCATGACTTGGGGCAGCGAATTGGATGTGGTGCCCATTTAAAAAGTCTCAGGCGTACGAGAATTGACCAGTTTGAAATTTCGAATGCTCGTACTCTTGATGAAATTTACGAAATTCCGTTGGGGGAGTTGCAGAGTCATTTGATCCCAGTCAGTCAGGCAGTCCCTTCCCATGTTCTTTGATGATGGACCGAGTCTTTGACTCGATTGCTCATTTTGGGAGGGAGTGGCAAGAGGATGTTTGTCTTGCCTTAGGTATGTTTGATGGTGTGCATCGAGGGCATCAGGTTGTGCTCAATCATGCGGTCCAGGAAGCAGTCAGGTTTTCTGGAACAACTTCAGCCCTAACTTTCCCTAAGCACCCGGCATCATTGCTGCGACCAGGCAAGGAACCTCCACTGATTATGACGCCCAGGGAAAAAGCAGAGAAGTTGTTTTCCTTTGGACTGTCGTCGGTAATAATGCAGCCTTTTGATCAACAGCTCTCCGAAGTCCCTGCAGACCAGTTTATTGGCTTTTTAAAGAAAATGATTCCAGGACTTCGTTCCATGTGTGTCGGTAAAAATTTTCGTTTTGGAAAGAATCGGGCAGGGGATTCACAAAGCCTAATCGATCATGGATTGGCTGGTGGAATTAATGTTCAAGTCGCTGAATCCCTCATTTTGGATGATCTCCCGGTGAGTAGTTCCAGAATACGAGAGGCCTTATCCGTGGGAGATATTAAACGGGTGAACCAGATGCTTGGCAGAAATTATCAGGTAAGTGGAACCGTTATATCCGGAAAGGCACTTGGGCGAACCATTGGCTTTCCCACGCTTAATCTGTCTTGGTCACCTGAGGCAAAGCCCGCATACGGAGTTTATGCCGGATGGGCAGAGGAAATGAGTAGTGGGAACAGGATCCCAGCGATTGCAAATTATGGAATTAGACCTACCTTGGAAGAAGGAAATAAGTTGCCTTTATTGGAAATTCACTGCTTGGAAGAACCTAACCTTTCCCTCTGGAGGCACGGGGCTTTGCTCTCTATGGAACTAAGCATAATGATCCGTCCGGAAAAAAAATTTGCCGATATTGAGGAGCTAAAGTCGCAAATCAAACGGGATTGTGATGAAGCACGAAAATTATTTACCCAAAATTTGTAAAGAGGGTGACCAACAGGTGGTACGTCCGCCCACTTGAGCACGAATTAAAGGAAGTTTCGATTTTGGGCAGGTGCCCCCATCCTTCCACCTTTGGTGAAATAACCAGGTGGCAGGCGGGTCTCCCCCGTGCTTCCCAACTGTTTTCATTGCACCGCGAACGACAGCTCTGACCTCGCGGTAAAGGTTTCTTTTTTGGGAATCATTCAATTGGGAAGATCGCGATTCCGGGTGGATGCATGCCCGCCAAAGCACTTCGTCTGCCATCCAGTTTCCCATACCAGGGAAATAACGCTGGTCAAGAAGCAGAGCTTTGAGCGGGCGTTTCTGATGGCGAAGTAGTGCAGTAGAAAGAATGTCATACTTAAAGTCTTTGCTAAGCATAGAGGGCGGTCTTTTATCCCACCATGAAGGCGGTTCTTTTTCTAGATGAATCCGAAGTCGACCAAACTGCCTAGGATCCCGAAAAACGAGGCATTGCTTAGGCTGTCTCAAAACAAGGGCATCATGCTTTCTTGGCTGATATTCAGATTTTTCAATGAATAGCCAACCAGTCATACCAAGGTGCAGCCCCAGCCATACATCACGGGAAAAAGTAAAAAGCATCTGTTTGCCATGGGTCTGGGCGGACCTAATTCTTTTACCCTCAATCTCGCTAGAGTAGAGTGCTCGATTTTCTTCGCGGTAGACCCTGGACTTAGGGTGGGTGTAAACAGATGCTATTCGTTGGTTGATCCCTTTTTTCCATACTGTACATGCATAGGCTACTTCAGCTAGTTCAGGCATGGTATTATTAGGGGGAAATTGAGAGTAGTTGCTGCCTGATTTCTCGATCGATCTTTCGGTTAGTTCGAATTTCTAAAACCCGGATACCCTTTTCTTGGGGTTTCTCTGCCCATGATTTTATGCACTCTTCAGAACTGCATAAACGAAACTCTATGTCGTGCGCTTTGCAAAGTTCAGAAAAATTGCATGCTTGAGGGGTCGCAAAACATTTTTCAAATTCGGGTAATCCTCGGACCGAAAGATTTTCAAAAATGCCTCCTCCATCATTATTGATTAGAAAAACAGTAAGTGAGCCGTTGAGATTTTTCGCCGAAAGAAGGGCATGGGAGTCGTGAAGAAATGCAAGTTCTCCGGTTAATAAAAAAGTTGCAGATGCATTTCCATGGGCAATTCCAAATGCTGTGCCTAGGGTGCCATCAATCCCATTGACACCACGAGCACCGTAAAAAAACCGTTTATGATCACTTGGTTGCCAGAACCATTCAGCATCACGAATTGGCATGCTGTTGGCTATAAATAAATGACTTTGAGGTGGCAGGCTTTCAGATAAAATTCTGAGAATTTTGGGTTCCTTATCAAAGGAAATTGTTTCAAAATTTTGTTTAAATGAATTTTCAATCTTACTTTCGCCTAATTGCCATTTTTTCAACCAGCCTAATTCTACATTAGGATATTTGAGTCCCATAATATTTTTGAAACTAATGCTGAAAGCTTTGCTTTCACCAGAAAGTGGATCAACCCTGCGCCCGCTTGGCTCAATCACGATCCGCGTGGAATTATTTTGCTCAATCCATGCCCGTAAGGTTTTAGAGGTTGGAAGAGACCCAAGAATTAGAAATTGATCTGGGCAATTGGAGTTCTTGAAGGACTCACTACGAAGTAGATTCTCATACCTGAGTATACGGGATGGGTGTTCGTTTTCACGCAAAGGACTCAGGGAATCACAAAAGATAGGGATATTTTTAAACTCCCTCAATATATGGTCAGGGCAATCCAGTCCTGCCACGATAATCGGACGGGAACTAGTTTGTGCATACTGGGATATTTTTTCAGTCTGAGTAATTTCTTTTCGATCTGCTATACTGGTGGGTAAGGTGATTTTTTCAAAGTTTGGGAGCTTCGGCTCACTTCCTTTTAAAGGCCATAAAGGCTCCCGGAAAGGAACATTAATATGAACAGGTCCTGATGTTTGCGAAGTTGCATCTGTATAGGAACTGATCAGGATATCCTGTAATTCTCTAATCTTCTCTATGGAAGAGTTAGGGGTTGGGAGGCAATGAAAAGATCGAACAAATTTCCCAAAGAGATTTAGCTGGTTGATTGTTTGGCCTGCTCCACATTCTTGCAGTTCAGATGGTCGATCTGCTGATAGGAGGATTAAAGGGATTCCAGAGTAATGTGCTTCCGTTACAGCGGGATACCAGTGGGTGGGGGCAGAACCGGAAGTACAAATGAGAACAGTGGGGAAACCTGTTCTCTTAGCCTGTCCAATGGCCATAAAGGAAGCGGTGCGTTCATCTAATACCGGAAGGCAATCAATTCTTTCCTCTCTTTCGCAACCAAGAACAAGGGGAGTCGATCGAGAACCCGGCGAAAAAAAGACCTGACGAACTCCCAGGTCGGCCAGCCCACGGCTAATGCAATGACCCCATAGAAAATTGGAATTCGCTACAGAATGAAGAACATCATTCATTTAGAAAGAGAGATTTGGATTTCCAGTGATGACTTCAAGCATCGCTTGTAATTTCCAATCAGTCTCGTTTTTTTCCAATTCTGGAACGGATCCTTTTACGATTCCAGCACCTGCATAGAGAGTTAGAGAATCAGGGAGTATTCGGCCACAGCGTATCGGGACGATAAATTCTGACCTTCCGCGTGAATCCATCCACCCAGCCACGCCTGAATACCAACCTCTTGGGGCTCCTTCAATCTCTGCGAGTTTGGAAAGAGCGAGTGATCTAGGAGACCCACCCATTGCTGGAGTGGGATGAAGGGCTTCAAGGACCTCGAATGGATGAAGGTCATCAGGAATTACTCCCTCCACAGGTGTTTTCACATGCTGTAAGTTGGCTAATCGTAAAAGACGAGGTGAGCCCTGTTTTATATCTGTGGTTCCAATTGAGGAAAGCCTACGACGGATACTTTCAATAACCAGTTGGTGTTCCCTGACTTCCTTTTCCCGCGCTAATAATGTTTCTCCCCAAAGAGCGTCCTTTCCTGCCGATGGACCGCGTGGTGCCGATCCAGCTAAAGCTTCAGTCTTAAGGTTATTTCCTCTAAGTCGTGCAAGCGTTTCAGGGCTCGCTCCAACCCATGTCCCATGTTGGGGTGCTGAAAGAGAAAAAGTATGACAATCAGGAAACCGATCCCGCAGGGCATGAGCAATTTGGAAGGGAGACAGACTGGAGTTTAAATCGAAAGTGAGTTGTCTTGCTAATACAATTTTAGAGACCCTGCCGCCTTGGATCGCTTCCAGTGCCTTGCGAACACCTGCTAAATAATCGTAATTTTCTTGGGATGATTCGAGGACAGTTTTATTGTTTAAGACTTGGGCGTTCGCCCCAAATTTCAATCCAATCATCTGGCCTAAACGAGTATCCAGTTTTTTTTGTAGTTCCTCGGGCTTTGATGTGGGTTTTATTTCGAGGTTCAGTATGGCGTAGTGTTCTCCCTTTTGATTAACGATCTGCCACTTGGGTAGAAAAATCTCTAGAGAGGAATTTGCCTTTTGACTTTTTTCCGCCTCAAAAGATGCGTTCAGAAAAAGTGTCGGTCCCGTACCAGCAAGAGGGTCATCACCCGCTTGTGCGATTGAGGAGAGAAACTCGGTTGCCCAAAGTTTTGCTTCCTGAAATCTTGAATTACCATGAAAATGTTTGCTGATTAAATTGTCTCCACAAGCAATGGAAAACTCATCTGTACATTTTTCAAAATAACAGTGTTGGGAATCTGGTCTATTTTCAGCTTCAAGAAGAGCCAGAGGGTCTGAGAAAGTTGTTTTGTAAGAGATACTAGCAAAGATAGAATGACAACATATCTGAGATTGTTTTACAATAGCAGCAAGATACTCCTGTAAATCATCTCCGGGGACACAGCGAGAAGGGGGTCGGGTGGATGAAGGAAGCATCAAGAAGAGCCCTCTTTGTCTATATTCTTATCATGCACAGGGTCATATCCACCTGGATGCATGGGATTGCATTTGAAGATTCTACAAAGAGAACGCAATACAGCGGTGTGTAAAGGAAGTGAATTGAAACATTCTAGTGCATATTCAGAGCAGGTAGGATGAAAGCGACAACGGGCCATTGGACCCAAAATAAGTTGTTTAATAGGCGAAAAAAAACGATAAATCTTGATTGTAAAAAGGAATGGCAGAGCAATCCAATTTTTGGATCGAGAAAGTGTATGTTTCGAATCCACTGTTAAATATATTTTATCGAGAAAAGATTGGTCCGACAAATCGAGCAATGCTTTTGAGCAGTCCTCTAATTAGTGGGTGTGCGGGTCTTAGGTAGAGCCTTCGATGTAATCTCAGACATAATTTCTTGGACTGCATCAACAATCAATTTAGGGCCGTCGAGTTCTGGGTTACTTCTTGACCTAAGTGAAACCTGTCCTTCCTCCGCTTCTCTTTTCCCTATAATCATCATGTGCGGAATTTTATCTGTTTCAGCTTTGCGAATTTTAGCACCTAGTTTGGCAGATTGAATATCGATCGATGCACGGATACCATTCGATTTAAGTTTCTTGAGGCAAGATTCTGCATATGGGATCAACTCGTCATTCATGGGGAGTAACCTAACCTGTTCTGGGGCGAGCCATGTTGGGAAGTTGCCTCCGAAATGCTCAATTAAAACTCCACAAAACCGCTCCATTGAACCAAAGGGCGCACGGTGTATCATGACTGGGCGATGGTCCTTATTATCCTTCCCGACATAGGAAAGATCAAACCGTTCAGGTAGATTATAATCTACCTGAACGGTTCCTAATTGCCATTCTCTTCCGATGACATCTTTTACCACAAAATCAATTTTGGGTCCGTAAAAAGCTGCTTCACCTAGTTCCTCTTCATAATCTACACCCAATCCTTTAACTGCTTCTTTGAGAGCCGTTTCAGCTTTGTCCCACGCTTTGGTTTCACCGACATACTTATCGGAATTTGGATCTCTGAGGCTCACACGCACTCTATATTCATTCATTCCAAGAGTGGAAAAAACTAATTTTACTAAACTCAGGCAGCCTTGGATCTCATCCTGTAATTGATCTTCACGAATAAAAAGGTGAGCATCATCTTGAGTAAATCCCCTAACCCTCGTCATGCCATTTAACTCACCCGATTGTTCCCATCGATATACGGTTCCAAATTCTGCCAATCGGATGGGTAAGTCCCGGTAGGAATGCTGTTCCGATTTGAAAATACGGATATGCATTGGGCAATTCATTGGTTTCAAAAGGTATCCATCAATTTCTCCTTTATCTAATTTATTGGATAATTCAGAGCATGAACACCCTTCAGTAGCAAGTTGCTCAAGACATTCACGGTGAATGATTGGCGGGTATTGCGAGTCTTGGTAATAAGGGAAATGTCCAGAAGTACGGTAGAGGTCAAGTTTACCTATGTGGGGTGTGTAAACTTGCGAATAGCCCTGGTCTTTGAGCTGTTCTGAAATAAATGACTCAAGCTCTTGTCGAATAATTGCACCGTTTGGTTTCCAAAGAACAAGACCCTGACCCACCTGCTCATCGATGTGAAAGAGGCCAAGATCTTTACCTAGTACCCGATGATCTCGTAATTTCGCTTCCTCAATACATTTAAGGTGTTCATTTAGTTCATCTTTGGATGCAAATGCGGTTCCATAGATTCGTTGAAGTTGTTTTTGTGAAGAATCTCCACGATGATAGGAACCAGCCACATTAAGAAGTTTGAAGGCTTTAATTTTCTTGGTGTAAGAAACATGGCTTCCGGCACACAGGTCTAAGAATTCACCATTCTTATAAAAGGAGATGGTTTCTCCCGCAGGGATATCTTCCAACCTTCCTAACTTGTAGGTTGCCTGCCCCATTTCTTCGATCATGGAAATAGCTTTGTCTCGGCTAACTTCGATACGCTCAAATCTTTGGTTTTCTTTTATCACTCTTTTCATTTCATCCTCTATTTTGAGAAGAATTTCAGGAGTGAATGAAATTTCTGTATCAAAGTCGTAATAAAATCCAGAATCGGTTGGTGGACCAATATCAAGTTGGGTATTTGGATATAATCGCATAACCGCAGTGGCTAAAACATGGGCTGCGGAATGACGAATTTCCTCTAGGGGAGACATTTCCTTCATAATTGCTATGTAATACTTTCAGGCATGCAATTCTGCAATGCCAAAGGGCTACTAATTAACCTAGAAACTTATTGGATTTAGGCATCAAAACCGAGGTTGGGACGTAACCATTTCACCGCTTCTTGAAAGGACCATCCTTTGCGATGAGCATAATCTTCCACCTGGTCTCTTCCGATAGAACCGACATTAAAGTACTTCGATTTTGGATTCGAAAAATAAAGGCCAGACACCGAGCACCCAGGATTCATCGCTCGTGATTCAGTGAGTTGAAGTCCAATCTTTTTTTCAACATCCAATAATTCCCAGATCAGATCTTTTTCAGTATGATCGGGTTGGCAGGGATAGCCCGATGCCGGACGAATTCCTTGGTACTTTTCAGAGATCAATTCTTCGTTGCTTAAGGCTTCAGTTTTACCAAAACCCCAAAGATCACGGATCTTTTTATGTGCATATTCTGCGGTTGCTTCGGCAAATCGATCCCCAAGAGATTTTATCAGGATGGATGTGTAATCATCGTTTTCCATCTTGTATTTTTCGGCAATTTGATCCACCTCTTCTCCAGCACTTACAGCGAAGGCTCCAAGGTAGTCCATACGCTTTGCCTGCTTGGGTGCGATGAAGTCAGAAAGACAAAACTGTTCCTGGTTTGGAATGACTTGTTGCCTGCGAACAAAGCGAAAACAACCAAGGCTCTCTTTTTTGGATAAATCTTTAAATAACTCGACATCGTCCCCTACAGCGTGAGCAGGCCATAATCCGATCATGGCTTCACATGAAAATTGTTTCTCATTAACAATCTTTTCAAGCAGTTCCTGTGCATGGTCATATAATTTTCGTGCTTCTTCCCCGGTATCTTTTTTGTCAAAAATCTTTGGGTATGTACCTTTGAGTTCCCATGCCCAGAAAAAGGGGGACCAATCAAAAAATTCGAGAATTTCTTCAAGGTCAGGGGTCAAGTGATGTGTCCCGAGATTGTCAGCCAGAGGTTCATCAATTAACTGTTCCTTCCAGTCTATTGAAAAGCCTTTTGTTCTTGCCTCATTCAAGTTGAGCAATGGCCTCTCACTTTGTGCCTCGTGTTGTTTTCGAATCCTTTCTTGGTCGGCCTTTAAGTCTTGAATATATCCCTCAGACTTTTCGGGATGTAAGACATCATTGCAAACATTCACCACTAGAGAGGCATCTGGTACTTGAATAACTGGTGGATTGTAATGCTGAGCAATTTTGATGGCCGTATGGGCACGGCTTGTTGTCGCTCCTCCAATTAGCAGAGGAATTTTAAGCCCACGCCTTTGCATTTCTTTGGCATTATGAATCATTTCATCGAGTGATGGTGTAATGAGACCGCTAAGTCCTAGCACATCTGCTCCATTTTCGCTTACTGCATCCAATATCTTATCGCAGGAAACCATTACCCCTAAATCAATAACCTCCCAGTTATTGCAGGCTAAAACTACGCCAACTATATTTTTCCCAATATCATGAACATCACCTTTAACCGTTGCAATTACCATAGTTCCTCTTTTCCCAGAACCCGCAGCATCTTTGTCTTTCTCCATGAAAGGTTCAAGATAGGCCACTGCTTTTTTCATGACTCTGGCACTTTTAACAACTTGGGGTAAAAACATTTTTCCATCACCAAATAGATCCCCCACAACTTTCATGCCGTCCATGAGGGGACCTTCGATCACTTCGAGAGGACGGCCAAGTAGTTGTCGGGCTTCTTCAGCATCCTCTTCCGCATAGTCCCCGATTCCTTTGACTAGGGAGTAAGTTAGTCTTTCGGAAACAGGTTTTTCTCTCCAGGAAAGGTCCGGCCCTTCAGACTTTCGATTTTCGTTTAAATCTTTGATACGCTCGGCATACTCCAGTAACTCTTCACCGGCTCTTTTGGAGTGATTTAAAACTACGGCCTCCACTCGTTCCTTTAACTCATTTTCGATTTCGTCATAGACTGCAAGCATACCGGCATTAACAATGCCCATATCGAGACCTGCCTGGCATCCGTGATATAAAAAACAGGCGTGCATGGCTTCACGAACATGATTGTTGCCTCGAAAAGAAAAAGAAACATTGCTAATTCCGCCACTCGTGCGTGCATGCGGACATCTTTTTTTAATCTCTCTGATCGCATCAATGAAATCAATTCCGTATGTATTATGTTCCTCCATGCCAGTGGCCAAAGTGAGTACATTTGGGTCAAAAATGATGTCCGTAGCGGGAAACCCTACCTCATTGACCAAAATATTATAGGCTCGTTCACAAATCCGAACTTTGTCATCTAAAGTAGCCGCCTGTCCTTTTTCATCAAATGCCATTACAACAACAGCCGCCCCATATCGTAAGGCCAGACGAGCGTGAGTCCTGAAAACATCCTCTCCTTCCTTGAGGCTAATTGAATTGATGATGCATTTCCCCTGAATAACCTTTAATCCTGCTTCGATCACAGACCATTTTGAACTGTCGATCATAATGGGAACCCTCGATATATCGGGTTCAGATACCACGAGGTTTAGGAATTTAGTCATGCATTCCTCTCCATCGAGCAGGGCGGCGTCAAAGTTTACATCAATTATATTTGCTCCGTTTTCGACCTGTTGTTTGGCAACTTTTAGCCCAGAATCATAATCTCCCGCTTCGATAAGTTTGCGAAACTTTGGTGAACCGGTGACATTTGTTCGCTCACCCACCATGATCAGTGATTTCGACTCACCTTTCATCTCAAAAGGTTCCAATCCGCTCAAGCGCATGGCTGGTTCAATTTCTACTTTTTTACGGGGAGCCGACTCCGCCATTTTCTCTGCAATTGCATGGATATGATCGGGGGTAGTCCCACAACACCCTCCGGCCATGTTGAGTAAGCCTTCATCTGCAAATGTAAATAAGGACTTTGCAGTATCGGCAGGTTTTTCATCATAACCAGTTGGGGCTAACGGGTTGGGAAGACCGGCATTTGGATAACAATGGACAAAACAATCAGCATTTTGAGAAAGTGCCTGTAGATAAGGACGCATGGCATCCGCACCGAGTGCACAATTTAGGCCAACCCCAAGAGGCTTGGCATGAGCAATTGAATTCCAGCAGGCTTCAGTTGTTTGACCAGATAATGTGCGTCCAGAAGCATCGGTTATGGTTATAGACAAAATAACTGGTAGGCGTTTCCCTGAGTCATCAAAGAAGTTCTCGAGTGCGAAAATCGCGGCCTTTAGATTGAGGGTATCAAAGGTGGTTTCTGGCATCAAAATATCTACGCCACCCTCAACTAAGCCAACAATCTGTCCGTAATACGCCTCGACCAACTCGTCAAAAGTAACATTCCTTTTGGATGGGTCGTTTACATCGGGCGAGAGAGAAGCCGTACGGTTGGTGGGGCCTATGGCACCGGCGACAAATCTTGGTCGGGAGGGATCCCTGCTCATTGCTTCATCTGCGGCTTCTCGTGCAAGTTTGGCGGAGGCAACATTTAATTCATGTACTGTATCCTCTAAATTATAGTCTGCCATCGCAATGGTCGTGGCGCTAAACGTGTTCGTTTCTACAAGGTCGCTGCCTGCGGCAAAGTATGAGCTGTGTATATTCCGAATAATTTCTGGACGGGTAAGGCTTAGTAAGTCGTTGTTTCCTTTGAGCTCACTTTTATGCTGTGTAAATAAATCTCCACGGAAATCATTCTCCTCCAATTTTTCCTGCTGAATCATGGTGCCCATTGCTCCATCAAGAATGAGGATACGCTCGTTTAAAAGTTCCTGGAGATCTTTTTCTGTTGGACGAGTTTTGGAGAAGTCTTTCTTGAACATATCATCATATCATGATGCGTTGATGCGTTTTGCCAACTTTATTTCTTGCAGATGAATTTTACCAGATCGATCAATTGGCTTTGCCATATCGTCAAAAATAGTTCAAGGTAGTACTTTTTGGTAACGGGACGTAGCGTAGTCTGGTTAGCGCGCCTGCTTTGGGAGCAGGAGGCCGAGAGTTCGAATCTCTCCGTCCCGACCATCTCTATTTTCCATTTTTTGAAACTAAAGTGGCTTACTCAGTATGATATCTCAGGATTTGTATGGAATTAACCGTTGGGGAGATGGACTCATCGATATCTTACCAAATGGAAATGTTTGTCTACTTGACCCACTCGATCCCGGTACTCCACCAGTCGACTTAGCGGAAGTAATTAGCAAGCTTCAGCAACGGGGAATTCTTTTGCCTGTACTCTTAAGAGTCTCCAACTTTCTCGAACACAGAATCCGCTCAATCAATGAAGGATTTCTTGAGGCGATAAAACAGGTTAAATATGAAGGTGAATACCGAGGTGTGTTCCCGATAAAAGTGAATCAGCAAGCTCATGTTGTGGAAAGAGTATCAGAGTATGGCGAGCCCTTTTATTTTGGTTTGGAGGTTGGATCAAAAGCAGAATTACTCATTGCATTATCTCAAAACATCCACTCCGAAGGTTTGATTATTTGTAACGGTTATAAAGACTCTGAATTTATTCGGTTAGCCCTTTTATCTAAAAAGCTTGGTATGCAGACCGTCATTGTAATGGAAAGCGTGCGGGAAGTGCGATTGATTATCGAAGTATCTAAAAAGCTCGGAATTTCTCCCACGCTGGGTGTTAGAGTTAAACTAGCCAATGTGGTGAGTGGGAATTGGGCAGCAACCAGTGGAGATCGTTCTTCTTTCGGATTGTCTATCGCCCAAGTAGTCGAGGTTGTCGAAATCTTGCGTAATGAGAACCTTCTTCATTGTTTAGTTCTGCAACATTCACACCTCGGTAGCCAAGTTCCGAATATGGTTGAGATCCGCAAGTTTACTCAGGAAGCCAGTAGGCTGTTTATTGAAATTAAGAAGCTTGGTGCCAACCTTCAATATTTGGATTTGGGTGGAGGTTTAGGCGTGGATTACACTGGGGAAAATACATCTAGCCCCAATTCAATTAATTATTCTTTAGATGAATATTGTTACAGCGTTGTGGAAACAGTCTGTTTCGAAATGAATGACGCGGGAGTCTCCCACCCTTGTATTGTTACTGAAAGTGGACGGGCTTGTGTCGCTCAATCATCGATGCTACTTTTCAGCGTGCTTGAAAGCACCAGTTACGAAAGAGACGAGTTAGTATGTTCCGAGAAGGAGGATCCTCCAATTCTTCGATCTCTGATTGAGATTACAGATCAGTTAACTCCGACGAATCTCTTAGAATCGCTTAACGAAGCCACTTATTACCGGGATGAGCTGCGTGCCTCCTTTAGAAGAGGAATTTTATCCCTTCCTTTGCTTGCAAGAACTGAACGAGCTCACCAAAAAGTGTTGGGGCAAATTCGGAAGATGATGGATGAGTTAAGTGCCAGTGAATGTAGCGAAGAACTTAATTGCAGGGTACAAGGGATGGCCGATATATATCACTGTAATTTTTCATTGTTTCAAAGCTTACCAGATGTCTGGGCCATTGATCAAATACACCCTATCATTCCAATTACCAGATTGCATGAAAAACCAGATCGGAATGCTGTCTTATGCGATGTTACTTGTGATAGTGACGGCCGGATTGATCGCTTTGTACTAGCCGATGGTATCTCGAGTTGCCTTCCTCTCCACACTCTTCGAGAGAATGAAGAATATTATTTGGGTGCCTTTTTTGTGGGTGCTTATCAGGAAACTCTTGGCGATTTACATAACTTGTTTGGAGACACCAACGTGGTAACGATTCGACTTACAAAAAATGGGGGGTTTGAAATTTTGGACGAAGTCGAAGGTGATACAGTTTCTGAGGTTTTAACTTATGTGGAGTATGAGCCAAAGCGTTTGCTTGAACGATTTAAGGTAAGGGCAGAGAGAGCAGTCAATGAGCACGGAGCCACTTTGGAAGAACTTAAAGAATTAGTTTCCACTTATCGGGAAAGTTTACGTGGATATACCTATTATGAATCTGATTAAAAAAGGAGTTTATTATGTCTAAAGTACTGGTCATTGGGGCAGGGGGTGTGGGTTCGGTTGCAGTTCATAAAATGGCACAATTACCCGAGGTGTTTTCTTCGATCACTTTGGCCAGCAGACGTCTTTCTTCTTGTGAAAAAATTGCCAAGTCCGTACGGGAGCGATTTCGAGTAAAAGTGGAAACTGCAGAAGTGGATGCTGATTTTGTTGAGCAAACTTGTAAGTTAATTAACATTGTACAACCCGATCTTTTAGTCAATTTAGCACTGCCTTATCAGGATCTTCCCCTAATGGATGCCTGTTTAGAAACAGGTGTTTCTTACCTGGATACAGCAAATTATGAACCCAAGGATATGGCGAAGTTTGAGTACCGTTGGCAATGGGAATATCAAGAAAGGTTTGAGAAAGCGGGGCTAATGGCTTTGCTTGGATCGGGTTTTGATCCAGGTGTAACCAATGTTTTTACTGCTTGGCTGCGTAAGCATCACTTTGACCGTATCGATACGCTTGATATTTTGGACTGCAATGGCGGGGACCATGGCCATCCATTTGCAACTAACTTTAATCCGGAAATTAATATCAGAGAAGTAACTGCACCCGCTAGACATTGGGAAAATGGAAATTGGGTCGAAACTCCAGCTCTTTCTCAGAACCATTCTTTTGATTTCCCTCAAGTTGGAGAGAGAAGTATGTACCTCATGTATCATGAGGAATTAGAATCCCTGGTGAAGCATTTTCCGGAAATCCAAAGAGCTCGCTTTTGGATGACTTTTGGTGATGCATACCTTAAGCATTTGGAAGTACTTCAAAATGTCGGGCTTACTTCCATTGAGCCAGTCATGTACCAAGGGCGTGAAATTATACCTCTGCAATTTTTGAAAGCTGTGCTTCCAGATCCTGGAGGACTGGGTGTGCATACCAAGGGAAAGACCTGTATAGGAAACATTGTATCTGGGGAAAAATCTGGGCAATCCGTTACGAAATACCTTTATAATGTGTGTGATCACCAGGATTGCTACCGGGAAGTGGGCAGTCAGGCAGTCAGTTACACCACTGGAGTGCCAGCAATGATTGGAGCGTGTCTTATGCTGCAGGGAAAATGGAAGGGCAGGGGAGTTTTCAATATGGAGCAACTGGACCCCGATCCATTTATGGATATGCTCAATCATCACGGCTTACCCTGGGAAGTTCGCGATTTGGAGAAAGCACCCCCTTTCTAATGCTCCCTACTCAAAGTGGCGGGGCGGGTGCTTTTGCCCATTTTGATCTAAGCAGGGTGCCGAGCCCGTGCTATGTGGTCGATAAGCAAAAGATTCGCTCTAACCTCGAAATTTTGCGTTACATTGGAAAGCAATCTGGGGCAAAAGTACTATTGGCTCTTAAAGCATTTTCGATGTGGTCCATTGCCGAACTGCTCAGTGAGTATCTCGATGGATGTTGTGCATCGGGTTTATGGGAAGCTAGGTTAGCGAGACAAAAGGGCTTTGTGGGGAAAGAATCTTCTCAGATTCTTTCCACTTTTTGCCCTGCATTTCGTACCGATGAAATCGACGAAATTTGCGCCCTTTCAGATCACCTTATCTTTAATCACCCATTTGCGGATGAGGTTGAGATTGCCCGTACATCTGGAGTGTCGGTGGGGTTAAGGATTAATCCCGAAATTTCTCTTGGGCTTGACCCCAAATATGATCCCTGTGCTGAAAATTCGCGATTGGGTTACCCGATAAGTAAAGTATTAGGCTCTGAGTTTTCTGGGTTTGAGGGTTTGCATATTCACACTCTTTGTGAGCAAAACTTTCCACCACTTCTTGAAACTTGGACCAAGGTTGAGCAGTCTATCGGTACTCCTTTGCATAATCTAAACTGGATTAATCTAGGAGGCGGTCATCATTGCACCCGTGCAGATTATGACCGTGATGGCTTGATCGCCTTAATTTCCGCAATTATTAAGAAGTATCAATGTGATGTTTATTTGGAACCGGGAGAAGCAGTTGCATTAGATGGGGGGATCTTGATAGGTACCGTACTTGATGTCATGGATGCCCAAAAAAAACACGCGCTTCTCGATTTAAGTGCCACCTGCCATGCACCTGATGTCATCGAGGCACCTTATCGACCGGCACTTCTCGGTGAATCCGTAGGTGGAAAATATCAATACATTCTGGGCGGGTCGAGTTGTTTGACTGCCGATAGTTTTGGTACATACAATATGGATCAACCTCTGGTAAAAGGTGCGAGACTGGCTTTTTTGGATCAGGCTCATTACACCATGGTGAAAACAAATACTTTCAATGGTGTGCCCCTGCCTTCGATTGCACTCTGGGATTCACAGACCGACCAGCTTTCGATCATCAAGGAATTTAAATATGATGAATTTGTAAACCGCTTGTCATGAACGAAAAACAAGACATTCAATTTTTGGGGTCTGAGCTTAAACGCTCTGAAAACCTTGAGGACTCTGCAAAATTCCAAATAATACAATGTCCAATGGAGAAAACAGTATCCTATGGGGTAGGAACTTCTGAGGGGCCTGGAGCACTTCTTGAGGCAAGCCAGGAACTGGAAAGGACTGCAATCTGTGAAAGTGGGATTTTTACCCATCAACCAATTGATTGCTCTGTTGAGCACTCCACTTGTTTAGCTAATCTTCAGAAAACAACCTATCGAATTGCAGAAAAAAATAAACTGCCGGTTACTTTGGGCGGCGAGCATTCTCTTACATGGGCTGCCGTTCGTGGGATATCTGAACACCTTCAACAAAAAGTGGGAATTATCCAACTAGACGCTCATGCGGATTTGCGTGAAAGTTATGAAGGAAATAAACACTCTCATGCTAGCGTAATGAACTTGCTGGTTCAGGAAAAGTTCAGCTTGGCCTCCCTTGGCGTTCGTGCGATTTGTGAAGAAGAAAGAGTCTGTCGCAAGCAAAACGATATATTTTACATAGACGGTGAGGAGTTAGTGCGTGAAAATATTTCCTCTATTATTCTTCCCGAGGATTTTCCGGAATTGGTTTATCTTTCCATTGATCTGGATGTATTGGATCCCAGTATCATGCCGGGTGTTGGTACTCCTGTGCCAGGTGGTTTGGAGTATTATCAGGTAATTGACTTAGTTGAGTCTGCATTCGTTGGAAAAAGATGTGTAGGAATTGATATGGTCGAACTAGCCCCTCAAAAAGGGGAACTTGTATCAGCATTTACTGCAGCATCTCTTCTTCAAAGAATTTTGGAATTAGACTGGACAGGAAAATATTGAAATCAGCCGATCAAGTAATCGAAAAGTTTTCATTAACTCCGCATCCGGAGGGAGGTTGGTTTAGGCGTACTTTTGAATCATCCAGTTGCTTTGAAACAATTAATGGAATAAGACCTCTCGGTACGGCCATTTATTATCTCCTCAAAAAAGATGAGTTGTCCCGGTTGCACTATTTAGACGCAGATGAGACCTGGTATTTCCATCATGGCGCCCCAATTTATTTACACCTTTTTCATGAAGATGATTATTCCGACCTTATTCTTGGAAATCCAGTCGATCAGCCAGAGGCTAATCCCCAAGTAACGATCCCTGCAGGAACCATTTTCGGAGCAATTCCAGATCAAAAGTCTAATTTTTTATTTTCTCTTGTGAGTTGTTCGGTTTGTCCCGGATTTTGGGACCAAGGCTTTGCGTGGTCAGATGTTGAAACACTAAAATTAAAATTCAAAAAACATACTGAATTGCTTGAAAAGTTATCCGTTTCTGTTGATATTGGGAGATAGTATGGAAAAAGTCTACTCATGGTCAGGTGGGAAAATAATAGAAATTACATTGAACGACTATGACAATTGGCTCGTTTCTTTGAGAAAAGAATTTAGCATTAACTTCTTAAAAGCCAAAAAATCTCATAAGATTGGGAGTAGATGGGAAAATCTCTACCTCGATATAGAAGAAATTCCCAGTGCCCGTAATCCGATCCGACTTGCTCGTGATATTGCCCGTGAATTATTGGATATTTCAAGTGTAATCCTGTATGAGGCATTGGAAGGGGCAGAAAATCAAAACCCTCCTTTTTGGTTTAATTTAGCTAAACCGGGCGAATCTACTGGTCTGCATGATCACGCTTCTCTCTCAAAGGTGTCTGGAGTGTTTTACATTTCATGTGAGTCCAATTCTGGTAACCTGTATTTTCGCAAAGAAGGTGAAGTAGATCTGGAGATTATGCCACAAGTAGGAAAGCTTGTACTCTTTGAACCTTGGATGCCGCATGGAGTCCGAAAAAACTCTTCTGATAGAGAGCGTTTATCCTTGGCGTTCAACTTATTTCCCTTCCCTCTACCAATCACTAATTTGTGATTTTAATATCGATTTGTAGATAAGATATTTTCTTCATTCATTTTTCTACCGAATTTCGTTGTACATTGCTTCCAAGAAGATCATAAAATATTTCGTTTTTTATTTAACTTCTACCCACAGCAATTCATGACACAAGCAACCGATTCTTTTGAAGAAATCGAATCCGCAGTAGTTCGCTTCGCTGGAGACTCTGGCGACGGCATGCAAACGATCGGCGAGCGATTCACCGATTCCAGTGCCTTTGCAGGCAATGACATTGCCACGCTGCCCGATTTTCCCGCTGAAATTCGTGCCCCTGCTGGTACTCTTGCAGGTGTTTCTGGGTACCAGTTGCAGTTTGGTAGTCGTTCGATTCTCACTCCAGGGGATGAACCCGATGCACTTGTGGCTATGAATCCGGCCGCACTCAAGGCAAACATAGATGACCTGCCTGAGGGTGGGATGCTTGTAGTCAATGTAGATTCCTTCAAAAAAATGAATCTCAAAAAAGCTGGCTATGAAACCAGCCCCCTTGAGGACGAAGAGTTCCGGAAAAAATATCAGCTCATAGAGTTAGATCTTACCACACTCACTAAAGACGCACTCGTTGACAGTCCACTCAAACCATCAGACAAAGCACGCTGTAAAAATTTCTTTGCCCTCGGATTTATGTGCTATGTATATGGCCGTCCACTTGAGCCAACTCTTACATTTTTTGACCAGAAGTGGGGGAAGCGTTTACCCGAGGTTGCTGAAGCTAACTCGACTGCATTAAGAGCAGGCCACAACTTGGGCGACACTATGGAAACAGCCCGTAACCGTTATCAACTTGCCAAGGCTGTTGTAAAACCGGGTGTTTACAGAAAAATCTCAGGCAATGAAGCCTTGGTTTATGGGCTGGTTGCTGGTGCGGAATCTGCTAAACGCGAACTTCTCTACTCCGGATATCCCATAACCCCAGCATCTCCTGTACTTGAGGGTCTGTCTGCCCTGAAAAAATTCGGGGTCAAAACGGTACAGGCTGAAGATGAGATTGCCGCGATGGGAGTTGCTATAGGAGCAAGTTTTGCAGGTGATTTGTCTGTAGTTGCCACAAGTGGTCCCGGAATGTGTCTCAAGAGTGAATTTATTGGTTTGGCCAGTATCACTGAATTGCCGGTTATCATTTGTAATGTTCAACGTGGAGGGCCAAGTACTGGATTGCCTACTAAAACTGAGCAGAGCGATCTTTTACAAAGTCTGTTTTCCAGGCATGGTGACTGCCCACTCCCTGTGATCGCTGCTCACTCACCATCTGATTGTTTCGACTGTGCAATTGAAGCCTGTAGAATAGCCTTGGTTTATTGCACTCCTGTTATCTTTCTTAGCGATTTGTATGTAGCGAATGGGGCAGAACCCTGGTTGGTTCCAAATGCTGCCGAAATACCTTCCATTGAGTCGAAGTTTGCTGACCCTAATGAGGAATATGTTTCTTACAGAAGAAATCCTGATACACTCGCCCGCACACAAGCGATCCCTGGACAACCTGGCTTGGAACACCGTATCGGTGGTTTGGAAAAATCAGAAGATGGGGGAGTGAGTTATGATCCTGAAAATCATGAGCAAATGACCCATTTACGCGCAGAAAAGGTTGAACGGATTGCAGATTCACTACCTGCTACCCAACTTCATGGCAATGGGGAAGGCGACCTTCTGGTTATTGGTTGGGGTGGAACATATGGTGCTATCACCTCTGCTGTGCAGGCCATGCAGGCCGAAGGGTTTTCAGTTTCCAGTCTTCATCTTCGTCACCTCAATCCACTCCCTAAAGATCTTGGTGATATTATTTCAAAATTCAAAAAAGTGATCGTTCCCGAATTAAATTTAGGGCAGCTCAGCTTGATCCTGCGTGCTAAATACCTTGTCGATGCGGTCCCACTTACCAAAGTTCAGGGAAAACCCTTTAAGGTATCTGAATTACGGGATGCATTTCACAAGGAATTGTCCTAACTTATAAAATTTCATGAGCGCTACGAATACGGAAGAAGGCAACCTGACTAAAAAGGATTTTGTTACAGAAAATGATGTCCGGTGGTGTCCAGGTTGTGGAGATTACGCAATCCTCAACGCGGTTCAAAGAACCCTGCCCGAATTAGGTATTCCTAAGGAAAAATTTGTGGTCGTAAGTGGGATTGGCTGCTCCAGTCGGTTTCCTTACTATATGAACACCTATGGATTTCATACCATTCATGGAAGGGCACCCACTGTTGCCACCGGTGTGAAATCTGCCAACCCTGATCTCTCGGTATGGATGATCACCGGAGATGGGGATGGATTATCCATCGGTGGAAATCATTTAATGCATTTGCTTCGACGTAACCTTGATATCAATGTTTTACTCTTCAACAATCGAATCTACGGCCTAACGAAAGGGCAGTACAGCCCGACTTCTGAAGTTGGAAAAAAGACTAAAAGTACACCCGCGGGTTCGTTGGATTATCCTGTTAACCCACTTCTGTTTGCACTTGGCAGTGAAGCCACCTTTATTGCCCGTACCAGTGATACCGATCAAAAGCACATGGTTGAGACCTTCAAAGCTGCCCAAGCTCATAAAGGCACATCTTTCGTTGAAGTGTTTCAAAACTGTGTAATTTTTAATAACAATGCATTCGATCCTGTCACTGGAAGAGAAGTTCGCAGTGAACAATCTCTCATGCTCGAGGAAGGGAAACCTTTACGATTTGGAGAAAACAAGGGCATTCGTTTGAATGGATTTGATCCGGAAGTAGTTGAACTTACCGATGGTGGTGATGATTCAGATTTACTGGTTCATCAACCCAAAACAAATAACCCTGCCTACGCTTCCATCCTTGCTCAAATGGCTTACCCGGCTTTCCCGACTCCCTTTGGTATACTTAGACAGATTGAAGGTAGAGAAACTTATGAGGATGCTCTGCATCAACAAATCAAGGCTTCCCAAGCTAACGGTTCAGGAAATTTACAGGAATTGCTGACGGGTAAAAATTCATGGGTGGTTGAATAATCTACAATTTATCTTTTCATTTTATATATATGAGTACACAAGAATTCATTGACGACCCAAAGTTCGGACATACCCGCATGCGCTTACCAGTTATTTTTGTGCCTGTGATCATGTTTGCTGTATTACTGCTTGGAATAGTGGCATCCAAAATCTATGTTGATGCTGTTCTCTATTCAGAACCCACCGAAGAAACTCTTGCTGAGTAATTAATATGAGCGACGATAAACCAGTCATTGCCTCACGTTTGCCTGAGGTTTTGGATTTAGAACCAGGAGAATATTGGTGGTGTTCGTGTGGCAAATCCTCCAAGCAACCATTTTGTGATGGTTCTCACAAGGGAACAAGTTTCACTCCTCAAAAAGTGGAGATAAAGGAGAAAAAGAAAGTGGCTCTTTGCAACTGCAAGCATTCTTCGAATGGACCCTTTTGTGATGGGGCCCATGCCTCTCTTTCATAGGATAATTTTAGAGTATACCCTCAGGGCACATCCTTTGGGTAGAACTGCACTAGTTATTTTATAGATTTAGTAAATACCGGATTTCCTTGCTTCCATAATCCTTGGGTGACGATGATCCCTTGTTTATTAAACCAACTACCATGGCCGTGTTCCTTACCATTAAGAAATTCGCCAATATAGTACGATCCATCCTTGGCCATTCTTTTTCCTGCACCATTTGGAATTCCCTTTCGAGTCATTCCTTCATATTTATCCCCATTTGATAAGTAGATTTCCTGATATTTTGGAGATATTTTTTTATATTGTCTGATAGGGTAGGATGGTAAAGGGCCGCTATTTTCAAACCCCAACACCTGTTGATTAGCAAGTTCAAGTATTTCTTGATCCTGGTATTGAGCCCATTGGGGCAGGTTGGTTGCACTCGTCTTTTTTTGATGAATAAGTGCCCATGCCATGGCATCTATGGAATGATTATTTTCATAATTATAATTGGCTAATGCCAGCATGGCATCAGAATCCCCAAGTTTGGCAGCACGTTCAAGCCACCTCTTGCCAATATTCGGGTTCTTGCTCGTGCCTATGCCCTTGAAGTGATTTAACCCAACTATACGGCTGGCGAGGGGAGAGTTTTGCTTAGCTGCCCGTTTATACCAGTAATGGGCATCCTTGTGTTTTCCACCCAGTGACTTGAGGATGGCAAGGTTTACTTGTGACTCAAGGTGGCCAGATTCAGCTCTTCTAAGCAACTCAATGGGCTCTGCACAAATAAGGGGGTGCAGAGCTGGTAGGATGATAAAGAAAGAAAGAACTCGAAGAGTGCCAAGCATTACTTACCAGTCTTCTCGTCTGTGCCCTTTTTTCCTAGCACCCACATTTGTAAATTTTTATCTGTTGTGGCATCTCCAATAAGTGCATCGTATTTTCCCCCCATGCGCATTTGTTGGGAATATACAGCAAGACCGATTTTTTTCATAGTGGGTGGCGGTTCCGCAAAAGCATTGATCAGAAGACTAGACTTGAGAAGGAGCATGAGGTCAATGTCGTATGCATTTCCCAATGCATTGGTATCACCTAATACCAAAACGAGCCTACCTGCGGGTATCTTGGACTTCTTTTTGCCAGACTGAACATAAGGTCGTCCAGACAAACAAATCATTTTATATCCACCGTTGCTGGTGGCTTCTGCGATGAAAGTGCAGGGTCCAGTAATAACAGAACTTCCTTTGGAGGAAGAAACCTTTATGGAATCTTTTTCCTCTAAACAAAAGAGACCCGATCCTTCATGAATTTTCCAGTGCCGGGCGTCTACCCACTCAGCAATCGCATTTTTTCCAAGTCTAATCGTTATATCTTGATGGTAAATTTCAACAAACGCAGATGGACCGGTGGTGATATATTCTTTTGGGTTTAACCTCTCCCCTTTTAGAATAGGTAAGGCGTTCGGGATGCCGTTGAGTTCGAATAAGTGATCCACCCCTTTGGTGGCATATTGTACTTCATAGCTCCATAATTTGGAGATGATACAACCAAAGAAAAGCAGCTGAAACGAAGAACGTCCGAGCATACTAGATAATCCTTAGGTACCCTTGTAATATACAAGAGCGATTGAAGACAGAAACCTAGAAATTGACATTGAGGCTAATTGTTGCCCCGGCATCAAAGTTTTTATAATCGGTACCTGCTCCACCGCTTGAATTCCGGCGGCTGTACGATGTGTTTGCTGAAAGTTTAAGGTTATCAGCAATTGGGTAATCTGCACGAATAGACAGCGTGTGCATCACATCTTTTCTACCATCATTGATGGTTCCTGCTTCAGTAAATCTTTTATAGCCTAGGCGGTAGTTAGGTGTAATCACAAAGTCGCCATAGGTATGTCTTAAACTATATGAGAATGCAGCATCCCAATTGTTGAGGGACTGAGTGTTTCCTCCGAGCAGTGAATCAGACTTAGATAAGTGATAGCCCCAAGAGAAATCAATGATGGCAAGGGTGTCAGCATTGAGCGAATAGGTGGTCATTGCACCAATGTTTGGATAGAATTCTGAATAGTCTTCACTATCTGTATCATTATTACGAACATTGGCATAACTTACTCCACCTCGAAAGCCCCAACCCGATTCATGTTGAATCATGAGCAAGGCATAGGCACTAGAAGCATAATCATTGAGTGTGGAAAGATTATCATTTAAATAATCAGACATTGTCCAACCACCACCAAAGAAGGGAGTAACCACAGCAACATCAGTATCGATAGGGGATAAGCTTGCCCCTCCAGAAAAACTATTTTGCCAAATACCGGTTTTCGCCTGTTTCATATCTCCTGGAAGGGTGAGAGGGTTTGAACGGTAGGTTATGGAACCGTCAAACCCAGCAAAGGCGGTGAGCAAATTTGTATTCAGGAATACAGGGCGTTGAGCACCCGAATCACTTGCAGACACTCCTGCACCAGATCCACCACCACTGCTTAGGCTTTGTGGTGGAGTGGTAGTAGTACGATCAATGGTGGTTTGATCGATCTTATTTTGTGCGGATAAGAGTGCTGCAGAAGCAAGCAAACTTGTGAAGGTTAGGATCTTCTTCATATTAAAATAGTTTCTAAACTTTAAATTGGTATTAGTTTTTGCGGAAGTCTTGTACTTCAATGTAAGGGCGACCAGAACTGTTATTAATCGTTTTATGATTTCCTGTCTTAGGAGATGAGAAATCACCAAGAGTCACAACATGGTCACGACCCAATCCGTGGTGTATAACATTATTAAAATTCACGGCTCCAGCTACAGATGTGCTTCCAAAGTTAATCGCTCCATCACGGCTCCGAAGTAAAACGGCAGCTGATTTTGGGAATGTTACGTTGTGGAGATTTATGGTTATCGCTTCCATGTAGACATCGTCAACATGTCCTTTAACCAAAAGATTACGGATATTAATCTCGTTTTGAGCGTATAAGTACAAGCTTTCGAAATCATTTCCATTGG
>Ga0181587_10000689_pt1 | contig 27685 bp, 23 predicted proteins | sample 071ome_27_FD_132463 | JGI IMG/M metagenome (GOLD analysis project Ga0181587, IMG submission 132463) | Coastal salt marsh microbial communities from the Groves Creek Marsh, Skidaway Island, Georgia - 071409AT metaG (megahit assembly) | ecosystem: Environmental > Aquatic > Marine > Intertidal... | reverse complement strand
TTATTATTGACGCGTAATGGCATTAGAAACCTCCTTGTTTCCTATGCAAATTCATCCTTGATGTTGAAATCGATTATGTACTTTTTATGTGTAAAGCTGTGTTTTTTATCGGGTGTTTAACTGTGAGTTATTCCCTCCTTCGTGACTGTAAAAGATAGTATTTATGACCGTATGATATTGTTTTTACTGGGTATACGTTACTCCATTGCTTAAATATTATATGGTTTTTAAAAATGCTACTCGATACAACTTAGTATGTCTAAGTCTACTATCGACGGAGTGATGAGAAACCTTTAGAAAAAACATCTTCGAAAAACGTTGAGAAGCGTAGTTCGAAGAGTGCAAGAGAAAACGAAGCGTATGTTAAAACTCATCGCCCACTGGATATCACACGGGCTCAATCCCGCCGGCGTAGCGCTGGCCCTGTGGATTTGCTGGTGGATCTATCATCCCGATGACGGCCTCGTCGTTATGGTGGGAGTGCTTTTTTATATTGTATTGCCTGCGTTGGGGCTACTGCACGGACTGCGCAAAGGACGGATGGATCAACTCTACCCCGAGGTGCGCCAGCAGCGTAGCGAAATGCTGCTGCAGGGCGCGATGAGTTATGGATTGGGGGGGGGAGTCATGTGGATGATAAATCCTGATCTGCTATTGCTTGTAGTGGGAATAAGCTTTACGCTTGCGACGCTACTGGTTTTCTGCATCAACCTTTTCTGGAAGATCAGTATTCACTGTGTTGGAGTGGGAGGGGCAGCAGCTCTCCTGTTCCCCATTTTGGGAGCCGGCGTAGCATGGCCAGGTGTTTTAGCTGTGCTGCTGGTAGGATGGGCTCGATTGTATTTAGGGGTTCATACCGTGGCACAGGTATTGGCAGGCTTTGTCTTGGGTATTGGCGTCTCGCTCGCGGTTTACTGGGCGTTGATGTGAGCTCTTATGGAATTGTCTATGGCAGAATCATACAGAGGATATATAGACCGCATAACCTACCACAACCCGGAGAATGGCTATACAATAGCCCGGCTGGTTGCCGAAGGAGAGCGCGAAAAGATTACCGTGGTTGGGGCGATAGCTTCACTTGAAGAAGGGGAGAATGTCGAGGTTGAAGGTCAGTGGACGAACCATGCCAAATACGGTCGTCAGTTTAAAATTGAAACCTATCGACTCGTATATCCGACTACGCTGGAGGGGATAAAAAAGTATCTGGGCTCGGGGTTGATAAAAGGGGTGGGGCCCGTCTCTGCCAAGCGTATCGTGGATCACTTTGGTGAAGAGACGCTCGATATTATTGATGCGAATCCCCAGCGTCTTTCCGAAGTCCCTAATCTAGGTGCAAAGCGAGTCGATATGATCGCTGAGGCATGGGAAGACCAGCGCCACGTGAAAGACGTAATGGTATTTCTCCAATCGCACGGTATCACGACGGGTTATGCGGTAAAGATCTTCAAGCAGTACGGACAGGAAGCGATTCAGAAAGTGCGCACCAATCCCTATCGTCTGGAGCGCGATATCCGCGGAATTGGGTTTAGAATTGCGGATCGAATCGCTCAAAACTTGGGCTTGGGTAAAGATGCGCCACAGCGCGTTCAAGCGGGTATACGGTACTTGCTGAATCAAGCGGCAGACGACGGACACGTATTTTTGCCCGGAGGTCGTCAAAAGCCGGGTCAGCCAGGCCTCATTGAACGGGCCAAAGAAATTCTCGAAATCAATGCCGAACTCATACCGCCCGCGCTGGAGGCGTTGCGTGCCGACGATGGAGTGGTGACAGAGGCGTTGCGCTATTTTTTGCCCCCCCTCTATCACGCTGAAGTGGGTGTCGCCTCTTCGGTGCGTCGTCTATTGCGCACTCCCTGCGAGAAACTGTTAGACGGTAGCGGTTCAGTTGAAGACGATCTTAAACTCGCGCCCACTCAGCAGGAAGCGGTAGATTTGGCTGCAGCAGAGAAGGTGATGATTCTCACGGGGGGACCCGGCACTGGAAAGACTACGGTGACGAAACGCATCCTGTCCTGTTTTGAAGGGGGGACGTTAAAAGTCGCCCTGTGTTCTCCGACCGGTCGAGCGGCAAAACGATTGGGCGAGGCAACCGGACGCGAGGCGCGAACCATTCATCGTCTGCTAGAATTTCAGCCGGGGGAAGGTCAGTTTAAAAAGGACTACGAAGACAAATTAGACGTGGAGGCACTCATCGTCGACGAGGCCTCAATGATCGATATTGTGCTGATGAACGCGCTTCTTCGAGCGTTGCCCGATACGGCTCGGTTGGTTTTGGTCGGCGATGTAGACCAATTGCCTTCTGTTGGTCCGGGCAATGTGCTGCGGGATATGATCAGTTCGGGTGAAGTGCCGGTTGTGCGGTTGACGCAGATATTTCGTCAGGAGGCAACGAGTCACATCATTACGAACGCACACCGAATCAACGACGGCCAAATGCCTCTGCTCGATAATAGAGAGACGCGTGACTTCTTTTTTATTGAAGAGAAAGAGCCGACGCGGGTAGTCGAAGTTGTAGAAGACTTATGTGCTCGCCGGCTGCCAGCCCATGGCAATTATGATGCGCGCAGAGATATTCAAGTTCTGTCTCCGATGTATCGGGGTGAGACGGGAGCTGTGAACATCAATCAGCGCCTGCAAAACAAGCTCAATGAGGGAGCGCACGCCTTTCGCCACGGTGGGGGAGAGTTTCGCGTTGGAGACAAGGTGATGCAGGTGAAAAACAACTACGACAAGGGCGTGTTCAACGGAGATATGGGCTTAGTAGAGCACATAGACGTTGACAAACAGCAGCTGCTGGTAGGATTCGATGCTAGTGTAGAATACGATGTCGCCGATCTAGACGAGCTAACCTTAGCCTATGCGATTAGCACGCATCGCTCGCAGGGCTCGGAGTTTCCCGTAGTCATACTACCTCTGACTACGCAACACTTTGTTATGCTGCAGCGAAACTTACTCTACACGGCGATCACTCGGGCAAAAGAAATGATCGTGCTCGTCGGCACCAAGCAGGCTTTGGGCATAGCTGTGCAAAACAACGAAGTGGCAGAACGCTTTACCACGCTTCAGCAGCGCCTGCGCGGAGAGGTTGAGGAGAAAGTCGAAGTGGGGCAGCAGCTACTCTAAAAACGTTACAGAGAGAGTTTTTTAAAAATGCGCTCGGGTATGCTGCGTATGATAAACATGATCCAGCGCCAAAAGAAAGGCGTGTACAGCACGTCTCTCTTTTTGTTATAAGCCCGCACTATATCGTTCGCTACTTTTTCCGGTTTTGCAACTAAAAACAGTCCGTCTAATCCCTCTGTCATCGGCGTATCGACAAAGCCCGGTTTGACGGTGAGTACGTGGATCCCGCATGGGGCTAGTCGGTTGCGCAGTCCCTGAAGGAATAGAGCCAATCCCCCTTTGGCTGCTCCGTAAAAAAAATTGCTCCGTCGTCCGCGATCGCCCGCTACTGAACCTATGCCAATAATGCCCCCAGCGTTTCTTTGCTCAAAGTAGTTGGCTAGGTGCCCAAGCGTTATAGCGGCTCCGGTAAAATTGGCGTTGAGGACCTTGAGCATCTCTTCTGTGCTGCGCCCCGTGTCTTCCTGTTTTCCCAAATAGCCAAAAACGAGAACCGACAGATCAAACGGCCCTGCAGCGAGTTCAACGCGCTGCGGCAGATGTTCTATAGTGTCAAAGTCGAGGGCGTCAAATTCGATGAGGTCGACCTGGCATTGGTGGCGTAGTCTGATGTCTGTAGCGAATGGCGAAAGTGCGTCTACCTGGCGTGCGGCTAGGACTAAATCATAGCCGTCTGAGACTAAACGCAGCGCTATTGCACGGGAAATCGCCGATTTGGCGCCTAGTATGAGTGCGCGTTTTTTCACGTAATTCCCAGCCGCTCGGACTGAAGAGAGCGAAAGCGGTTATGGGGGTCGCAGGCGCGTTTTACGCGTTTAAATTCGGGTAAGCGAGGATACATTGCTTCGAAGTCGGCGCGCTGTAGAATGGCGTCTTTGGCCAAGTAGATGCGTCCTCCCGCCCGCACAACTAAACGGGTAATGTCCTGTAGAAAGGAAATAACTGAGGGGTCTCGCAGCGGAATGTCGAGGGCGAGCGTGTACCCGGGAATGGGGAAAGATAGGAGCCCTCCGCTCTCATGACCAAGCGTTTTGAGGACGGTCAGAAAAGAAGCAACGCCGCGTCGGGCAATGCGCTGCAAGATGTCTCCCATCAGCGTCCGCCCCCCGTCGAAGGGAACGGCAAACTGGTACTGCAAGAATCCCCGTTTCCCGTAAATGCGGTTCCAGTGGCGCACAAAATCCAGCGGATAAAAATAGGGATCGTAGTGAACGGTTGCGTCGCGCTGCTGGCGTATCTGTCGATGGTAGACCAAGGTGTTGAAAAGGCGCATCGTCAGACCGTTGAGCGTGGCGCTGGGAAAGAAGAAGGGAACGCTGGGTCCTCCCGTCGAATGCAGCTTAAACCGTTTGGACGTTGGCGCCTGGTCTGCGGTGGCATGTTCGCCTAGGATGAGAGACCCGCGGCCAAGATGCGCTCCGTTGGCTAGGCTGTCAATCCAGGCGACCGAATACGTGTACTCCTGCTGAGTCTCCTCAAAATGGCGGCAGAGTTCATCAAAGTTGCGCGTCTTAAGCGTGCGCGTGCGCATGTAGGTATTCTCGACTTTTTTAAGACGCAGGGTTACGGCGTAGATTGCGCCCGTCAGGCCCATGCCGCCGATCGTTGCCCAAAACAGTTCACTCCGTTCTTCTCGCGAGCAGCAAACTCGGCTTCTATCGGCTAAGAACAGTTCAATCTCTTCGACAAAAAAACCAATAGAACCCTCTTTATGGTGGTTCTTGCCATGCACGTCTGCCGCTACGCAGCCGCCAATCGTGGGAAACTTTGTTCCAGGTGTAACGGGTAAGAAAAAGCCGCGTGGGGCAATAAAAGCAATGAGAACATCCAGAGTAATGCCGGCCTCACAGCGTATGAGGCCGCGTTCGGCATCAAATTCGAGCAGATGGCCTAGCAGCTGAGTGGAGATGACTCGGTCTGCTAGGCAAGCATCTCCATAGGAGCGTCGTGCTCCCTGGATAAGCAGGGACGCATCGGGGTGTCCGTCGACGAGTTGGTCAGCCTGCTGTGCGCGAACAACGCGCGTCTCAATGCGGGGGTGCAGACCCCAGCCACTGTGTATTTCCGATTTCAATAGTGCGTGCCCGACTCGAGTGATCGATTGCTATAAGTAATAGTTTAATAAAACTGATAGATAATGTATGCGGCAAGTCCTTGGCTTGGGATATTGGGCCCTTTAGTTTATTTTATGTATCACAGGTATTCGCTAGTCTAGCGGCTCATTCCCCTCAGCTATAACAGAGAAAAGTGCACGGAGAGACGATAGAAGGTTATTCACTATTATTGCTGAGCCTGCTGGTGCTCGCCATTGGTCCCGCGCTTCACCAGCTGGCACGCGCCACCGGCACGATGCTCGCCGCGCTGGATGGCTTTGTCTATGTGACTATAGGGGGTATGGTACTTTTCCATATCCTCCCAGAAACCTACCACCTAGCTGGCTGGCCCGTTTTTATGGCCCTTGCACTGGGTTTAATTGGGCCGGGCTGGGTCGAGCACCGGCTGGAAAACCTCGCGCGCCAAGCACATGCTGTCGCTCTGCTATTGGCTTTGGTCGGTATTGGTCTGCACGGATTCACCGACGGGCTGGCTTTGGGACAGGGCGGACACGAACACGCCGGAGAACATATGCTGCCCTGGGCCGTGGTATTACACCGTCTGCCTGTGGGGCTCATGGTATGGTTCCTAATCCGGCCTGTTTATGGACTACGCCTCGCGTTGGCAACGCTTTTGCTCATTGGGGTTGCAACGGTCTCGGGCTTTTTTATGGGTGAGTTCGCCGTTGGGAGTCTAACCAATGACAGCCGAGGTTTGTTTCAGGCCTTGGTTGCGGGCACGCTTTTGCACGTAGTAGTTCACCGATCGTATCCCATAGAAGAAGAGGGTGCTTCGACCGCTGCGCGCCGGCGTCAGGCAGGAGTTGGAGCGGTGGGTGGTTTGGTGCTGACGGCCTTTATGGTCTCAGATCACCTAGATCCGGCCATAGTGGACTCCGCTCAGGCTTTTATGCGGCTGGCATGGGAGAGTGCTCCAGCGCTGCTTTTAGCCTACCTAGCCGCTGGCTTGGTCTACGGGTTTATGCCAAAAGGATCGCTAACTTGGATGAGCCGAGGTGGCCATTTATCGCAGTCTCTGCGAGGAATGGGGTTCGGTTTGCCGCTGCCCATCTGTTCCTGTGGCGTAGTCCCAGTCTATCGAAGTCTCATCGCTCGAGGGGTGCCCGTGTCGGCTGCGCTCAGCTTTCTGGTTGCCACTCCTGAATTGAGCATCGATGCCGTGTTAATATCGCTGCCGCTACTCGGCGGTGAATTTACTCTTGTGCGGGTTGTATGTGCTGCTGCAGTAGCTCTACTCGTAGGTTGGGGCGTAGGGCGGTGGATTGTTCCGCAGCTCACCCCGCAGCGGGAAGAGCTTACCGAGGGGCCACCTATGAGTGCCCGATCGCGCTTGACCCACAGCCTGAGAACGGGCTTGATTGACGTAGTCGACGACACCGCGCCGTGGATCATACTGGGTTTAGGCATAGCCGCGTTGGCCGATGCGCTCCTCTTAGCCGATGCGCTCAATTCGATTCCAGATTGGTCCGAAGTTGCGCTCTTTGCTCTGCTCGGTATTCCCACCTACGTTTGCGCTTCCGGTGCGACTCCCCTTGCGGCCGTGCTCGTTTACAAGGGCGTTTCGCCCGGTGCAGCGCTCGCTTTTTTGCTGACGGGTCCCGCGACAAACTTAACGACCTTTGGCGTATTGGCGCGCCTGCACGGGCGCCGGTTGGCTATGGCTTTTGCTACGGCTATTATGGTGCTCTCCATTCTGTTGGGTTGGGGGGTCAATTTGCTATCGCCCGTCGTCGAAGGGCCAGCTCTCGACGTAGAAGAAACCCTGCAGTGGATGAGCTTGGAAGGGCTCTGTTTGATCGCTCTGGGGGCACTTTTCCTAGCCTCATTTGTGCGTATGGGTCCGCGTGCTTTTGTTGCAGAGATCGTTGCAGATGGCGACGACGAACACGACCATCACAATCACGGAGATGACGCATGCTGTACTTCGGAGAAGTCCTGCGCGTCCGATCACGTTCACCACGCTGATCATGACTAATGGACAAACTCGCGGATAGTACGATTGAATCGATTCTGCGCGCCGAATGGGGCGATGCATTCTCAGTATTAGGGATGCATAAGGCGGGCGGTTTGGTGCAGGTGCGCGCTTTTTTACCTGGCTGTGAAACGGTCTGTGTAGTAGGCCGTTCGAGTGGGGATCGCTGGCCCATGCACAAGGTAGCAGACGAAGGTCTCTTTGTTGGATCGATATCCGAACAAACCGAACCTTTTTCCTACGAGTTGGAATGTGTAAATCAAAACGGTACGCATCGCTTGCGCGATCCATACTCGTTCTGGCCCATGGTTTCTGAAGAAGATTGCTTCCTGTTCAACGAGGGAAAACAGCAGGGAGCTCATCGCTTTCTCGGAGCTCATCTCAAAAATGTGGATGGGATAGAAGGGACGCATTTTGTCGTATGGGCTCCCAGTGCTCGGAGAGTGAGCACGGTTGGAGATTTCAACGAATGGGATGGCCGCAGGCACGGTATGCGGCCGTTGGGGAATTCCGGGCTGTGGGAAATCTTTCTTCCGGGCGTCAAGGCAGGAGCCGCGTACAAGTACGAAATTCTCACTGGAGACGGAGAGGTACTGCTCAAGTGCGACCCCTATGCGTTCGCGGCAGAACATCCGCCGAGCACCGCTTCTATTGTTGCGGATATTTCTCGGTTTGTCTGGAACGATGAAGCATGGATGCAAAAAAGGGCGTCGTCAGGGTGGACCGATAGACCCGTCAGCATATATGAAGTACATCCGGGCTCATGGAAGAGGGGCGAAGACGGCTCGTATTGCAGCTGGCGCGAGCTGGCCCATCAGCTCGTCGACTACGTGCGCGACATGGGTTTTACGCATATCGAACTCATGGCCGTGGCCGAACATCCCTTTGACGGTTCGTGGGGTTATCAGGTCACGGGCTATTTTGCACCGAGCTCACGCTTTGGATCACCTGAGGACTTTGCCTATTTCGTCGATTATTGTCACCAAAACGGTTTGGGTGTGATCGTTGACTGGGTGCCCGGTCATTTTCCCAAAGATGCGCATGGCTTGGCGCGTTTTGACGGCACGGCCCTGTATGAACACGAAGACCTTCGCCAGGGGTGGCATCCGGACTGGGACACGATGGTATTCAACTATGGTCGAGACGAGGTGCGATCTTTCCTGTTATCGAATGCCCTATTTTGGCTCGAACACTACCACGTTGATGGTTTGCGCGTAGATGCCGTCGCCTCCATGCTGTATTTAGACTATTCGCGAAAAGAAGGCGAGTGGGTGCCCAATCGCTATGGAGGAAGAGAAAATTTAGAGGCGATAGAGTTTCTCAAAGAGCTCAACAGCGTCGTATACGCGCGCTGTGCGGGCGTGGCGATGATTGCTGAAGAATCGACGGCGTGGCCCTCTGTTTCAAGTCCCGTGCACGCGGGTGGGTTGGGATTTGGATTCAAGTGGAACATGGGGTGGATGAATGACTGCCTGCACTATATGGAGTCCGATCCCATTCACAGGAAGTGGCACCACGGCAGCTTGACGTTCAGCATGGTTTATGCATACCACGAAAACTTTGTGCTTCCCCTTTCTCATGACGAAGTCGTGCACGGCAAAAAGTCGTTGCTGGGTAAGATGCCGGGAGACGATTGGCAGAAGTTTGCCAATCTGCGCGCACTCTATGGATTTATGTTTGGTCATCCAGGTAAGAAACTACTGTTCATGGGGGCAGAAATGGCTCCATGGGACGAGTGGAATCACGAGCAGTCTCTGGACTGGCAGCTGCTCGAATACGAACCTCACCGTGGGGTGCAGCAGTGGGTGCGCGACCTCAACATGCTCTACTGTAACGAGCCAGCACTACACGAAACGGATACCGATCCACAGGGCTTTGCTTGGGTCGATTGCTTAGATCGCGACCAGAGCACCGTTGCATTTGTGCGCCGTGCACCAGGTCGAGAAGACCTTATTTTTGCGTGCAATTTCACGCCAGTACCTCGTCAAGACTACCGGTTAGGCGTTGCAAAACCGGGCTGCTATCGCGAAGTCCTCAACAGCGATGCGCACTGCTACGGCGGAAGCGGTATCGGCAACGGAGGCATGCTCGCTGCGGATGAGGTTGCAAGTCACGGATATGCTGCGTCGCTGAGTCTGCAGCTTCCCCCGCTCAGTGTGCTGGTACTGCGTCTCGCTTAGTAAAAATTCCCATACGTATTTGTATCGGGTCGCGTTGTATCAGTTTAGAGTGTTTACCTGTCGAAAGAGGGCGTATCGGCGTGTTTAGAGAGATTTGGAAACGGCTGCGAAAACAGCGGCTGGCAATGATTGGCGGGGGCATTCTATTCTTGCTCCTGTTTGTTGCCCTCTGTGCACCCGTTTTGGCACCGCACGATCCCATGGAGCAGAATCTATACGCGCGGCTACAGCCGCCTTCGTTGGAGCATCCTCTAGGAACGGATGATTTTGGCCGCGATATTCTCAGCCGAATGATATACGGTTCGAGAATCTCACTGCGTATTGGAGGGGCTTCCATTACTGCTGCGCTGCTAGTGGGCACGCTCTTAGGTCTGTGGGCAGGGTATTGGGGAGGATGGGCAGATACGTTGATTATGCGCTGCATGGATCTTCTTCTGGCATTTCCGAGCATCCTGTTGGCCATAGCGATTGTTGCTGTGGCGGGTCCCGGTATAGATAATGCCATTATGGCCGTCAGCGTGGTCTTGATTCCCCAGTTTGCTCGGCTCGTGCGTTCTTCGGTGCTTACGGTTCGCGAAACTGCTTATGTCGAAGCTGCTCGCGCCCTGGGCGCGGGACAAATGCGAATCCTCTTTGTCGGTATACTGCCCAACTGTATGGCGCCCATTATTGTTCAGACTACGCTCGGGCTGGGGACGGCGATTCTCGACGCTGCGGGTCTGAGCTTTCTAGGGTTGGGCGCCCAGCCTCCGCTGCCGGAATGGGGAGCAATGCTTGCTGGCGGGCGAGAGCTCTTATTTGAGGCGCCGTGGGTTATGACCTTCCCCGGATTAGCTATTTTTATTGTCGTGTTAGCAATTAACCTCTTTGGCGATGGTCTTCGGGACGCGCTCGATCCGAAAACTGTACGCGAGTAAATGAGAACAAATAACGGAATGTACAAGACAGTTCTGGGATGCTTTCTGCTCGCGCTGTGGGTCGCTGGATGCGCTACGCTGCGACCTATGGGGGGCAGTGGGGATAGGGAAGATCAGCGCCAGGCCATGCAGTACTTTATTCGCGCCAAGGTCTTTGAGTCACAGGGAAACTTTATGGCGGCCATTGTTGCTTTGCGCAACGCCGCTGACCTCGACCCGAGCTCTCCTACAATCTTTGCCCAACTCGCATACAATTACAAGCGTATCGAAGATCTGAAAATGGCCGCGCACTTTGCGTATGAGGGTCTCAAACTAGATCCTTCAGACGTTAAGTTACGTCGTTTTCTCGTTCAGGTTTTGGAGCGAGAGGGGGCGCACGAAGAGGCCGTAACTCAGATTGAGATCCTCCTTACCTACGAAACGGCGAGCTGGCCGCTCTATCGCCATTTGGCCTATCTCTACTTAGAAACGGGACAGGAAGAACGCATTGGTGTACTGTTTGAAAAACTGCTGAAAGATTCGAGAACGCCGCTAGAGATCAAAGTGGATATTGCCTCTGTATTTACGCGAGTAGGCGAACGCGAGCGCGCAGAAGCAATCTATGCCAGCGTGCTGAGCAAGAATCCCAGGATCGAAGATGCATGGCTGGGCTGGGCGGACTTGAAGCTCTCTCTAGGAGAGCGTCAGCAGGCCATGCAAATTTATCGAAACGCAGCGCGTCAGCTGCCCGACAGCTCAATCCCCCTCTATTACTTGGCCCGTCTTATCGTCGCCGAACCCGATTTAGAAGAAATTATCCGCGAAGAGACTCCCAGCGTTCTCTACCGGCTTGGGGTGGTCCTTTCGGATGCCGGTAAGTTAGACTTGGCGGCTCTGCTGTTTAAGCGAGTAGTCAACATGCAGCCCGACAGCGTTGAGGGGTGGTTGGACCTGGGGCGCTACTACTTGTACTTGGAAGATTATGAACAGCTTCATTTCGTGATGCAGCAGGCGGCTGAAGTGATGCCGGACAGCAGCGAGATCTATCTCTTTTGGGCAACGGCTCTCGAGCGTGGAGGGCGTTACGATCGCGCAACAGAGGTATATGAGCAGGGCATTGCGCAGTTTCCCAATAGCGTGCAGCTATATCTTTACTGGGGTTTACTCATGGAAGATATGGATCAGTGGGAAGAGGCCATTGAACACTATCAGCGAACTCTGCAGGTCGTAGGTCCCGACGTGGAACTGTATCTGCGTTGGGGAATTTGCCTGGGGCGTCTGTCCCGCTGGCAGGAGGCGCTGTCGCGCTACGAAGCGGCGAGCGAAGTGGATGCGGAGCATGGTCAGGTGTGGCTCCACTGGGGAATCGCACTGCAGCAGATGGCACGCTGGGAAGATGCAATAGAGAAGTTAAACGCCGCGGTGCCGCTCCTGCCCGATGATCATAACGTGTTGTTCTACTTGGCATCTTGCTACGAACGGGCCTCGCGTGAACTGGCAAATGGAGACTACTTTACCTCGGCAGTGGAAACCTTCCGCACGATTATAGAGGCTAACCCCGAGGACGCATTTGCTCTCAATTATCTGGGGTATATGTATGCGGAGAAAGGGATTAATCTCGAAGAGGCCGTTCAACTACTGCTCCGGGCCATAACAATAGACCCCAATAACAGCGCGTTTCTCGACAGCTTGGGATGGGCCTACTTCCAGCTGGGCGATTTGGCCGAGGCTGAACGCTATTTAGATCTGGCCATAGAATGGCTTGATGAAGAAGAAGACGGTGAGTCATTGGCGATAATCTACGATCATGCCGGTGATATTGCTCAGGCACAGGGTCGTCGCTCAGATGCCAGAGGCCATTGGACGCGGGCCTTGGAATTCGATCCTGCCAACGCACAATTAATCGAGAAATTAGAGCGGTAAACAGCGATGCAATATCTCCTTTGGTCGAGTGTAATCGCTCTGCTAATATCGGCCTGCGCTCCCCCTCCGACCGTGCGGCGAGCCTGGGATTCGGCCAATGGAATTACATCTCTCTGGCCGCTACTCGAACGCGAGTGGGCAGGGCTCGATAACCTAACGACGGAAGCTAGCGTTGAGTTTGAGTTAGATGGTGTGCGAGATCGTGCCACGGCTCTTATCCAAGTAAAGGGAGACGATCTTTTTCGGATGGAAGTGCGGGGACCGCTCTACAGCCACGTCTTTACCGCTGTTCAGCAGGGAGATAGCCTGACTGTTTGGGGACCCGCTTTTGGAGGTGCGTGGAAGGGAGCGGCGCGCGGATTTCTGCTTCGCCAATTGACCGGCGTGGATTTTGGCCAATATCCGCTTGCTCGCGCTCTCTTGGGGTGGGTAGAGTCCGCGCCGACGGGCGGCGCGCAGCAGGTTGAATATGAGCGAGCAGATCGCGCGGTAGTTACGGTCACAGATGGGCCTATGCGCCGTCGTCTCTGGGTGGACCTCTACAGGGGCGTGTTTTTGCGCGAGGAGATTCGCGATACTCCGGGTCGGCTGCCGGTTACGCGCACAATGTCAGACTACGTGGCCGTTGGTCCGCTCTTTCTGCCGCAGCGCGTCGAAATCGCTCAGGGGGACGTTCGCATCACCGTCGTTTACAAGAGCTATGATTTAAAACGGGTCTTGAATGCGGCGCAATTTGAGTCTGGGATACCGGAAGAGCGACTGCTTAGGGTTGATTATTAACGGCACTGTCTATTCGATTGACATACGAGATGCTTATACGTATCCATTAACATCTGTTGCAGGAATATCTACTACGAGGAGATAGATAAATGGCAAAACTGAGAGTTGGAATGATTGGGGGCGGTGGCCCCGGCAACTTTTTTGGCATGGTGCATACGCGTGCGATCTCAATTGATGCCAGTCGTGAACTGGTAGCCGGTGCGCTGCGTTCCGACGCCAAAGCGGCCCTGCGCGCAGCCAAGGATTATGGTATTCAAGGCTTTGGCAGCTATCAAGATATGATTGCCGCCGTGCAAAGCGGCGATATCGCGCTCGATTACGTAACGATTGTAACGCCTAACTTCGCACACTACGATCCTGCAAAGGCGTGTCTGCAGGCAGGAATACCCGTGCTGTGTGAAAAACCAATGACCATGACCGTTGCTGAGGCACAGGATCTGGCGCGGATCGCCAAGCGCAAAAAAGTGCCCTTTGTTCTTGCACACACCTATACTGGACATCCGATGATGATGATGGCCAAGGAAATGGTGAGAAATGGCGATATTGGTGAAGTGCGAAAGGTCGAAGCTTGGTACAATCAGGGATGGTTGGCAACCGACTTAGAAAAGAGCGGTCAGCAGCAGGCGGCATGGCGCACAGACCCCAAGCGCACCGGCATCTCCAACTGCGGCGGAGACATTGGCACCCATGCTTTTGTCGCCGCTACTTGGGTGAGTGGCTTGGCAGTCAAGAAGGTCTCGGCGCGACTCAATACCTTTGTAAAAGGCCGCGTGCTCGACGACGATTTTAACGTAATTGGCGAGATGGAGAATGGGGCCACCGCCATTATTACGGCGACGCAAATTGCCATCGGCTACAAGAACGACAATGGCTTCCGTATTTACGGTACAAAAGGTTCGCTAGAGTGGCATCAAGAGGCAGCCGAAAAGCTCCTCGTGCGCCGCGGCGAGCACGATGAAACGTATTGGATCGGCACGGGTGTTGAGCCGGAATCAGTCGGCTCATATCTGCGCGTTCCTGCAGGGCACCACGAGGACTTCTTTGAGGCCTTGGCAAATTTACATACGACGATGGAGCGACTGATTCGCAAGAAAAATGGCGAAAAGGGCGTTCCGGAAGCGTTTGATCATCCGGGTGTAGACGAAGGCGTGGCCGGAATGAAATTTGTTAAAGCTGCGGTTGAAAGTTCGAAAAAGAAAGGCGCTTGGACCCGACTCTAAGGGTGAAGTCAGGTGGGCTGATGTGTTGAGTAGCGGGTCGATGCGGTTGAGTGCATCGACCCGCTTTTTCATGCTATCTATTTTTCGTAGCGAATGCGCGGATCGAGCCAGGCGTAGAGAATGTCGGCGAGTAGGTTGACCAAAACAAAGATGGTCGCAATGAGCAGCACGCCGCCTTGGACGGCTCGGAAGTCGCGCGCTTGCACGGCGAGAAAAAGCCAGCGTCCGACTCCGGGCCAGGCAAAAATCGTCTCAGTTATGACGGCTCCGCCCAGCAAATAGCCAAACTCGAGCGCAATGACTGTCAGAGTCGGAATAAAGGCGTTGCGCATGGCGTGGCGCAGGATCACCCAGCGGCGAGCCAAGCCCTTGGCCCAGGCCGTACGCACGTAGTCTTCTCCCAACACTTCTAATAGGCTTGCTCTTGTCATACGTGCGATAACTGCCATGGGAATCGTGCCCAAGGCAATTGCGGGCAGCGTCAAATGCCAGAGTACGTTGGAGAGGGCAGCCCAGTCGCCTGCGAGCACGGCATCTAGGGTATAGAAGTAGGTTACGGGCTCGAGGTAAATATGGGTGCCCATCCGACCCGAAACGGGGAAGATTGGTAGGTAGACGGAAAACATCAGTACGAGTAATAACGCCAGCCAGAAAATGGGCATAGAGATGCCCGCCGTGGCGCCAATCATGCTGAGTAAGTCAATAAATTTCCCCCGGCGCACTGCGGCTAAGATACCCGTGCTTATTCCAACAAAGGTGGCGATAAACATGCTGAACAACGTGAGCTCAAACGTGGCGGGAAAACGCTGAAAGATTTCTACGGTTATCTTTTCGTGCGTCCTTATGGACCGACCTAAGTCACCAGAGAGAAGACCGGAAAAAAAGCGGTAGAACTGAATGTAAAACGGCTGGTCAAGGCCCATTTCTGTCCTGAGCTCGGCCAGCGTTTCGGCATTGGCACGCTCGCCGAGCATAATCTGAGCCGGGTCGCCTGGGACAAAGTACAGCATGAGAAAGACGAGCAGCGAAATTCCCAACAGGGTTGGAAAGAGTAGGACAATCCGCTTCAGAATGTACAGGTGCATGACTTAAGGTGTGTTAATACGCACGTTGCGAAACCACTTATTGCCGGTGGGATGTAGCTTGAAGCCCTCTACGTTATGGCGAAATGCCGCAGTCTGCGTGGCGTGGACCAGGGGGACCCAGGGGGCATCGCGGAAAATAATTTCTTGCGCCTGTCGGTAGAGAGCGTCTCGCTCGTCTCGCTGCGCGCTTGCTCGCGCGCGCACCAGCACGTCATGCAGTTGGTCACTGCGGTAAAAAGCAATGTTGCCCGCCGGTTTTTCCGCCGCAGTCTTGTCGAGCAATACATAGAGAAAGTTGTCGGGGTCGCCGTTGTCGCCGGTCCAACCGAGCAAGGCCATAGTGTGTTCACCCTGGGAAACTTTGTCCAGATACGTTCCCCATTCCCACTGCACGATTTTGGCGCGAACGCCAATTTTCTCTAGGTCGGCTTGGATCGCCTGCGCAATCTTATCGGGCTGTGGCATGTAGGGACGGGGGACGGGCATCGCCCACAGTTCGGTCTCGAACCCGTCGCTTAATCCGGCTTCCGCTAGTAGCTGTCGAGCACGCTGCGGGTCGTATTCATACCCCTGCACCTGGTCGTTATAGCTCCACATCGTTGGGGGGATGGGGTTTTTCGCCGCTAGTGCCAGGCCTTGGTAAAAATTATCTACCAGTGCTTGTTTGTTAATTGCGTGATTGAGCGCGCGGCGAACAAGGGGCTTGTCAAAGGGGGGCTTGTCCATATTCATGGCTAAGTAGCCCACGTTCATACCTGGTTGGGTCAGGAGCTGCAGGTCTGGGTTGTTGCGAATTTGCTCAATATACTCGGGATTGAGGTTGTCCATCCCCTGAGCAGTGCCCTGCTTTAGTTCGAGAAAGCGAACCGAAGCCTCTTGAATCGGTTTAAAAATGAGGCGCTTTAACGGTGTAGTTTTGCCCCAGTACTGCTCGTTGCGATCCAAAATAATGCGCTCGTCCTTACGCCACTCTACAAAGCGGAACGGCCCGGTTCCAGTGGGATGCTTAAAAAAATCGCTGCCGTATTTTTCCACGGCAGTAGGGCTTACGGCTGCGCAGAAATTCATGGCTAAATTAGAGAGAAAAGGGGCATTGGCCCTCTTCAACTGAAATACGAAGGTCGAGTCGTTTGGGGCGGACATATCGGAGACGATATTGTCCATGTCCATGTCTTTCCAATACTTGTACGCGCCGGGTATATCGTGGTGTGGATGGTCCTTGAAAAACTGACGTCCCAGAGAGAATAGCATGGCTTGGGCATTAAACGGAGTGCCGTCGTGAAACTGGACGTCGGTGCGCAGGTGGAACGTCCAGGTCAGCATATCGTCGGATACATCCCATGCATGGGCGAGCTGAGGTATGACCTCAGTCGTCTCTTCGTCGTAGGTGACGAGGGTCTCATATATATTGTCACATACTTTAAACGATTCGCCGTCGGTTTCTAGGGCAGGATCTAAGCCGACCGAATCAGATCCACGAACAAAAACGAGCGTGTCGTTGGCGGTTTGCGTGCCACCACAGGCCAATAGAAATGCAGCAAACACAAATTTGAGATAGTTCACGGTTTGAGATCCTTCGTCAGGGATTGGGCGCGTTGCAGTGCTTCCTGTTGCAAACGCAGACCTACGGCCTCGCGGCTCTCTTCCTTGAAAGCGCGGAGCCACTGGCCCGTTGTGTGTATGTCCGTATAGGACGCCTCGTCGCGCGCCGAAATGCGCTTTGGGGACGGTGCGTATAGTCTGCGGGCGTCAGCGGTGAAAATCCAAGCGGCGCGTCCCGTTGATAGGTCGCGTAGGTAAAATCGTCCACTCGTCCACTGCGTACTCTTTGTATAAGCCGCAATGCGTTTACCCCAGATGATGAGCTGCTCTTCAAAGCGAAGGGGATAGGATCCTACGCGTGGGTTGGCATAGCGATTCGGATCGTAGTGCACTATGAGATCGTATACCACTGCGGTGTCTACGAGTGCGTCTCGATCGATCGAAGCCTCGACGAATACCTGTAAGAAAGCCTCTTCGTCCGAAGGAGCTAACAGGCCTGCCAGCTTTTTTTCGGCTAGACGTAGGTGGGTGGGGTCAATTTCGCCAGAGGGGAGTATCTGACTGTAGACCAGCGCGGGCGAGAGGGTGAGGAGCGCACACAGGACGGCGCACCGAAAGAGCGATCTCTGTGCGAAATGCCAGAGATCGCTCTTTCCTCTATTGGGCCTACTTTTCAAACGCAGCGTCAAATGCAACGTTCGAGGGGGTGAAGTCGACTTCTTTCACGAAGGCGGCTGCCTCTGTCGCGCCGTGCTCGCGATCCATGCCGCTGTCTTCCCATTCGACGGAAAGAGGACCTTGATACTGAATTCGATTGAGTGCGCGTATGATTTCTTCGAAATCTATATTGCCACGTCCAAGTGAGCGGAAATCCCAGAAACGGCGCCGGTCGCCAAACTCTACGTGGCCGCCAAAGACGCCTGCCTCTTTCGGCGTGGAAGACCAGCCGACGTCCTTCATGTGAACGTGGAAAATGCGATCGCTAAAGCGGTATATAAACTCCACGTAGTCCACGCCTTGATAGCCAAGGTGACTAGGGTCGTAGTTAAATCCAAAGGCTGGATGCCCATCCAATGCTTCAATTGCGCGCTCCGCTGAAGCGATATCAAACGCTATTTCCGTTGGATGCACTTCAAGGGCAAATTTTACGCCCAGCTTTTGAAACTGGTTTAGAATCGGTTTCCAACGCTTTGCGAAGTCTTTGTAGCCCTTGTCAATCATATCAGGCGAAACGGGTGGGAAGGAGTAGAGCAAATGCCAAATGGAAGATCCTGTGAATCCGTTGACGACGTCTACGCCCAGACGACTTGCAGCTTTGGCCGTGGCGATCATTTCCTTGGCTGCTCGTCTGCGAACCCCTTCGGGATCGCCGTCTCCCCAGACTGCAGGAGGGAGAATAGACTGATGGCGTTCGTCAATATTGTCGCAAACAGCTTGACCAACAAGGTGGTTGGATATGGAAAAGAGCTGTAGGTCGTACTGCTCTAGCAGCTGACGCTTGGATTTACAGTAGGAAGCGTTGGCTTTGTCGACTTCAAAATGATCACCCCAGCAGGCTAATTCGAGTCCATCGTAGCCAAAATCTTTGGCTTTCTGACACATCGTTTCGATGTCTAAGTCGGCCCACTGGCCGGTGAATAACGTTACGGGTCGTGCCATATGGGAACTCCTCGTCTAAGTGATTTCTTAACTTCAATATTTCAAGTACAAATATTCGCGCGCCATCGCCCGAGTGTCAATAGGAAGTGTGCCTAGCGCGACAGGGACTTTTCGCGTCGTAAGTCTACGTCAAATATGCGCAAATACCGTCCTTGAAACTCGCCAATAAGCTCTAGGATGCCATCTTCGTCCATGTCGAGCAGGCCAAGTCGCTCGCCAAAGGGTTCAGGTGATTGCCATTCAAGGTCAAAAAATCGCGCGTCGAAGACATATCCGTCGTTGAGTACGATTTCTTTCTCACCATCGCCGTCGACGTCGCCAATGAGAAGTTGGCGTGATGTTAGGTTGCTCTGATCGCTGCGCCACTGCTCGTATTGGTCTCGTCCGTCGTAGACGATGAGGTAGCCATCGGCGCAAAATAGCAGCTCTGGCTGTGGGTCATCGTCTGTATCGTAAACGCCTTGGCAGGTAATGCGTTCATATTCTCCCGGAGGGTTACTCCAAATTATGCGGTAATCGCGCGAGTCGATATAGTAGATCCGCCCCCGGTCGGTGAAGACGACGACTTCCTCTAGCTCATCGTCGTTGACATCCGTAACAAATAGGCCAGCCACGGCCCCCTCTAAATATTCACTGACCCAAACTTCTGCAAAGCGAGTGCCGTCGCCTTCTAAAACGTGCACGCGTCCGTTGGCGTCTCCATAGACAATGCGCTGAATGTCATCGATGGTCTCAAGGCGGCGCAGGTTGTCAAACTCATTGAGGTCCGAGGCATCGGTCGGACCGACCGCGCACAAAAGGGCAAAGACGAGTGAGAGGGAAAATAGTGAACTCATCATACTATTCCTCGCTAGCGGCGCGGCTTGCCGCTTGATAAACGGTGAGTAGGGGCACGCTGTGTTGTCGAGCTAAGCGAGCGCAGTCTTCGTACTCTGGCGCTGCACGCTGGGTGCTACCGACCAGTCCTACTTTGACACCAACGGTGCCGTATTCCGTTTCAACCTGGCGAATAGTTCGCTGAAGCACGCGGCGTTCAACGGCGTGGTAACGAACGCCCAGCGTAGTCGTCTCTGCTAGAATTGTCTCTGTGATCTGTGCGCTCTTACCTTGATCTACCAAAACGCCCAGCAGATGAGCGGGTCGTCCCTTTTTCATTGCTATGGGCGTCACGTAGACATCGCGTGCACCTTGCTCAATGAGCCGTTCAAACAGGTAGCCGTACACCTCTGGATTCATATCGTCGATATTCGCCTCGATATGATGGAGCGTTTCTCGCTGGACGGTCTGCTCTTGTTGACCTATGCGCACGCGCAGCATATTGGGTATCTGTTCGAGGCTGCGCGATCCCGCGCCGTAGCCGACGGCCGTCTGCACAAAGCTCGGCGCTGGACCAAACTGGCAGGCCAAGGTAGTGATGAGCGCGGCCCCGGTTGGCGTTACGAGTTCAGATCGAATATCGGTTTGCACGCTCGGAACGTCGCGGCACAGGGCCAGAACGCCGGGGACGGGGACAGGATAGCGACCGTGTGCGCAGCGAACGAATCCAGTGCCAAAATGCAGGGGGGATGCGTAGATCTTTTCGATCCCTAAGAGCCGGAGTCCGGCAACGGAACCAACGATATCGACCACGGCATCGAGTGCGCCGACTTCGTGCAGGTGGACCTGGTCTGGCGGACTGCCGTGAACCTCGGCCTCGGCTTGGGCTAGCCTGTTAAAAATCGCAATGGACTGCGTCTGCACGCTCTTATCTAAACGACTCTTTTCAATACGCGACAGTATGTCTTCTAAGCGGTGATGCTCGTGCTTATCGGATGCGCCTGGCGTGCGTAGCAGCGCTCCTGTGGGCTGTTCACGCGGGACAATTGGCGCAAAGTGATGTTCGTCTTCTGCTCCGACGGGGCGTCCGCCGAAATGAACCTTCACATGCGTTCCGGCAATAGCCTGACGGACGGCCCGCTCTTGGGTTAGCTTTAGGTCGGGCAGATCTAGCTTATTCAGCTCTTCCATGAGTGCATCTAGGGAAAGTCCGGCGTCGATAAGAGCACCCAAGACCATATCTCCGCTAATTCCAGAGAAGCAATCGAAATAGGCTATTTTCATAGTTTTTTTGCGGACTGCTGCGCAGCGCGGCGCTTTTTCCAGTCAAATTCTTCGCTAAAGTCGTATACGTTTACAAAGTCTTCTATCGAATCGCGTTCAGTCTTTCCCATCAGACTGCCTTCGACCAGAGCAAACACAATTTCCCCAAAGTCTCGCGTTTGAAGCACGCGCCAATGAGATAAAACCTCTTGCGTCAGGGGGCCAAATTGGTCAAAGGCATACTCACTTATTCCCGTTAACAGATCGCGCCCAGTTACGTGCCGTTTCTCGAGTTCGACTTCGGCCAATCCCATTTTTTTCACGGTGAAATCGAGGGCGCGATAGACAAAGAAGAACGCTTCCTTATTATAACGTCCGTCGTGCTCGGCTAGATCCTCGACGGCACTTTCCCAGTCTGTTTTCATAGTCCGAATAGTGTGGAATGTAGGGTTTCCTTGCACAATACAAGACAAGGACACAGCTATGTCAAGTGAGGGGATTTCTGAAGACTAGGGGGCGGAGGCCGTGCGCTGCAGGTGGGTGTTGAGCGCGTCCATCAGTGAATCGCGATGCGCTTGGAAAGCGGCCATATTCTTCCTGTCCAACGGTTTGCCGCGCTCTCCACGGTTTACAGACGTCGGGTTGATCTGACGGCCATTCTTTAGGATTTCGTAGTGCAGATGGGGGCCAGTTGAGCGCCCCGTCGATCCTACGCGGCCGACGGTCTGCTGTTGGGCAACGCGCTGTCCGCGTTTGACGAGGACTTTGCTCAAATGGGCGTAGCGAGTGCGGTAGCCGTTGGCGTGCTCGATTTCTACAAGTAGGCCGTATCCACCTCGGTTGCCCGCGTGCGTAACCGTGCCGATGGCCGTTGCGTAGACCGGCGTTCCGTGCGATGCGGCGTAATCGGTTCCCAAGTGAGGCACATTGCGTTTGAGTACGGGATGGAAACGGCGCAGGTTAAAATGAGAGTTGATGCCCCGAAAAGGCAGGGGATAAAGAAGGAACATGCGCGCTAGAGAATTGCCTTTAGCATCAAAATAACCTCGGGTCTCTCCCCGAGGGGCATAGTGGTACGCGGTTTGTTGAACTATCTGGCCTTGATACTCGGCCATAGCGACGCGGCCGTAGCGGATAAACTGATCGTTAAGGTACTCTTTTTCAAACAAGACTCGAATTCGGTCTCCCTTGCGGGGATTGAGACGGAAATCAATTACCGAACCAAAAATATTGTCCGTAATGCGGTCGGTGAGCACATCGCTTTCGCCCAGCGCACTAATGGCGTTGGCCAAGTTATTTTCAATAAAAATTTCTGCTGCAAATTGCCGAGTATCCAACGGTAGATTTTCGCGTCTGCCGACGAGTCCGTCTGCCGCGCGCTCGATAAATACGGGCCGTTCGGGTTCTCTTATCGGGGTATAGGTAAAGCTGATAACTACGCCGCTGGTGTCGACGACCAAGTGATAGGAGTCTTTCGGACGCGACCGGCTACTCGCATCAAAGACGCCGCGGAGCGCGAGGTTAATCAGGGAAATCTGCTCTTCGCTCAGACTGTTTCTCTTGAGAGAGAGATAGATGGAATCTCCCGAGCGGAGCGTGTCTCTTATGACGCGGTGGTTGGGTTGTGCATCGAACGCCATCGGAGGCGGTACGGGAGGGCCAACAAATACCCAATCGGTCTCCGTCTTCTCCGTCGGAGCAGACTTAGTGACGGCAGGCGGGATATCCTCGCTGGATGCTTGTACTGGAGGCGAGACGTGCGTTTCCGCTGTAACTGCCGCCTTGGCCAGAGGCACGAGGGTGGTTTCACCCGTGGTAGCCTCAAGCGTGTGTAGCAATTCTAAACGCACGAACACAACGACAGCGGCCAGCGCTAGGCCGGCCCAAAATAGCAGAGATGGATCCAGTTTTTTCAACGATTTTTCGGGCAGTTGCACGAGGGGGAGGACGATGTGGGGCATTGACCTAGTACGCGCAAAACTATTTATTTATAATAAACCTATGTAAATTTTACGTCAAGGTATTTCCTGGTTAAACGGGCACTATGAGTATACAAAGAGCTGATGCCTCGCGCGCAGACTTAAAGAGCATGTTACCTGCCGAAATGGAGGCCTTTGTCGCCGAGTTGGGAGAGCCTTCCTACCGTGCAAGACAGATTTTTGACTGGGTGCACAACAAGGGCGTAGCCGAGATTGACGAGATGACAAACCTCTCCAAGTCACTTCGCACTGCGCTGGGTGAGGTTGCTTTTGTTACGCGTCTGCGACTCGTCGCACAGCGCGAATCGCAGACCGGTCAGGCGGTTAAATTTCTCTTTGAAGTGCCTACAGGTGAGCGGGTTGAGTCGGTCCTTATTGTCGACGGTGCGCGTCGCACGGTGTGTATATCGTCGCAGGTCGGATGCCCTTTAGACTGCAAGTTTTGCGCGACGGGTCGCATGGGGTTAGTGCGCAACTTAACCCCGGGAGATATCCTTGATCAGCTTATTCAGGTGTCAGCCTATGCGCAGGAGCGAGGCGAGCGGGTGACCAACGTCGTAATGATGGGTATGGGAGAGCCTTTGCTCAACTACGACGCGGTGGTTCGTGCTCTCTATCTCATGCGGCAAAACGAAGGCGTTGGCCTAGGGGGGCGTCGAATTACCGTATCGACGGCAGGCTACGTTCCGGGGATTCGCAAGCTCGCTCAGGAGGAGCTCAACGTCGGGTTGGCGATATCGCTCAATGCGACAACCGACGCCGTTCGGGAAGAGCTCATGCCTATTAACCGTCGTTTCAAGATCGACGACCTTCTTGAAGTCGCGCGTGAGTTTCATCAGCTGCGCGGTTATGGAGTCACCTTCGAATACGTGTTGATGGATGGGGTGACTGATTCGGACGAAGATGCCGTCCGACTTGCTCAGCTAACGGCAGACGTTCCCTGTAAAATTAATCTCATACCCTACAACGAGCTGGGATCGGAGAGCGACTTCAGGCGCCCCTCTCAGGCGCGTCTGAAAGCTTTTTACCGCGCACTAGAAGGGGCCGGTGCCGAATTTACAGTGCGCGAGAGCCGCGGTCGCGACATCGATGCAGCCTGTGGACAGCTCTTCGACAATCAAGAGGCTGCGGTGGCAGCGCACTGAAGCGGGTGCCATGAATTTTCGGGGACATCTCATTTGCGGGGCGCTCGTGGGCGTAGGTATGGCCGAAGGGGCCGTCCATTTTGCCTATGCAGAGCGAGGCGACTACGCGACGTGGGGGGCTCTTTTTGCTACGACGACGTTCTTTTCTCTCTTTCCAGATCTCGATACAGCTTCCGTCCCACAGCGCTGGTTTTTTCGCTGCGTCTTTGCTCTATTACTCTATTTAGGATGGTACGAGGAGTACGATCTGGCGACGCTAGTGGCGATTTTATCGCTCCTGCCGCTCCTGGATCATCACCGCGGATGGACCCATTGGAAGATCAGTCCGCTGGTCGTTTCTGTGTTACTCGGCGCAGCCTACGAATATTGGCGAGCTCGGCACGCGTTTCTCGGTGATTTTTCTTGGGAAAACGTGCACGGACTGATACGGGGGCACGTTATCTATCTATTGGCGTGTATTGTGGGGTGGTATACGCACTTGGTGTTGGACGGGCGATTTCGGATCTTTCCCACGGAAAGGGGACATCATTAGATCCCCAGCGGCTCTTCGTCCGCCTCCTCGTCTTTTGAATCCTTCTTCTTTTCGACGAATCGCTTGATTTTCCCCAAGGCATCTGGTACGAGTTCAGCGAGTTGTCCCCAGCCAATTTCCTTGTCGGTCAGCGTCATGATTTGCACTTTGCCGCTGCTGTCAACGACCAAAAATGCAATGGGCTCCACGCTGGCCCCTCCGCCTGTACCGCTTTGGCCTTTGTCGTCTTGGCCTCCTCCGGCGGCGAATCCAAAAGAAATCTTTGAAACGGGTATGATGGTCAGTTCGCCGGCGTGCACGGGCTCTCCGATAACGGTCTCGGTTTGCACGATGCGATGCAGTTCGCCCATGACGCGTTCAATGAGGTTTTCTACGGCTGGCATAGCATACCGCCTTTTTAAAAGAAGCGAAGTGGTTTTGAGGTGTAGCGAACTTGCACGTAGCGCAGGCCTGCGTGTAGCGCGAAGCCTAAGACCATCAGGAGTAACGCGCCCAGATGGATGCCAATAGAGATCTGTGCCCGTCCGCTGAAGCCTTGTCTACAAAAGTCCGGTATTAATTCTAAGTGTAGTCTTTTAAATGGCAAGGCCATAGCGGCGCGCTGATAGCCGTAGAGCGCGCCGGTCTGCATGGGATCTTCGAGTCCAAAACGTCCCTTAACCTGCAAAATGTAGAGAGAGAATGCCTTGGGGAAGCGGGTGAGCAGTCGCAACAAAGGCGATAGGCCAATGCGGATCCAATCTATCGTTTCCAAGCCGTTTCCGGCTTCCAATGGCTCGGGGGACAAAGGTGAAGAGGGTGGCTGTTCCTGCGACTGCATCTCCGTCTCCGCCTCCGCAATGGACGGCGCGTTATCGACCTTTTTCTTACCTGTTGCTAAGGGCAAACTGGGACGAGTAATCAAACGGTCAAACAAAACGAGATGAATGGACGGTTGGTTTTCTCGCATCTGGAATGCGATGCCTATACATGCTCTGTAAAGCCCCAAGCCTATTTCTGCATGGATAGGCGCATTGGATTCGTGGCGAGCTGCGCGCAGCACCAGCGAAATGGGTAGAAGAAAAAAGAAAGAGAAACCCACTAAGAGAGCGTATAGAAAAAAGTCGAGCACGACACCTTTGCTATCGAAAATAGGAAGGAGATAAGGGCTTCCTAACAACGTACTGAGCATAGAGGTTAGAAGTCAAGGATTCCTCTCCAAATCGCTTGACAGTCCCCCGCTTTTATGTTAGTCTTGATCGACTCCAAGTTCATGTGCTATTGGCATTTAAGTCCATTCCATCCCCTCTGTATTTTTCAGGTCAGAATGCACAGAAGTTCGCGAAGGATTAATGCGATTCTAACGAGAGTAATACCGGCTTTTTGTGCCGTGCTGTGGTTGGGCTCGCCGGCTGTGGTCGAAGGTCGCTCTACGGCCGTTTTGCGTCTTTCGCATGAGGCGCTCGCTGCTCAGGCCCAGCAGCAAATCAGTCTGTACGTTCAATATTTTGTTGGCGATGGCGAGGCTATCGTGCGCTCTCGTTTAACGTATTCGGCAGCAGAGTTACAGGTAAATAACGCCGGTTCCGGCTTGGGGGCAGCGCGAGTTCACCCCACACACATTGAAATCGACTATGCCGAAGAGCCTCTGACGGGCGTTCTGGTTGATACGCTCCACGTGGATGTAAAAGCGCTTGGATCCGCGCGAAGCATCGCACTCGTAGTTGAAATTGAGTCTTCCGTATCAGAAGGCGTAGCACACCGGCACGAAGCCTTGCTGCGCGTTGAACCCGGTCCTCAGGCGACCTGGTCGATAACACCGAAGCAGTTATTTCGAGGGGAATCGGCCCTCTTGACCCTGCGCGTCGAGCACAAAGACAATCAGGGACGTCCGCTACGGGGAGTGCGGTGGGTATGGCCAGAAGGTATACAGCCGAGCCAGGTCGAAGAAATCGCGTGGAGCGGTACCGTTGCGGCTGGGGATACGCTCGTAGAGACGGTCGAAGTCAACGTCGACGAGCTCACACGCGGTGAGCAGCGGATACGCGCTCTTGCTGCGGTGGGTGAACTGCCTCCCATACCGTTGGAAGAGCTGGGATTGCGCGTTGACCCTTTGCCGATCGCCGAAGTTGTTGCAGACGTTATCGACGTTGGCCAAGAGCAGGTTATAGCCTTTCGTTGGCACAACCACAGTGCGCGTAGCATGGTCGTTGATGCGCTGCGGTTAGAAGTGAATTCTGCATTTTCCGATGTAGCTCTGGCAGACGAAGAAACCCAGGCGCGTTTAGAAATGCAGGATGGACTGCGGTACGTAACGATTGATGTGCCCGAAGAGCTGGAACCCAATGGGTATGTTCAAGTTGACCTGCGCGTTAGGCCACAGCGCCCGGGTCCGTTTACCTGGCGCGCGTTCGCGCGTCCCGGAGAGCGAACCGATTTTATTCCACTGGCCGGAGATCTGTTGGTTATGGTTGCCTGGCCCGCAGGAAAACAGGCGGCGCGCACGCGCGCCATGCCAACGGATTTAGAGTTGGTATCAGAATCGTTTCTGCAGGCACTCGATGAACAGATGGGTTCCCTGCCGATGGATCGCGACGTGCCGATCTATCTGGAGGGCGATGTGAAAAACGATGCAAACTGGATTGTAGAAGACGTATTGGGGGAAGTTGTGCGCGCCCGCGGGCATCGCCTCCTCGTGCGGGCCCCGGAAGGGGGAGAAGAGGCGGCCGTTATCCGATATCGCCTCGTTAGCTCGCGCGTTGTGTACTCTTCGGGAAGCGGTCTACCCTTTTTGCGCAAAAACAAGGTGAGGGAAGCGTATGGTGATTTGGTACTTCGCCTTGTAGATCAGCGTGATCAAGTGGTTCGCTGGGAGCGGCGTATACGCGCCTACAAGAAAGATTCCGTGCCAGGAGCAAGTGCGGATATCCTTGGGGGAGAAGCGGTAAAGCGCGCGACCATTGAAGCCGATAATAAAGTAGTGGAACGAGGCCTTTCCGCTAGTATTCTCGGCGGTTTGGTCTATATATTCTTTATACTCTGATCTCGTGGCTTATAAACCTAAACGAGGTATTACGTGAAGTTTTTACTGGTCCCATTGCTGATCATAGGCATGTTTCTCTCCTTTGCCGCAGCCCTGGTGGCCATGCTCTTTTTCACTCAGACCGTCAAGACGCCTCAGGAATTGGTCGACATTGTGCTCGGCAATAAAGATTCGACGGATGTATTTGAAGAATTTCGCCTCAGGGAAGATCGTTTGGCTGAACTGGCGGTGCTGACAGAAGAGTATAGAGTGCGCTACGAAGCGATGACCGCACAGGCTACGGCGGAGGCCGAGAGCTTGGCCAAGGCGGGAACCGCATTGGAAGAAAGAGAACAAAATCTTGAGAAAAAACGAGCGGAACTAGGCGGACAGGCTGATTCGGCCTCTCAAAGGGATGAGGTGGAACGGCTTAAGCAGTTGGCTAAGTTCTACGA
>Ga0181587_10000687_pt1 | contig 27696 bp, 21 predicted proteins | sample 071ome_27_FD_132463 | JGI IMG/M metagenome (GOLD analysis project Ga0181587, IMG submission 132463) | Coastal salt marsh microbial communities from the Groves Creek Marsh, Skidaway Island, Georgia - 071409AT metaG (megahit assembly) | ecosystem: Environmental > Aquatic > Marine > Intertidal... | reverse complement strand
CAAAGGCCTGCACACAGCTATTTTCTGGCATTAGAGTTTCCACTTACTTATAGTCTTCACAGCCCATAACTTCTCCAGAAATGACACGTTTATGGATCTCTTTGACGCCAGCCTCGCAGAGCGACAGGAACGCGAGCAACCGCTGGCTGCCCGCCTTAGACCCCGCACACTCGACGAATATGTAGGCCAAGACCACATACTCGGGCCCGGCCGTCTCCTGCGGCGCGCAATTCAGGCAGATCAGCTCTCTTCACTGATTTTTTACGGACCACCGGGCACCGGCAAAACTACGCTCGCATCCGTTATCGCACATTCAACGCGATCACACTTTATTTCGATCAATGCAGTCTTGGCCGGCGTTAGCGATATACGCACGGCCATTGACGAGGCGCAAGAGCGGCAGAAACTGCACGCACAGCGCACGATCTTGTTCATAGACGAGGTCCATCGCTTTAATAAAGCCCAACAGGATGCCCTGCTCCCCTGGGTAGAAAATGGTATCGTCATTCTGATCGGAGCAACTACCGAAAACCCCTATTTCTCTGTGAATCGGCCCCTTCTTTCCCGCAGCAGGGTCTTTCAACTAAAAAGTCTGGGGGAAGACGACCTCCGGCGCGTAGTCGTCCACGCCCTAGAATCGCCGAATGGCTATGCTCACACCAAAGTAAATATAGAGGATGAGGCACTGGACCACCTCGTTGACGTGGCCAACGGCGACGCACGCGCATTGCTCAACGCACTCGAACTCGCTGTAGAGACCACCGAGCCCGACACGCAAGGTCGAATCGTCGTAACCCTCGATGTCGCCGAAGAATCTATCCAGCAGCGCGCGCTCCTATACGACAAAGAGGGGGATTATCACTTCGACACTATCAGCGCGTTTATCAAGTCAATGCGCGGCTCAGATCCCGATGCAACGCTCTACTGGCTTGCGCGCATGGTCTACGCCGGAGAAGACCCTCTCTTTATTTTCAGGCGCATGATTATATTCGCCAGCGAAGACATTGGGTTGGCAGACCCAAACGCGCTGCAAGTGGTAATGGATGCGGCCAGCGCATTTGATCGCGTTGGCCTGCCCGAGGGGCGATTTCCGCTCTCTCACGCTGCTCTCTATCTGGCTACAGCACCCAAGAGCAATTCGACCATGGCCTTTTTCGACGCCCTAGCTGCGGTCGAAAAGGAGCACGAAGAAGAGGTGCCCAATCATCTCAAAGACGCCAGCCGAGATAGCGAGGGATTTGGACATGGAGCAAACTACCTGTATCCCCATGCATTTCGCGATCACTGGGTCGCTCAACAGTATCTTCCCAGCAGCCTGCAGGGGCGCGTATTTTACCAACCCTCAGATAGCGGAAGTGAGAAGGCGTTAGGCGCCGAAGTTCAGCGCAAACGCGAACTGCAGCTGGCCGCTATGATGGAGAGCCAAACGGCTCCAGAGATCCTCAGCTTTTCACCGCCAAATAAGACGCGCGACGCGTGGTTAGAGCGCGCTGCTGGGCAGCAGGGAGATCATTTAGAAAGGGTGCGAGAACGCATCATTGAAGCGCTCTCACTGGAAAGACACCATCTAGTCTTAGACCTCAACTCAGGAACGGGCCTACTCGCCTGGGAAGCGCTCCGCCGCACTCCAGAAGGGGGCGTTTGGATGCATACGACAGACAAAGCTTCCGCTATTGCCCTACAGGAAGTGGCCGCTCACCTGCCCGATGTAGAACGACCGCGTATCGTCTACGGACCGCTGGACCATATCGGCCAACGCCTAGACGCGATCGAAACGAATCTTCGCTTTGACGGCATATGCGGCCGAAACGCAATTGGAGGCTTGGAGGACAAGCGCACGGTCCTGTCTGAGCTGGCCAGCCGCCTCGCCCCGAACGGACGGCTAGCCTTGGTAGAAACGCTTTCCCGTCGGGCACAGCGACTGCATTCTCTGCTCTCTTCGGAGGCTCTTCCTCCTGCGCTGCGCCAGCGGCTAGTCGATGCTGAAGAGGCCATTTACGCGGACAGAGAGAACCCGCACGTTGCTTGGGACGAAGAAATATTGAGCGGCTACCTTAGCGAAGCCGGACTGGAAGCTATTCACCTACACCGTGAAGACCTGCTCAGCCAGCGTCTTATCACTCCTCAGCAGTTGGCCCACTGGTTTGATCCAGGTGGAGAAAAGCGACCAACGTATTCCAGCTATTTGAGTCAGTATTTAGACTCAGACGAATTGCGGACCGTGCGCCAAGCCTTTGAGAGAGAAATCGCGCACAAAACGGCATCTTGGTCTTCTACGCAGATCACCGTGACAGCGCGCGCACCCGCACAGCATATAAATGGTTGATCTGAACCCTTTGAGCCATTAAATTACGCCCAATCGCAAGTCGCAGCGCACAGAGGATTAAACTTCAACACATAGAAAGTAGTTATGCGCTTTTTTACTGCTCTGACCGCTCTTTGTGCCAGTCTGTTTCTATCTGCCTGCAGCACAACTGAGCAACAAATAACAGACTATGTAGAACAGATGGCGGCCAATCCTATCGATTCGCCGGCTTGGCAAGAATCGGTCGACGGGCTGATCGCCATTGGGCGACCCGCCGCGCGCCAACTCACCGCTCAGCTCAACCCCGGACACTATGTGGGGGAGAACTACCGCGAGTTTCGTCAAGAGCAAGAAAAACTCCGCACCGGCAGCGCACGCGTTCTCGGCCACATCAAGCCGCGCGGCGTAACCGGAGCACTAACGGGGCGTATTTCTAGCGACTATACTGAGCCAGAGCGCATTGCGTGCATCTGGGCCATCGGCGAGATGGGGTTTGCACAGGGAGGCATTGACGCCCTCAAGGGGCAGATGTCCGATGAGAATCCACTTATTCGCCTACACGCCTCTATTGCACTCATGAAAATGGACGATCAGACGGGGTATGAAGAGATCGCCTCCGCGCTGGCCGGAAGCAACGACATCCACGTCAACGTCGCTCTAAATGGTCTGGCTGAAGCCAAGCATTTCGGCGTCCCCCTCCTTGGCCAGTTGACCGACCAGGGAGGGCCGAACGGGGCCGCTCTGCAACAAACCATTGGTCAAGTTAGCGCTGAACTCGTTGAGCAGCTTAACAACGAAGATCCCGAAATGCGTCGACGGGCCGCGCTCGCCCTGGGCGAACTGGGTGACAGTCAGCACGTAGATCCGCTGGTGCAGTGCCTCGACGACCCGAGTAATCAGGTCCGCTTCAGCACGGCTGCTGCTCTTGCCGAGATGGGCGAACAGGCCGGCGTTGATTTTCTCTTTGATTCCATGCGCGACCCCGACCCCATTCTCCGCACCAATGCGGTTAAGTTTCTCTCCGGCGTTCAGAAGAGCACGGGCACGGTCCAAGCGCAGCTTATCAGCGCGCTAGACAGCCAAGAAGCCCTCGCGCGAGCGGGAGCGGCGCAGGTGCTCGGGCAGGCACGCGTGCTCGACGCCGTTGCCGCATTACAAACGGCCACTGGGGACAGCGACGCACAGGTTCGCGCCAATGCTGTGATAGCCCTGGGGCACATTGCCCTCCCGGAGAGTCGCAGGCCGCTGGAAGCCTTGCTCGAGGATCCAGACTCGACGGTTGCTTACTATGCAGAATGGGCGCTTCGCCAACTGAATTCTACAGAGAGGGGACAGGGCTGATATGGACTTAAAAACGCACCTCACACGACTTTCTGTAACGCTTTTGCTGGCGGGTAGCACGGTCGGCGAAGCGGCCGAGACGCCGGAGACCATTCTCATACGACAGACCCTGAGCGCCGATCTTTCCGGCCACAGACGCGGTGATGCAGAGCTGGTCCTATCCGCCTATGACGAAGACTTTGCAGCTTACAGTGGCAACGAGAGCACTGACCCACGCGCGTGGCAAATACGCTTTGAAAGTCGTTCATCTTTCGCGACTAGCCTAGAGCGCGATCTTCAAGCCAATCGCTACGATACGGAGCGGACGGTGCCCAATATTAACGTGCGTGGAAACGTAGCAACGGCAACGACCATTGATTCTGGCCAAGTTATTAACCGCCAGAGCGGCGACGGCAGACCGCTTTATGAGGAACGTCTCTGGACGCTCCTAAAGCGCGAGGATCGCTGGCTCGTCACGTCTTTTGTCGCCGACCTAGGCGACCAGTCATCCACGGTCGAATCCGCGACAAACTCCGAGGTCCAAGCTCTACTCGATCGTGAAGAAACGGCCAGGGAAAACGGAGACCAGAGTGATCTACTCTCCCTGTATGCCGAATATTTTAGCGGTTACGACGGCTTGGACTCGCTGGATCCAGCGAGTTGGAAGATCATATTTAGCGGCACGCAAGAGTTTGAGAAGTATCTCGCCAAACGCTCACCCCACGTCACATATCAGATCGACCGCCAGCTGATTTCCACGCAGGTCGGCCCGGAGGGACTCGAAGCGCTGGCCATCGGGCGTGAAGCGGTAACCGTTACGCACAAACGAGGCGACGCAAAGCACGCGCTCGAGCGAAACGTCATGTGGACGCTCAGTAAGCGCGATGGAGATTGGAAAATAACCAATATGCTCTACAATCTCGGTCAGGCCGAATGAGGGTATATGAGCAGCAAGATCAACAACTACGAGAATACCAATCGCCTATTCGATAAAGCCGCCGATCTGATTGGCCTCGACACAGACACTCGCCTGCTGCTCAAAACCCCCTTCAGAGAAATTCAAGTAGAAGTTCCCCTCCGCTTAGAGGATGGTAGTCTGGAAATTTTTCTGGGGTATCGCGTTCAGCACAATGCTGCACGCGGTCCCATGAAAGGTGGCCTGCGCTATCACCCGGAAGTCGACTTTGACGAAGTCCGTTCATTGGCTTCGCTGATGACTTGGAAAACGGCGCTAGTCAACGTGCCCTTCGGCGGTGCCAAAGGCGGCATCACCTGCGATCCGAATGGGCTAACCGTACGCGAACTCGAGCGCCTAACGCGAAAGTTCACCTCGCGCATTGGCTTCGCGCTCGGCGTACAGCAGGACATACCGGCCCCCGACGTCAATACCAGCGCTCAGACCATGGCTTGGATCATGGATCAGTATAGCACGCAGTTCGGATACGCGCCGGGCATTGTAACGGGTAAACCCATAGAGCTGGGTGGCTCATTCGGTCGCGAAGCCGCTACCGGCCGCGGCGTATCGATCGTAACACAGGCAGCAGCGGCTGATCAAGGAATCGAGATAGAAGGTGCGCGAATTGTTATCCAAGGCTTTGGGAACGTCGGATCCTATACGGCACAGCTCCTGAGCGAACGGGGGGCGAAAATCGTCGCCGTCGGCGACCACACGGGCGCGCTCTTTAACGGAGATGGATTCGATATACCCGCGCTCCTAAGACACGCTCAATCCGAACGCTCGATCAGCGGATTTCCCGGCGAGGCCATAGAATCAGATACCCTACTTAAACAGGAATGCGACATTCTCATACCAGCGGCTCTAGGCGGCGTAATCACGCGCGACAATGCCGGCGACGTGCGCGCACGCATGGTCGTAGAAGCCGCAAACTCCCCAATCACGACCATAGGTGACGAGATTCTCAACGAGCGCAATATTCTCGTCGTGCCCGATATCCTCGCGAACGCGGGCGGCGTCACTGCGTCCTATTTTGAGTGGGTTCAAAACGTCCAGGCCTTTTCCTGGGAAGAAGACCGCGTCAACGAGCAGTTGGAAAAATACATGCTGCAAGCCTATCAATCGGTACGCAGCACTATGAAGGAGCGCTCGGCACGCATGCGCACGGCAGCTTTTAGCATTGCCATTGAGCGGGTGGCCAAAGCAGAGGAAATTCGCGGCGACCTATAGCGCTTTAAGCCCCAAAGCACGGAGCTTAGAGCGCTGTATACCTATCAACGGACATCACCACGCATCCATGAACGGGAGGGAACATGGAAAAACTGGTATGGCTTGTCGTTTTCACGCTGGGCTATTGGAGCTACTGCATATTCTGGGGCGTTAAGGGAGCTCGTACGAGCAAAACGGCCAGCGACTACTTTATCGCCGGACGCGGTATCGGCCTCTGGGTTTTTGTACTAGCGGCCACGGCGACTTCGTTTAGCGGTTGGACTTTTGTTGGACACCCGGGCACAATATACAACGTGGGCCTGCCCTACGCGTTCGCTTCCTTTTACGCAATAACAATCCCTTTCACAGGAGTACTGTTCCTGAAGCGGCAGTGGCTCCTTGGCAAGCGATTTGGGTATATAACGCCCGGGGAAATGTTTAGCGACTACTACCGCAGCGACGCTATGCGCATGCTTACGGTCGTCGTGGCCCTGGTCTTCAGCGTGCCCTACCTCGGCATTCAGCTAAAAGCCTCAGGACTGCTATTCAACCGCCTGCTGGCAGGGACGCCGATCGAACACATGGCCATTGCGTCTGTTGAGGGCGGCGCCATTATGCTCTCGATCGTCGTATTTATCTACGTCGCGTCAGGCGGCCTTCGATCAGTCGCCTATGTCGACTGCGCTCAGTGCATACTCCTAGCTCTGGGGATCATTGCCCTCGGCTTTATTGCACTCGACCTAGTCGGCGGCTGGGAGGCTTTCAAGAGCGGCTTGGCGAGCCTCGCTCAGCAAAAACCGGACATGGTCGCCATTCCGACCCGACCCGAATCGGACTCCTTTCTAGAGAGGGCGGGCACGCTCTTTTTCGACAGCGCTGGCGGTCCGTGGACCGGATTAATGATCCTGACCTATATGTTCGCCCTGATGGGCATTCAGTCGGCGCCGGCTTTCTCCATGTGGGCCTTTGCCAATCGCGATCCGGGCCCCTTTCCCTGGCAGCAGGTTTTCGCCTCGTCTCTCATTATTGGCGGCATCATGTTTTTCTTCACTGCGGTGCAGGGATTGGGAGGACGCATTCTCGACATGGGCCTCTTACCCGATACCACGCCGCTCAACCTGCCTTCTTCTGACTACCTCGTCCCCTACTTAATCGATACACTGGCCGATAAGTTTCCCTGGTTCCTGGGCCTATTAGCCGTATGTGCGCTGGCCGCTATGCAGTCGACAGGTGCGGCTTATATGTCGACTGCTAGTGGAATTATAACCCGCGATTTATACCGACATTTCTTCAACCGCGAAGCGTCACAGGCCGCTCAGGTCGCCGTTGGACGCGTCACGGTTGGCGTCGTCGTATCCCTGGCGCTCCTCGTGGGCTTGGCCTCGGGCGACTTGCTGGTCCTGCTCGGCGGCCTGGCCGTGTCCTATGGCTTCCAAATGTGGCCTGCTCTGTTGGGCATCTGCTATATACGTTTCTTTACGGGGAAAGGCGTGGCTTGGGGACTGGCAGCGGGACTCACAGCCGTCACTTTCACCTACATCACGGAGTTGGGCGAACTGATTGGTATTGGCCGCTATCCGCTTACGCTACACAGTGCAGGTTGGGGTATCTTCTTTAATCTCCTCGTCACAATTCTCGTCAGTGCACTAACGCGGGAAGAGGCAGAAACCCAAGCCCACCGCGCGCGCTTTCACGACTTTCTGAAAGAACACACTGTCTTATCTCCAGAGAAGAGGAAATGGAAGAAACCAATATGGCTGCTCACTCTGGTTTGGTTTCTCTTCGCCATAGGTCCCTTTGCCGTGCTCGGCAACGAAACGGACCCTGTAAACTGGCTTTGGGGCATACCGACGGCGTGGATATGGCAGATCGTCTGGTGGTTGATAGGCTGTGCCATGATGTATCTACTCGCCTTTAAACTGGAAATGTCCACAATGCCAACGCGCGAAGTCACACCGCTCGCGCAGGACGACTGATCGGACCTCTCCATCGTGCCGATGCCTAGCGCACGTCTTCTCATTCTACCGGCCGCTGCCGCGCTCCTTTGCGCACTTTTGCCCGAGCGCGGCGGCACGGATGGCTGGAGTCTATTTCCACCGCTCTTAGCCATCCTTGTAGCCGTTGCCTCCGGTCGCCTAGTTTGGGGGCTCTGCCTAGCGCTCTTCTCCGGTGCATTAATTGCCCTACCGACCGATGTCCCAGTTTATATGTGGCCTCTTCACGCCCTATACATGGCGGCCATCGATTTTGTTTGGACGCCGCTTCGCGACTCGTTCCAGCTTTTCATACTCGGGTTTACCGCATCGCTTATCGGCATGGTGCGGGTCGTTTCTCTTGCTGGGGGAACCCGCGGCATTGCCGAAGCGCTCGTGCGCAGAGCAGCCAGCGCTCGTTCCACGCGCCTGGCGACGGCCCTACTCGGTCTGGCCATCTTTTTTGACGATTACGCAAATACCATCGTCGTCGGTACTACGATGCGTCCCATCACGGATCGTTTTCGGATCAGTAGAGAGAAACTCGCCTACCTCGTCGATTCTACTGCAGCACCCGTCGCTGGCGTTGCGATCATCAGCACCTGGATAGGCTTTGAAGTCGGCCTATTCGGAGATGCAATGGACAGTTTGGGTACGGGAATCTCTGGCTACGAGCTCTTTTTTCGCGCTTTACCTGCCCGCTTTTACTGTCTGCTAACGCTGTTTTTCCTTCTTGTCTCGACTCTTATGAGACGCGATTATGGCCCGATGCTACGGGCCGAACGGCGCGCTCGCCAGCACAACCAGCCTTTGGCCCCAGGTGCACAGCCAATGACCGGCGACGCGCATCAAGTGCCTGACCATCCAGATATAGCCGGCCATTGGGCCGTAGCTGCCCTCCCCGTAGGCCTGGTTATATTCGGCGTGTTGGCAGGTATGCACTGGGATGCACGCAACGCCGAAGCGGTAATTACAGCGCGCGGAGAGCACGCCTTTTTCAGTCGCGTTTACTGGACAGCCGTTTTCTCTAACGCAGACGGTGCCAAAGTCATGTTTCTGTCTTCTCTGGCAGGCTCAGGCTTGGCGTTTGTATTCGCCCGCACGCGAAGGAGTCTGCGCGACGGACGCCGTCCCCTTGGGACCTCAACTATCCTGCGCACGTGGGTCTCCGGCATAACGGGGTTTTCCTACGCGCTTCTCATTCTGGTACTAGCCTGGGCGATAAAAGAAATGTGCCAAGCTGTGCACACTTCAGACTATCTGATCGGCGCACTCGAAAACGTGCTCGACCCGCGCTTTCTCCCACTCCTTGTATTTGGCCTAGCCGCTGCTGTCGCTTTTTCTATCGGCACATCTTGGACGACGATGGCCCTGCTCCTACCGACCATGCTGCCCGTTGCCCATCAAATGGGAGATATAACGCTGGTAATCCTAGTCGCAGCGGCCGTCCTCGATGGAGCCATTTTTGGGGATCACTGCTCTCCAATTAGCGATACGACGGTGCTGTCTAGTATTGCAGCATCCTGCGATCACATCGCCCATGTGCGCACCCAAGCACCTTATGCAATTACGACTATGTGCATAGCGGCCGTGTGCGGCTATTTGGGCAGCACGCTGCTCTACTCTACTTATGTCGGATTGGGATTAGGTATGCTAGCCGTTGTCGCAACGCTCGTTATTGTAGGGCGCGATCCCGATAGGACAGCGCCCCTAGACGCCGACGGAGAATCTGCGTCTCCATCGCTCCCGTAGAGAGCCAGAATTCACCAGCTGGACGTGCTCCGGTCAACGAGCTCTTCAACCACCATCTCAAGCGCTTTTTCAACAGCCAGATCACGCCCCTCCGCATCGGACAGCGCTGCATCGTACGTTGCCCATCCCTCGATCGGTGCAAAGTCTATCAGCACTTCTTCATTTAGGGATCGAACCAGGCGACCGCGCACGCTCAGCAGAAAACGATACTGTTCCGTCTGTTCAGAAGACGTATAGGTAAAGGGGCGGTCTTCGATATTCAGCACCACGAGCTCCAGAAGCGCATCGGCGCTCTCCTCATCAACTACGCGCAAACGACCGTCGCGCGCATACGCATCGACCGTGTGTTCGCTCAACGCCTCGGCGATGTCAAATTCAGCCACCCGACTCTCTGCAACCGGCACGCCAAGGGTCCGTATACCGCCAACTAGTCCGCCCGAAGTCGAATAGTGTGCGCACCCCACGGCACACAGTGCTAATGCACACAGCACGCAAGCCATACGCCTAGCGGTCATTACATTTCTCCTCAAGAAGTCTAATCACGCTCAAAAAGAGCAAAAAAAAACCGGCTCGCCCGCGGGCAAACCGGTTTGTACAATGAAGTTGATGCTATTCTTCTTCCCATCCCGCAACCTGAGCAGACTGCGCCTCCGCCCCTCGCTGGACGTGGTCGAGCAAAAAGTCTTTGGGATCTACGTACCCTTTCACTCCACCCCGCTTGCGATCAATATACCGCACAGCATAGTGCAGATGCGGCCCGGTAGAGCGCCCCGTGCTGCCCATAAGGCCGATACGCTGATTGCGCTTTACACGTTCCCCCACGCCAACCAGCATCTTCTGCATATGTCCATATTCCGTGCGAAATTTGCCCTGGCGAATATAGCGTTCTCCCTGCGCGTTAACCTCTTCTGCGCTGTGCTCAATCACCAGAATATTGCCCAGTCTCCGATCCATATAGGCATGCGTGACAATTCCATCGCCCGTAGCATAGATTGGAGTCCCCGTGCGACCGGCAAAATCAACGCCCAAATGACGCGCCTTACGACCGGTGAAAGGGTCTATCCGATGGCCGAATCCCGACGAGATCCAGGCACGGTTCTGAGGCACTGGCCAGATCGTGGGAAAATGCCGTAGGTCGCCTTCGCTCTCGAGATACTGACGCTCGATCTGCGCAAAGCTCTCTTCCTGAAAACGCGCCATCTGTTTTAGGCGCATAATCCGCGTCGATAGTTCGCGCAGCATCTCTCGCTTCGCCTCAGGCAGGGCGGCGATGTCTTCTTCTGGCAAGTCTTCGGAACCACCCACGCCGCCCAGACGTATATCGGGTGAGAGCGGCTCCATCATATGATAGTCTCGCAGCCGATCGTCGTCGGCGACCAACTGGGCCATAACGCGCTCGAAATCCGCCACTTCTCGCTCTGCGACATCGACGTTGCGCAGCAGGTCGGCATTTTCAGCCTGCAACTGCAGCAGAGCGTTCTCTTGGTCAGTTTTTCGGGAAAAGCCCCAGGCGAAGTACGTGGAAGATAGGATCAAACAGGACAGAACAAATGCAATACCATACAGGAGTTGGGGTGCAAAACGGTATTCGCGCACGTGACCTTCGTCCGAGGGGATAAAGATGAAAGTCAAACGCTTTTGAGGCATACGGCCGTACATCTCCTTGTGCAGTGGAGGCATGTGAGACGCACCAGACGACTGGACGCGCTCGCGCCCACACTGCCGAGCACGTTGTTTGATACGATATGTAACGTATTTTTAACGGGAGTCAATCTACGGCACCACTAGGCGAAAGTCAACCAACCTAACCCTCGTTAACAACCATGCTAATCGCTCTGGACATAGGCAACACACACATTGATTTTGGACTCTTTTCGGACGGCGCGCTGCTAGCCCGAGACCGGATCCGCACACCGGATCCGGCCGGCGTGACGGATCACGCGATATGGCTTATGGACTTTATCGCGAAGCATGCCAACCATCAACCCGTCGAGCGAGCCTTAATCGCCTCGGTAGTTCGCGACATCGAAACCGACTTAATCGCCGCATGTAATCGGTGTGACATTGCCGCCCATTCCGTCGATAGCGACTGGGACCTTGGCCTGCAGATTCGATACGACAACCCGCAGCACGTTGGCATCGACCGACTGCTAGCCGCTTCGGCTGCTCTTGCCGAGGCTCCACCAGATACCGCGCTCATCATTGCTGACGCGGGTACCGCCATCACAGTTGACCTGCTAAGCGCAGAGGGCATCTATCTCGGAGGCACCATTGCCCCGGGCCTGCAGATGATGCTGAAGTCGCTGCGCGCCGGCACCAGTCTGCTGCCGGAAATTGAACTGGGTGATCGTGCCTCTCTGCCCGCCACCAACACCCCCGACGGCATGCGAGCCGGCATCTTATTCGGCGCCGCGAGCCTAATCGACGGACTGCGCGATCGACTTGGTGAAATCGCAGGTACCCCCGTTCAGTCCATACTGACGGGCGGAGATGCTCAACGGCTCTACCCGCTAACTCGTTCCAACTGGCAGTGCGACAGCACACTCGTGCTGCGCGGCCTGTGCGTAGCATACGAGCGCAACAAGTTGACTGTGTAACTTTCACAAAGTATTATCAGATGAAATTCGAATGGATCTGCCTGCCAGTGCCCTATAAAGGAGTCTCGTATTGAACATCTCTGTTCGCCTTTCCGCCCTCCTCTTAGCCTGTCTCTCAATCGCTCAACCCATCGGGGCAAGCCCTTCGATTGACCAGGAATACAAAGCCGTCCTCTGGCCCATAGCCCAGCGAATACACGAGTATTATTTTGAGGAAATTCCCCCCGATACGCTCATGCAGGCGGCAGCACGCGGTCTTTTTGCCGCCATGGATCCCGCATCCGAATACGAAATAGACACCGACGCTATGCAGGCGTCCTCTCACCCGCGAAAGCTTCTTGCAAGCCGTTTCACTACGCTTATGCAGGTTGCCCGATCGCTGGACGAGAAGGCCTTTTACCACACGCCAGCAGACACCTTGGTACGGTTTGGTATCGCCGGTATGATGCAGATACTCGACCCGTACTCCGTATTTTTGGAAAAACGCAACCTCGACAACTTTAACATTCAGACTCAGGGCAAGTACGGCGGTCTGGGTTTTCGCATTCAGGTTGTGCGTCCCGACAGCGCCATCGCCGTGTGGAGCCTGCTCCATGACGATACGCCGGCCGCTCGTGCCGGCATCAAGTCGGGCGACCTCATTCTGGCCATTGATGGGGAGAGCACGAAAGAGATGTCGGCTGGTGACGCCGCTGATAAGATGCGCGGCGAACCCGGTTCTCCCGTTACCGTAACGCTCCGGCGCGCAGGCGTTGAGGAGCCGTTCGACCTATCCGTAGTACGCGAAGAAGTCAAGATGGGCAGCATCGCAGTAGAGACCCTCTTTCCCGATTCGACGGGGTATGTCAAACTCGACCGATTCCAGCGCAACTGCAGCGCAGAGGTGCGCGATGCTCTTCTATCCCTGCGCGCACAGGGTATGCAGCGCATCATCTTCGATCTGCGCGGAAACGGGGGAGGCTATTTGGACGAGGCCGTAAATATCGTCGACCTGTTCCTCCCCGAAGAGCGCATGGTTGTGTTTACCGCCGGACGTGCATTCCGAGACACCACTAAATATCTGACCTCCGAGCCGGCTCTCTTTGCCGACGAGCCGCTCATCATCTTGGTCAACGGCGGTTCAGCTTCCGCTTCGGAAATTGTCGCCGGCGCCGTCCAAGACTGGGACCGCGGGCTCGTGCTGGGCTCGACAACCGTTGGCAAAGGCTCCGTACAGCAGGTTGTCAATATTGACGAACACTCTGAACTCAAGCTAACGATGGCCGCATGGCACACGCCATCGGGCCGCTCCATCGACAAGCGCATGCGCAAAGATTCCACACTCGTCAGCGACCCGGCGACCGCTTTTCACACCAAGATACTCGAGCGCATTGTGCGCGGCGGGGGCGCGATCACACCGGACGTGGAAGGCACGACGCGCCAGGGCAATCGACTGTGGTGGCAGCTCAACGGCTTTTCCAGCTTAAACAATCAGTTTTTCTACTATGCGCGCCAGTATCGAGTAGCTCACCCCGAACTGACGCGTGCGTTTCGCGCCGATAAGGACACGTTTGAGGAATTTCGCTCCTTTGCCCAGCAGCGCGACTTCGAGTATATCAGCGAAGCGGAAGCACACGTCAACGAGCTAGAAGAGATGGCGCAGGAGGACGATTTCGACGAACTCGAAGATTCTATTGCTCAACTCATCGAGAAAATCGACAGCGCCGAAGAGAAACACTGGCAGGACAATAAAGATCTCATTCTCTGGCGTCTCACCTACGCCATTCTCGAAAAGGCCTACGGCGTCCATCAGGCCGAATCGTATAACGCCGAAGTCGACCCCCAGGTTCTCGAGGCTCGAGCCCTGCTGGCGAATCCGCTCGACTATGAACACTGGTTCCAAGTGGAAGAAATTGGCATTGGAAGCAAAGGCGCCGTAGCGCAGGACGACGAGTCCATCGACGTCGAGTAGACGGCTGTGTCCCTCTTGCAAAGGCCGACGCTCTGGCTGGGCGTCGGCCTTTCAGTGCACCTTCTATTCGCAGCAGCGCTCTTTGAAGACTGGCTGCGTCCCCTGTTTAACGACGCTTCCCACACCCGCCGCGGATTTGATTTTGGCGTATTCTATTTGGCCGGACAGGCCCTGGTACAGCATCGAGATATCTACGCGGTAGAGGGTGCATTCGGCTACCGCTACCTGCCCGTCTTTGCCCAGACCATAGGTCGCCTGTATGCCCAATTCCCTCCCCTCTCGTCCTACTACCTACACCTGTTTATAGGCGAAGTTTTGCTGTGCGCCAACCTCTGGCTCACCTGGCGTCAATCGATCTCTAAGCTTCTCCGCGCACAGGCCGTCTGTATGTGGCTGGCCTTCACACCGTTTTTTCTTGAGATGTATATGGGGCAGGTGAGTTTTTGGGCGGCATCTGTGTTCTATTGGCTGCTCTTGGCCCTCCAGACTCGACAGCCGAACAGTCCCGCCGTTCTCTGGGCAGCCTCAATTCTAGTTAAACCCAATATGCTCATTGTCCTACCTGCCCTTGTCCGCCTTCGCCAGTATCGCGCGCTGCTCATCGGCCTAGGCAGCGCGGCGCTGGTCAGCCTACCCTATTTTCTAATCTATCCGAACGGCTTTGACTCCTTTGTCCAGACCAACCTCCATTCGGGACATTTTAAAGGAGCCCTAACTCATGCTGGCAACGTCGGACTCTGGGGCGGCCTCGTCAGTATAGGAGCCTATTTTGCACAGATCCCGCTTAGTGAATTGAGTTCACTGGCCGATCTGCCGCTTTGGGCCGCTGCGCCTGCGTATATGGCCCCTCTCATCTGCGGGTTCTTTGCGCTCTTTGTCTCTTGGCGGGCTCCCAGCAAAGACACTACGCTACACCTGAGCCTGTGGATGACTACGTATTTTCTCGCCTACAAAGACGTCTGGGAGCATCATTACGTATTTCTCCTACCGGTTCTTATCGCGCTCTATCTGCGCAATCCGGACGTGCGTTTACTGTGCATATACGGTGCGCTCGCTCTGCCAACGCCCTTTGTATTTTTCGATATCCAGCCTGGAGTATATGGCCCTATTGATCCTGAACGCACATGGGATGTCGCCACGTCATTAGTCTACCGCAGTGCCAAACTTGCCCCCACTATTGCCCTCTGGATATATATTGCTCGTCAACTCAGATGCCGACTCGAATTGAGAGGCCTGGACGAAGGGTAAAAAAATCTCCACACCTTGATATTGCCGGATATAGACATTTATTATACTATAACCATTCGGCCGCGGTTTAGTCCGTCGGTTGAGCTCCTCAGAAATCGTTAAAACACAAGTTTTTATGTCAAATATCTTAAAAGAGCGTCGACGCCTTCCAGCATGGCTAAAAGCCAAGGCTCCTGGCAGTCCCAACTACATGGATATCAAGCGCTTAGTCGCCGAAAAGCGGCTTCATACGGTATGCGAAAGCGCTCACTGTCCCAATATTGGTGAATGCTGGGGGCAGCGCACAGCCACCTTTATGATTCTCGGCGATATTTGCACGCGCAGCTGTGGCTTCTGCGCTATCAAGACCGGGCGCCCAGAGTGGTTAGACGAGGGCGAACCCGAACGCGTCGCCGAGGCCGTCGCCCATTTAAACCTGCGCCACGCCGTCATTACTTCGGTGAATAGAGACGAACTCCCGGACGGAGGCGCACGTATTTTCGCCCGCACGCTCGATGCACTTCACAAACGCTGCCCAGAAACCACCGTGGAAGTGCTCATACCCGATTTCCAGGGCAATTGGGATGCTCTTGAAACAGTCTTAGAGGCTCGGCCCGACATTTTGAACCACAATATTGAAACTGTTCCACGCCTCTACTATAAAATGCGTCCACAGGCTAAATACGCGCGCTCTCTCGAACTGCTGGACCGCGCGCGCACGTCTGGCTCTGCGCCTACTAAATCCGGCGCCATGCTAGGCGCGGGTGAACGCGAAGAGGAAATTGCCCAGACCATAGACGACCTTGCTGCCGTCGGCTGTGCCATTCTGACGCTTGGGCAGTATTTAAGCCCTTCTGCCGAACACGTTCCAGTTGATCGCTACGTGCCTCCAGACGAATTTGAACACTGGCGCGCCTACGCGATGGACCGCGGATTTCGCCACGTCGAATCCGGTCCGCTCGTGCGCTCTTCATATCACGCTGAGAAGCAGGTAGACGAAGCCAACAGGCACACGGACGGCATGCCCGACACACTTCTATCCATAGACCCCGTATCCATCGAGAAAGAGTAAAGGCGCGAATGAATCTGGAAAAGAAAGCACTCTCTGGCTATTTACAACGCAAGAAGCTCATTACGCGGGGGACGCCAATTCGCGTGCAGAGCATAGGCGACGGTATGAAAAATCGCGTCTATTACGTGGCTGCCCCCAAGGCCTCTTGGATTGTTAAACAGGCTCATTCTCGCGTGCAGATCAAAGAGCGCTGGTGGCTTGACCGCAAGCGCATCTTTGCTGAAGATGCCTGCATTGATATCTTGCGACAGTTCCTCCCGCCCGAAATTATCCCCGAATCCGTATTGGTCGACCGAACGGACTTTGTTCTGATTACCACGCCGCCACCGGAAAACGCCGTGCTGTGGGAAGATGATCTGTCCAACGGCCGCATCGACCTGCAGATTGCCGTGCAGTGCGGCGAACTGCTGGCAACCGTGCATAACGAAACGGCCGAACACCCCGAGTTGAAGACGATGTTCAAAGACACCAAGGCCTTTGAGCAGCTGCGCATCGAGCCTCACTATGAGTATGTAACCAACTCGTTTCCCGACCTAAAAAAGGTCATTGACGCCCAGACCAAGCGCCTCAAAAAAGAGACCTATGCCTTGGTTTTGGCCGACCTGAGACCGTGTAACGTATGGATTAACTCCGGTCAGCTCTATCTGGTAGACTTCTCTACCGCGCACTTTGGCCACCCCGGTTTCGACTTGGCCTTTTACGCGGCAGACATGTGCGTTAAAGCGATGCAGAATAGCATTCAGAAAGCCGCCTACCTGGAAGCCATTAACGTATTTTGGAACGGCTATTTCAAGCTGGCTTCTTACAAAGGCGTCAAAGACATTGAGAAGCCCGCTGTGCGCGACCTAGGCTGCCTGCTGCTAGCCGCTACGGATGGAAGACAGGCCGTTGAGTTTGAAGATCCGCACGTAGCAGACCTCGCGCGCCGCATCGCCATGAGCCTGCTCTTTACCGAACTTGAGACCATCGAAGATATCACTGAGTTCATCAACCGCACGCTGATCGACGGTTAGTAGATCAAGTACTTTATTACACAGAGCGGGGGCCTGTTGAACGCGCTAGTGCGCATCATCCAGCCCCCGCTCTATTGTATATCTTCCTCAGACTACTTAAACCGGTAGGCCGCGCGTTTCACCCTTCCGGAAAATGCGTTCGCAAATCTAGGCTACTCGACAGGAGATGCTCGACCATTGCCGCACGAGCGGCAGTCCCGTCTCCTCGACGCAGTGCAGATACAATCTCCACGTGCTGTTCCAGAGACAGTCGGGCCCGCTCCTCTGACCGTTCCTCTCCTGCCAATGAGCGCTCTATCCACTCCTGTAAATAGCCGCGCGTCGCCTCCAATAGACTAACCAATAGCGTATTGTGGGTCGCCCGAGCAACGGCCATGTGAAAGCGTAGATCTGCTTCTAAAAAGAGAGAGCTATCGTCGAGCGCTCCCCTCATTTGTGCAAGGGCTTCTTCCACGTGGTGGAGGTCTTCTTTCTCGCCCCGCTGAGCTGCCCAGAAGGCCGTTTCTGATTCTAGCATCAGACGCGTTTCAATCAGATCTCCAACCATTTTTCGATCGAGCAGCATTCCCCACTGCAGCGCTTTTTGCACAAACTGTTGGTTATCGTTAACAAACGTGCCCTCGCCAACGCGGCCCTCCACGACGCCCATTGCACTCAGCGAGCGCAGCGCCTCTCGCAGAGAAGAACGCCCGACGCCGAAGCGTTTACACAATTCGCGCTCGGGCGGTAAACGATCACCCGGACGCAGCACGTTGCGCTGGATGAGATCCATTATCTGCGCTATGATTTCTTCACTTAGCGAAGTCCGCGCAACGGGCCGAAGGCGGTCCGATAGCGCGTTAGAAGCATCGATTTCTCGCACGGTCTCTCCAGTCACTCGACATATTCAACGCACATTGCACCCACAACGCATTCCCAAAGCCAACTGTCTCATTTTCATTTGCAATTGGTCTGACCATCAGCTATTTTGTTTGATAATAGCGTTACACGTCTTCTGTAGTCAAGGGAAATAGCATGGCTCTAACCTGCGATATTGGCACCCGCATTGAGCTGGTGCCCATGGATTCTCACTGCAACGATATTACAGTTGCACTCTACAAACAGCCCCCGTCTGATGCACCGGTTTACCGCATTCACACCTACAGCCAGCATCCCGATGCCCAAGAGCGCATCGGATCGCTCTCTGCTGACATGCAGGTCCTGGGTGGCATGCAACAGGCCGACGACGGGCTTTTGCGTTTCCCCTGCGGTCACGCTCACCAATACGCCGCGCGCAGGTTGTTTCTCGACGCCTGCAAGCGCGATCCTTCCGAAACCGCTCAGGCTCATCCCCTTCAGATTCACGACAAGAAGAGCGCTTGCGACATTGCCGTCGACAGTCTGGGAGATGGACAATACTGCGTGCGCGCAGAGCAGGGAACCCAGGGCGTTGAGCGCCGAACCGCAACGATTGCGCGCGGCTTGATTCGCCTCGGCGAAATGGAAGGCACCGACGATGACGCCAACCGCTTACACTTTGCCTGTGGCCATGCCCACGACGCTCTCATCGCTTTGCTGCTAAGGCGCGCTCCCAACGTCCGCGCCGCCATGCGCGAAGCGGAGGAAATGGCCAGCCGGGGTCAGCTCGTTGCCCCCAGTGCCCAAAATTAGGAGACAGCATGTCGGAACATCCCCCCTCTATGAACAGCCGAGAGCGCGTCTTGGCAGCGCTCAATCGCCAGCCCGTTGACCGCACTCCGCTTTGCAATCCGACGTCCGTCGCCACGGTAGAGTTGATGGACTTGGTCGACGCCCCGTTTCCCGACGCCAACCGCAAACCCGAACTTATGGCGCGCCTAGCCGCTACGGGCTATACCGAACTCGGCTTCGATACTATCATGCCCGTGTTCTCCATTATTCAAGAATCTGCTGCGCTCGGATGTAAGATCCAATGGGAGCAAAAGGACAACTGGCCCACGGTCAGAATGAACGAGCCCATATGGACGTCGCCCGACGATATCAACGTTCCTGCGGACCTCTGCACGCACCCCGATACTCGATGCGTTACGGACGCCATTAAAATTCTGCGCAAGGAGTACGGTGACGAGGTCGCAGTCATAGGCAAGACGATGGGTCCCTGGTCTTTGGGCTACCACTGCTTCGGCGTAGAGCCATTCCTTCTCATGTCGTTAGACGATCCAGGTAAGACAAAGCTGTGCCTCGACCGCATGAAAGAAATTACGGTCGAGTACGGATTGGCGCAGATCGAAGCCGGCGCAGACGCATTGACGCTTCCCGACCATGCCACCGGCGATTTGGTCAGCGGAGAATACTACGAGCGCTATCTGCGCGATCTGCACATTGAAATGGCCGAACGCCTGCCCGTGCCCATTATCTTGCATATTTGTGGACGCACGGTCGACCGCATGGAATACATAGCCCAAACCGGTATGGCGGCGTTTCATTTCGATTCGAAAAACACGCCCATGGAATCCATGGAGATCGTCAAGGAACGCATTGCGCTCGTTGGCAATATCAACAACCCTGAGACGCTCTTTTCTAAGGGGCCTGAAGTCGTGCGTGAAGAAGTTTATAGAAACTTGGACGCCGGCGTGCAGCTCGTGGGGCCCGAGTGCGCTATCCCCCTGCAAACTTCGATTGAAAACTTAAAAGAGATTCCCCGTGCCGTGCGCGACTGGCACGCTGGATACGACCGCTAGGAGAGATAGCATGGCCGAGATTGGTGATATAGCCAACGAGTTTATCCGCGACGAAATCGACGAGTTTCTCGAAAAGGAAAACGAGCGCAACCATATCGTAGAGCTCTTTGCTCAAACCAGACCACTTTTGCAGGACATTGCCGCAGCCCTGATCGACGGCGCGCACGAAGAAGTCGACCAACTGACTCAGCAGGCGCTTTCCGAAGGCATTGAGGCGTTAGAAATCATGGATGACGGTCTAATTGCAGGCATGGGTATCGTCGGTATTAAGTTTCGCGATAACTTTATTTTTGTCCCAGAAGTGCTGGCCTGCGCCCGCGCTATGAAGGCGGGTATGGCGCATATCGAGCCCATTCTCTCGGATTCGGGCGTAGAGCCGATTGGCACCGTAGTTATGGGAACGGTTAAAGGAGATCTGCACGATATCGGCAAAAACCTGTGCATTATGATGCTGCGCGGAGCCGGCTTTGTCGTGCACGACCTCGGCGTCGACACCTCGGAAGACGAGTTTATCGAAGCAATCGAGGAACACGGCGCCAAGCTGCTGGGCATGTCCGCTCTGCTGACGACTACGATGCCCAATATGGGGAAAACGATTGAGGCCTTTATCGATGAAGACCTCCGCGACGACATAAAGATCATGGTCGGCGGCGCGCCCGTGACGCCTGAGTTTGCCGAAGACATGGGCGCTGATGGCTATGGCAAAGATGCCCTATCCTGCGTTGAGTTAGCCAAGGAATTGCTGAGCGAATAGTACCGTTCGATCTCCCTATGGCTTCCATCGATCCAAAAGAATACCAAAAACGCCTCGACAAGCTAACCTCCATGCTGGGCGACATCGTGCGCCACGCCGACATCCAGGCGCAAAGTCGCTGTCCCTACAAAAACCGACACGACGAGTGCACCGCACAGTTTGGCTGTAGGAATCAGCGAAAAACAGAGGAGCGAGAGGGCGCACTCCTCTGCGTTGGCGACGACAAGCTGGACTATCGCAGCGCATGGGAGAGCGAACAACGCCCCTTGGAAACCTCCGGCACCGAAGGCGGAGCGCGCGTTATATGCGGCGATCAATCCCATCCCTCAGCAAAACACCACACGCTCTTTGATGCCGCTGATGCGCTCTCCGTAGCCGTTCCCACTTCGTGTCATCGTTCGGGTAGCTGCCACGAGTGTATCGTCGAAGTTAAGCGCGGCATGGAAGCGCTCAACGAACGCACGCGCGAGGAAGAGTTTCTACGAGACGAATACCGTCTGGCCTGTCAGGCCGAGATCGTCGACCCCAACACCGACGTTGAATTTGCCCCACTCAATCGCGCTCCTCGCATCCTGACCCTTACGGCAGCTCCTGCTCGAGATATCCAACCCTTGGTCGTGCGAGACGGAGACCATGTATACTACGACGGAGAGCAGATAGACGCGTATCGCGGCCACCTGCTAGGCATCGCGATTGACTTGGGCACAACGACCGTAGCAATGGAACTGGTCGACTTGGAGCGCGGTCAGAGCATCGAAGTCGCTTCTTTTGAAAACCCACAGCGCTTTGGCGGCAGCGACGTCATGTATCGCATTAGCTATGACCGCGAGCATCCTCGCGAACTTCGCCAGGCCATTATTCGCTCGATCAATCGCCAAATAGCCCACTGGTGCACCGCACACGACGTGCACAGACACTGCATTTACGAGATTGTCGTTGCCGGCAACTCGACGATGCGAGAAATACTCTTTCGCTATGACGTCCAGAGCATCGGGCAGAAACCCTACAAATCTCAGGTAGAGCTAGAATACCGCGACGGAGAGCGCCCCCATACAGCCCTAACGGAGAAGACGCGTCGGCTCGGCCTGCGTGCCCACCCCAAAGCACGCGTTTACGGCTTGCCCCTCATAGCAAGTCACGTGGGCGCCGACGTAGCGGCCGACCTGTGTGCCACCGGCCTCGATGAACGCGCCGAAAGCACCCTCTTAATCGACGTCGGCACCAATACGGAAGTCGTCGCCATTCACGATGGACGTATGGTAGCGGCCTCTTCGCCGGCCGGTCCCGCTTTTGAAGGCGGCACCGTTACCTACGGCATGCCCGGCTATGAAGGAGCTATTGAACGGCTTCAGTGGAACGGCACGGACTGGGACTTCAAAACCATTGGAGACGCAACGGCCCTGGGAATTTGCGGTTCTGGACTGATTGATCTGCTGGCCGAACTGCGCCGACACGACCTCATGTCGCCCAAGGGTGTGTTCTCTGAAAGAAAGAAAGAACTCCTTATCGACCCCCGGACGGGCATCACATTTTCGCGCTTAGACGCGTCGAATCTAGCGCAGGCAAAAGCAGCAAATTACTGTGGTCAATACATCGTACTACGCGCTCTCGGCCTATCGCCCAGCAGCGTAAAAAAGCTCTATTTGGCAGGCGGATTTGCCCACTACGTAGACACCCAAGCTGCGATTGATATAGGATTTTTAGCGCCCGTAGCGGCAGAGCGCATAGAAAAAATAGGCAATGCTTCCCTGCAGGGTGCACGCGACGTTCTACTCTCTCAGAAAAAGCGACGCCATCTCGAAGCGCTCGTCGGCCAGATCGAACATATAGAGTTAGAGACGACCCCAGACTTTTTTGAGCTTTTCGTCGACGGATGTCAGTTTAACCCCATGCCCTCGACGCTGATCTGAGACAAACCGTGAATAAATCTCCGACCGCACCGCTCTGCCCTATGCTCTGGCAGAAGATGTCCTCATGGGCCGAGACGAATACTGCACTCGCTTTATCCGCGCCTACAGAAAAGGCGAGCTCACGCCTTAGAGATCAGGGCGCCCCCTCCCTGCTGCAGCGTAAACCACCACTGGCGTTTTCACCCTCTTTTCATAGATTATTTCTCTATGAAACCATTTATAGAACGCATCGCCGAAGACCGTCCCATGCTCTACGACGGCGGCTTCGGATCGCAGCTTTTTGAGCGCGGCATCGAACTGACCAACAGCACGCTGGCCAACGAAGAGCATCCGGACGCCGTAGTCGACATTCACCGTACCTATATTGAGGCCGGCGTCGACGCGATTGGCAGCAATACGTTTGTCGCCTCTGAACTTCACTTGGAAATGGCCGGTAAAGACCCGGCTGCGGCTGGCACCCTGGCGACTAGGGCCGTTGAGCTGGCACGGCACGCGGTTAGAGAGAGCGAACGCGAAGTTTATGTGGCGGGCTCGATCGGTCCCTCACCCGGCGCCATTGAGTCCGACGCAGGTGACACGACATTTGGCATAGCCGACGTCAAAGTGCGCGATGCGCACGCGCGCATCGTGGAGGCGCTGGCCGAGGGAGGCGTCGACTTCTTCATCATTGAAACACAGTTCTCTGCCAAAGAAGCGGCTATTGCCTGCGATATTGCCCGTCATACCGGACTACCCATCGCGATCAACTTGACGCTGAAGTATACCAAGGACCGAAAAACGGGACGCGTCGTCTACAAGACCGATTGGGGGCACTCACCCGCCGACTTACTCGACATCCTCGCATCCGGGGACTTCTCAAACGGCGAGAACCTACTAGACCACGTGCATATTGTCGGGCTCAACTGCGGCGCAGAAACTCGGCGTAGCGAGCACACGGGGATGCCTTATGCCCTCTGCGGGGGCGAGCAGATCCAACAGGCCCTGCAGGGTCACGAACAGGATAAGCGCATCATGGCCTATCCCAACGCCGGCATGCCCCAACTGGATAGCCAGCACCGCACGACCTATTCTCAGACGCCCCAAGATATGGCCACTCATATTGCTGCACTGCTCGACAGCGGCATCTTTTTTCTCGGCGGATGCTGTGGCACAACGCCGGATCACATTCGCGCGTTCCGCCAAGCCATGGACGCTCACGCTCCCTCCTCATGATACACTATCAGGTCCTCTACTGGCGCGACATTCCGGCCCAGGTAAAGATTTATGCCGAGCGCCGACCCACCTCGCACGCCCTGTCTTCTCGCTTTCAGGTGGCGATTGATCGCATTGCAATGGAAGAGGGACTAACCGGCACAGAAGCGTATTTAGACCAGTGGCAGTGGTCTGAAAAACGCCCTGTCGAAGAGGAGCACAGCGACGTCGCCGCACGCGTTGTCGAAGAGGTAGAGCGGGAAGGCGATGAACAACTGGCCGCATATAGGAAGCGTTCATGAGCACGTTTGATAAGCACTACGACGTCATTGTAGTTGGCGGAGGCCATGCTGGAACCGAAGCTGCTCTGGCTGCAGCACGCATGGGCGCTGAGACCCTATTGTTGACAATGAATCTCGACACCATAGGCCAGATGTCGTGCAACCCGGCCATCGGGGGCATTGGCAAAGGTCACATGGTTAAAGAGATTGATGCGCTCGGTGGCGAGATGGCGGTCAACATAGACCGTACGGGAATTCAATTTCGCCGACTCAATACGAGCCGCGGTCCCGCCGTACGCGCGTCGCGCGCCCAGGCAGACAAGAAAGACTACCAGTTTGAACTCAAGTTTGTCTGCGAACAGCAGGACCACCTCGACCTGCGACAGGGGCTCATGGAATCGCTGTTTATTAATGGGGGCCGCATTCAAGGCGTTGGTGTCAAAGGGGGCATTACCTACCTCGCCCACAGCGTCGTCCTGACGACGGGCACCTTTCTCAAAGGTAAAATTCACGTTGGCGATTTTTCCTACAGCGCCGGACGTGCAGGTGAGACCTCGGCGGAAAAGGCGTCCGAAGGTCTAGCTGCTCTCGGCTTCGAAATCGGCCGCTTAAAAACCGGCACCCCGCCTCGGGTCAACGGCCGCACGCTCGACTTTCCGAGCATGGAAATTCAGCCCGGCGACGACCCGCCGCGCCCTTTTTCCTACGCTGTAGAACAGATCGAACGGGAACAAATGCCCTGTTGGATCACCTACACGAACGCCGGCACGCATGAACTAATCGAAGAAAATTTAAATCGATCGGCCATGTACAGCGGTCGAATTGAAGGCATTGGACCGCGCTACTGCCCCTCAATCGAAGACAAAGTCGTGCGCTTTGCCGACAAGGAACGCCACCAAATCTTTGTCGAGCCCGAAGGCAGAAAGACGCTCGAGTACTACATCAACGGGCTATCAATGAGCCTGCCAGAAGAGTTGCAAACCGAGATTGTACGCTCGTTGCCCGGCCTTGAAAGGGCCGAAATCATGCGCCCTGCCTATGCGGTCGAATACGACTATGCCCCTCCCACGCAGCTCTATCCCCACCTCGAGACAAAACGAGTGGAGAATCTCTTTTTCGCGGGACAGATCAACGGCACAACGGGCTACGAAGAAGCCGGTGCGCAGGGATTAATAGCTGGAATTAACGCCGTGCTTAAAGTGCGTGGAGAAGCGCCTTTTGTGCTGAGTCGATCGGATGCCTATATCGGCGTACTCATCGATGACCTGGTGACCAAGGGAACGCAGGAACCCTATCGCATCTTCACCTCGCGCGCGGAGCACCGCCTTCTGCTGCGCGAGGATAATGCCGACTATCGCCTTATGGAACGGGCACGCGAATGGGGGTTGGTTGGGGATGCCGTCTGGAAAAAGTTTTGCGACAAAAAGAGCGCCGTCGCACGCGAATTAGAGCGGCTCAGTCAAGAGAGACTGCACCCGTCTGACGGCGTGAATGCGGTCTTTGCCGAGGCGGGAACCGCACCGCTGAAGGAAGCCACACCGCTGGTCGACATCCTGCGACGCCCAGAGCTGAGCTACCGCCACATTGAGCAGCTGTGCCCGCCGGACAGACCGCTCTCACCCGATGCGGCAGAGCACGTGGAAGCAGAGGTTAAATACGACGGCTACATCAAGCGTCAACACACGCAGGTAGACAAACTCAAGCGACTCGAATCCATGCGTATCCCCATCGATTTTGACTTTGCCGCTCCTGGACTTAACCTATCGACCGAGGGGCGCCAAAAACTCGCGCATATTCGCCCACAAACGCTCGGACAAGCGTCGCGCGTTTCGGGCGTCTCACCGGCTGACGTCTCTGCGTTGATGGTACTCTTACACGCACACGGCGCGCGCGCGCAGGCCGGATAGATCCGATTTCATTAGAAGCGAGCGGCAAGGCTCAATCCCACCTGACGCGGATCTCCATAGCTCAGATAAAGCGTATCGGCATAGTCGGGAGGCGCTAGGCCAAAGTAAAATCCCCGCACGGCATAGCGTTCGTCTAACACATTGCGCCCCCACAGCGTAAGAGACCACGTGCCTTTTTCATAGCCTACGCTGCCATTGACTATCTGATATCCTTCCGCTTGTAAATCATGGCTGTCGGAAAAATAGAATTTATCCGTCAACGACCAAGCCGCACGGGCAAACAAACCCAGCCTGTGTGTATACGTACTCCCCAAACGCAGACTCCACTGCGGCGCATGGGCTGGAGCACGGCCTCCCAATTCCTGACGCTGTCCATCGGCCGCGTCAAACCCGTAGGGATCAACTCGAGCGCGTAGATAACCCAGCGAGGCAACCGCACTTAGACTCGGAGAAAAGCGATACTGACCTTCGACTTCAACGCCCCGATTTACCCCAGAAGCTGCATTTGCAGTAAAATAAAAGAAGCTATTGGGATCGCCCGGCGTCTGCTGACTTGAGAGAGATACCTGCTGCCCGTCGCGCAGTGCATAGAACGCGACTACATCCAGTCGATAACGCGGCGCGACAAGGCGATATCCCCCTTCTATATTGAGCATATACTCAGGATCGTAAGGGCGATTGGCCGCGGCTAAATAGGGATGTTGGTTGATACCCCCAGCCCGATATCCACGCGCCACGGCTGCATAGGCCGAATGGCCTCGACCATTTTTCCAATTAACCGAGACCTTGCCACCCGGAAGCCATCCGTCCACGTCGTAGCGCACGTCTTGCGCACCGGCATTGGTTTCACCGCGATAGTCTATCGAACTATGCTCGACTCGCCCCCGAACCATTAGCTTGACGTTGCCGCTGAGCGGCCGTTCGAACTGACCGTATAGCGCTACGTGCCCCATATCAAAACGCGCCTCTAAATCGCTTGAAGAACCGCCAAAGAGGTAGCCTGTCGCATCGTCTTCTTCTCTCAGCATTCGGCTGTATATTCCGAATAGAAAAGCCTCGCTCTCTAGTCGGACTTCCTGGCTCAGACTCGTGCGCTGGCGCTGCGTGCGATCGTAGAAATCGTATCTCCATCCTTCCACTTCTGGATCAAACAAATAGGGTTCGGCTCCCCAATAAGCATCGTTTCCCCAATCACCGTCGTAGCTATAATCGAGCTCTGTTTGGGCATAGGTGCTTATCGCCACCCAGTTTAGCAATCTGTCCGTCGGCTTCTCCATGCGCAGGGAGAACGCCGTCGTCGTCTGATGGTCACGGCCCAGTCGGTCGGAGTAGGTGACGAGTCCTCGGTTATTGTCTGGTGACCACATATCGTAGCCGTTATCGGCTTCAACGCGGAACAGAGTGCTCTTCAGCAGAAATCCACCAGGGGTAGCATAGCGCAGCTTGAAGCGCAGGAGCGACTCGCGACGTCGATTGCTATCGTCTATATCGAGGTAGGCATTTTCTCGAAAACCGTTCGATCGGGCCAGCTGATAGCCTGCCCGTAGCGCAAGTCGGTCGTCGATGGGCGCATTGACAAT